>ERZ772861.1863-NODE-1863-length-15653-cov-9.215797_pt1 | contig 15653 bp, 17 predicted proteins | sample MGYA00512135_ERZ772861 | MGnify/ENA primary metagenome ERZ772861 (study PRJEB29015, sample SAMEA2737700) | human gut metagenome | biome: human gut; feature: human-associated habitat; material: faeces | place: China | collected 2012 ...
CGTTCGGGATGCGCTGCGCGAAGGAGCGCGTGAAGCCCGTGATCACCGGCTCGCCAAACTTGATCCGATACGCCGTTCGAGGCGTCCATCTCGAGGGTCAGCAGCCCTCGCCCACTCGGAGTCTCCTCCCACGGCAGCTCGTACCCGGGGATGTTCAGCGCGCCCACCGAGTAGCCCACACCTTTGCGCCCGTGCCCGTCTCCGCGCCGGGGAAGGGCTCCACGCCCGAGGGGAGGGTGTGCGTCTCGGCGGACAGCAGGATGTGCGACATGAACTGATGCACGCACTTGGAGGGGGTGCTCGGGCTGGGGGGTGGAGGTCTCGAAGCCGACAAGTCGTCATTGAAGGTCATCACCAAGATCACGCGACGCGCCTCCGTCAGCGTGTCCTGCACGATGCACAGTCAACAGCACGGCTCCTTCTTGTCATCGATCACCATGATACCGCCGAAGAACCAGTGATAGGAGATGAATGAGAAATGGCGAGGCTCTCGCTTCGAGCGGAGTGGTAAGGAATAGAGAGGCATGGCAGGAGCATGCTGGTCTTCGGGAGTACCCAGAATTGCCTTGGAATGGCGCATACTTCTTTCAACTCGAACTGATGGTCGTCCGTGCAGCACATGGAATGGGCAACTGGTCCATGGCCCATAAGTCCTGCTGGGAGGTTCATGCGGGAGGATTATACCACAGTTACGGCATGCGGTACGTCTTCTGAGTCTCCTCTTAGGAGCATGCAGGAATCAGTAAGTGGTGTTGAATCCATTAGGGAATACACCGGAACGACGTACAGAATGGAGCAGGCAGCGTTACGATATCGGCATTCAGCGTATCAATTGGGCATTGTAAGTCTTACTCACCACTGGAGTGGCAACCTCGTAAACAGAGATATAGTACAGGCATGGATTGTCGAAGAATCGGAACCACTAGGTGTAAGCACTTTGAAAGTCCCATCATCCTACATAGAAGCGACAAGATCAGCTTAAGAGTACAAGTGTTTTCTGGTTCAAATGGTCCAGTGGCTAGAATCGCCACTATTTTTATCGATTCAACCATTCGCTCATTATCTGTCACTATTGTCTTGTCAACGTGTCATTCCTTGGTAATGGGGTGTAGTACTGTTGAATAGGATGGTTGCGACAAGTGTCCTTCCGTAATGGTGTATTCCAGCCTTGTTGATGTCTTTACTGCTGCCTGATGTATTGAAATTGTGCTGTCCATGTCCTTCCTATGTGCCGTATTCCCTACCTCGCAGCACTCCTGTGATCGACAGCATTCCATGATGATTCCGCGAGTATGAGATCGTCTGCCACTACGGCAGCATGCACTCATAGTGAAACCGGAGTATCCTTCGCCATGAGGCTGGGGTGTTCATTCCTGCGTGCCAATCACTTTCTGGTGTTTTCTATCATGTGCCCGTTCTGATGCCGATTGATGGTTATCCGAACCGTTGATGATTCCTCCATGATGTCCTCCACCTCCCTGCTGTTCGTGTATGGGGTATACAATGCATGCTTTGACTGCAGCGGAGGGATCCCTTCTGGAAACTATTGGTCATCTTCAATTGGGTCCAGGGAAGTGTCATTACTCGGAACCATCAAGACCAATGAATATAGTTGGTCATCTATGTGTACCATGTGGTTGCAGGTGGAAACCCTTGCGCATGATTTCACATCATTGCAGGAAGTGACTTGTCGTTATACTATATGTGTTATTGCCTCGTTGATGGTCCCCTTGTTTCATTCCGCCACCCTACGTGGTCATGTGTGTGAATCATGCATCCTGATGAGCGTCTTCGACCTCGGTCGCGATACAGCATGCATGAGGGGATAGTGACTACATCAATGCGGACATGTTGGAGTCGGTGCGCGGGTGGGGGCGACGATCCTGTTCAACAAGGACCTGAAGGCGCAGTTCGACGCGTTCTACACGAGCCGGGACACCTTCTCGCTGGCATTACTGGGCGTGTGGGTAGCGCACGGCGAGGGCCGCTGCTTCTGATCCGACGACGCGGTGAAGGAGGAGGCGATGCGCCAGAACTGCGTGGCGCTGAAGTACGTCGATGACGACGGCAACGTGACGATGGAGTACCCGATGAACCCGAACGGCTCCGAGGGCGCCGTGGTGGGTCTGACCTCGCCCGACGGCCGCCACTTGTGATTCATCTCGACATGGGCAATGCCGAAGAACCTACGAATAGGAGTATGATCTGTAAGGAAAGACTGTTTGTTGCAACAACGGTGAGACAAGGAACTATGGTTTGTAGTAACAAACAAGACAATGAAGCTCGCTGTCTCCTCATGTCCACATTCATCTATGGGAGACGCAGATGCTAAAACAGTCCCCTTCTCTGATCTGCATCGCTCATCTGGTGAGGGGGTGAAGAAGCGCCGAGGCTTCCGCGTGATGAAGAGAGTGGAGTAAGTGAGGCATCTGGCGGCTGGGAAGAACACTGCTCAGGAACCTCCCCGCTGGAAGACTAGGATGATGGAGATTTGATGGGCATGACGAGAGAGGAGGTGGAAGACAAGGTACAGACCATCACCTAGCAATCAGGAGACTCAAGGGACACCTACAAGCAGATGGACGATGACAAGCCACGTCATCGATTCATGAGGGAGGAGGAACTGCCACTGCCTCATCACCGAGGGAAGTAGTCGTTCGATGTGCACAATCAATGTGTTTCTTGCAACAAATCATAGCATAACTACACACTGATATCATTTATAAAGCTGCTTCAGTCAACTACTCTTCCATACTCTGATAGTCCACTTTATAGGCGTGGTGTTTCTTTCTCCAGGTATTAAAGATGCTCTTCCAATAGTCATCGTTTTCTTTGGTACGAGAATAAAAGCGGACTATGACGTCTTCATACTTAGTACTGAAAACGTTACTCATCATATACCCATCATAGTGCTTCACTTTGCCTGATTCATCCCAAAAGAGAACGGATTCAAACGGATTACGTTCCTACTTGGTAATCCTCACACTCGTGCTTACTCCATGGCCATGAGAAACCAGTGAACAGTCAACAAGCAAATCATCCGGAATAATAGTTCCCTTCTCATCCTTAATGATTACCTCTACTTGCTCATTGACTCTGGCCGTCGTTTCCTCAACATCATAGTAATACCGGCCGTTTATCTCTTTCTTTCCTCCTGTCGCTGTTTTCTTAACGTAATTAGAGTTTATGTTGATTTCTCCAACACAAGTGTAAAAGTCCCTATCGATTCATCCCTGCAGTACACGATTACTTTCTCTCCACGCGATTGAGTAATAGTCTTGGTTCAGAATACTCCCTTTCTGTGCTTTCCTTTAGTTGCTATTGTTTATCCTTTATTAATTAGACCACATTGAGAATGCGATCCGTTGCTTGAAGATAGAAATCCAGATTCCTCCATGCGCTGGACAAGGGAACACATCCCGTTTTGAGTGGACCAGTTTCTTTATGCTTTTTCATTACGGTCTCAATTCTCTGTGTATTATATAGCAGTCAAAGCATCACTGAATACTCATCAGGGTTCATTTCATCCTTCAATATACCGAGTGCAAGAGACAGAATCAGATTATCATCCGTTACGAATCTGGATGGCTTTACTACCTGAAAGCCAAAACCATTTTTCTCCGCTATCTGTAAGGCATCGAGAATCATGCGTTCTGCGATTTGATTATTACGATGCTACGTTTAGGAGAGAAGTGAATACAATACACAACAAGCATGAAGATAGAACGTCATTCTTGATTGAAACACGCTGATTAAGTCATAAACCACTTCTCTGTCAAAGCAAATCTAATGGTAATCCCTCTGTTATCAAAAGAACTGTTGTTTCTCCCTGATACTCACATATGTACGCGTTCGTGATAATCTGCTTATAGTTTACTGACGTCTTCAAATCAGTCTACATAACAGTGAGGCCGTAATAGTACATAGTGACTATCTCGAAGCAAGTAGTCAATTCTGTCCATATCAATACCATTCCTAGGATTAATGGCGAGAATAAGGATCACTTTTCATTGGAAACAATTAGCAACAGCCACTTTCTGTTGTTAGGAACTGCATCCCATAGACTATCCATTTCTTTCGGAAGCAGCTTCTTCTTTCCAGCAATCATCATATAGATATAATCAATATACGACAAGTGATGGTTCTCATTGGCATCTGCATCTTCGTTTAATCCGTTCTCAAAAAACGCATTCCAAATATCATTCCTCTTTAGGAGTCTCTTTATGATCAGAATTCCCATCGTTTCATGTTCAGTTGGCTCCAGTTTTGTGCAGTTCTTCACATACTTGGGATAGGAATGACCAAGCACACAATGACCAATATCATGTAGTAATCCAGCAACAACAACGCATAAGCGATACTTCTTCTTTTTTTCCTCATTCATTCTGATCTCCTGCTTCGAGTGTTTAATCAACTCGTCATAGTACTCTCCACACAAATGACTCGTTCCAATGCAGTGTTCATACCTACTGCTCAATTCAGGTTTACATTCCTGCCTTGTATGAGTTGCATTATCAAACATCAAGTTGAGTTGATCCAGTTGCTTGATATCCTTTAAGCGTTGGAAATCTGGAGTTTCGATGAGTTTGCGGCACAAGGGGTGAATGCTAATACTCCCTAGCGTATTACTGAAAAGGGCAGGATTCACCGTAAATCACATCCTTGTAACTCTCAATGGAATCGAACACTTGAGCACCCTCAGAACGAACTTCAGCCATATTAGTTGGTTAGAATAAAGAAAAAGTGAATTCTCACTGAATATGGAGTTTCATAATGATGAATCTCCGTTTCCATCTTTCCACCTTTTCTTCCCACCAAACCCCGATCTCAAGTGCATCACCCTCATGACCCCACACCCCATTCCATACAACAAACACCCTATCCTGAGGCACACTCCCTAATGCGTTAAGCCAGTTCATACTTGAAGAAACGCTCCTTATCAATAACTCAGAAAGAACAACGAAGTGACTCTTGCCCTATGGGGATTTGCTTCTTAGACTCTTAGGTACTATCAAACAATAGGAGGGTTGATTAATCGGTTAGCAGCAAGTTGTACCATTCCCCGTGATTATTCGCGTAATGAAAGTGGAAACTCAATTGTATATAGAAAATGACTTCATTATTTCTTTACCCCTTAAGCTTGGTTTTGCAATTATGTCATCTGCCCTTAAAAGGTGGTGTTATCGCAATTGGTAATCAACGAATAGAATCAATACACGACACGAGCAGAAGGAAGAAGACAATACTGTGAAGTATTACAGAATCGCACTGAGAAAGGGAGAACTGAAGCAATCTACTGGGTTGATAATCACTGGAGGGGATGTCATACAACACTCAGGGATTGGTAGTATCGTCCATGCGAATGTGAAGAAGCATGTAATACTATGTGCTGATGGGAAGGAGGTTCATGGAATCAAGCACAATGTGGTTTTAAACCTGAACGATGAAGGAGAGAGATGGGAAGGTGATGTGCTGGATAAGCAACCCCGTGGCTGGGGTGTGTTGTATGACAGTGAGAACAGAATGGCGTATGAGGGATTCCGAATTGGAGAAGTGAATGTGTGCTATGGCAGAAGCTACTATCCGGACATTGGAGTGATTGAGTATGAAGGGGGGATTTGCAACGGAAAGCGATGGGGAAGAGGCGCTCAGTATGATCGCAATGGAAAAGTAGTGTATGATGGAGAATGGATGAATGGTGAACAGTTGATCAAGAGAGTGGTATTGAAGGAGGAGAGTCAATTGCTTCATAATCACATTGAAGAGTTGACTGTGGAAGGCAATTGCTGCAATAGCCTGAAGTGGGGGAAGCTAGACTTTTCAGTAATGCCTCTTTTGCGCATTCTGAACATTGGCAGTGGTTCATTTATGTGTGTCACTGGTATCCACTTGTGTAGTCTTCCTGAGTTAGAAGAAGTCACTATAGGTGATGATTGCTTTACAGGAGGAGGTGGAAATGATACTACAGTGTTTCATTGTGAGAAATGTGATAAGTTGAAGCACATATCGATTGGACATGGATCGTTTCGCTTGTTCAAAGCCTGTGTCATAAAGGATCTCCGTAGCATTGAGACTATTGTGATTGGTAATGATAGAGACGACAAGAAGTGTTTCTCCTATGCTTCGTTGGAAATGAAAGGTAAAGCTGAATCACAGTATACAGCTATAGACATGCCTATGTTGAAGGAAGTTGCCTTAGGGAATTGTGTGTTAGACCCTTGTACCAGCGTCGTCCTTGAGAGTAGTTATCATTCTATAATACTAATAGTAGACTTGGAAAGAGTTGAGAGGATTCGAATTGGGTACAATGCTTTGAATTATCCCAAAGGTGGCAGTAATTGCTGTTGCAAGATGATCAGTGCTTTATCATCTAGCAGATAACCTGTAGATCTCCCTCGTCTCAAAGAAGTGGCGGGTAGTAATAAACAGGGATGCAAATCGCTTGTTTATCCACGAATCATTGAATTGAAGAGTACTGTTTTATCTCATGCCAAACCATAGACATGCCAGAGATAACCAGTGTAATTCTGCCAAAGAGAGCGTTTCAGTATAAGAGTGGTAGAGTGCTTGACAGTGAGCCATTCGTAAAGAGATTGAGTAGTAGATATTGGGAGACTGGGAGACTTCATACTCCACTAGAGGTCAGATTACAGTTCCCGTTATTCACGAGTCGGGGATTATTTGGTTGTATGCTTCTTGATGGTATCTAAAGCTCCATGGTGTTTTTTGTTCATGCACCTTCTTTTACGCGCCTTGTCGTCCGACAAAGAAGCCCTTGGTTCATGCACATACTCATATCGAGCTTATCTGTACCTAGCGGTTCTTCTCTCGTCGGTTCGACAACTCCAAGACCCCTATTAAAACACTGTGTTATGAGATGGGGTTTGATGCACTCGCTACATCTGATAGTCCTTTCTACTCGCTTGTTTCCTCACCAAGCCCATGTGTTTCCAACAAACGCAAACCGTCTTTCGACTCAAACCACTCAAACGTCTATTCATACTTGTTGAAGTTTGCAGTGTAGCCCCTCTCCACTGGATAATGGGGGTAGAAACAGCCGTAGTAAGTGTAGTTAATAGCCGTCTTGAATGCCAGCAATTGAGCACGAGTACTGTGGTGCCTATTCCTCACATCACACAACCTGTCATCACATATTGCCACTATCCTGCTCAGCCACCTCTTCAGCAGCTCCAGCATCATAAACATCGCACGTGTTGTCATAATACACCAAGGAATAGGCTTCCTTATTCTCCATCCCAAGAGAAATGAGACTATTCCTCACTTCATTATCATAAACGAAGTTTCCAGTGTGCAGCATCGAGTACAGTGGCTTCATCGCGTTCTTGTTCAATTCAAAAACACGGAAGTAGTACATGCAAGATCCAGCAACGCTGTTGGACTTTACCACACGGAAAAGGAGGATGCTATTCATCAGTACCATGTTCCATCAGTACCGAGTGGGTTTGTCCCTTCTGCTCATTCTGAACAAACAACAAACAACAAAAACAAAACGTTTACGTACTGCCCGCCCTCTTTTGGGGTGGACCCCGCCTGCTTTAACGCCCTCGCCATGTCCGACTTCTGGGCTCGTATGCCTCCTTTCAGAGACAGTATATTCCTCCCGTCGGTCCGATTTCTCGGTAGCCTCCGCTCGGAATGCTTGTTCTTGGGTTATGTTTGTTTTTCACTCGTCTCGTTGTTGGTCGTCGGTTCGGTCGTCGGTTGTTCGGTGTTGCCGTCGGTCGTCCGTCGTCTTGTCGTCCGTCGTCCGGTTGGTCGTTGCCGTCGGTCGTCTTGTTGTCGGTTGTCGGTTGTCGGTCGTTGTCGTCGTCCGTCAGTCGCTGGTCGTCGCTGGTCTTGTCGGTCGTCGGTCGTCCGTTTCCCTTCCCGGTCCTTCGGCTTCCGAACTGTCGAGGGACTCTCTCCCCAACAGCCTTCCACCACGGTCGCCCCGTCTGTCTTCTTCCGCCTCCAGGGCTACTCACTGTCAGCCAGCTTTCCTCCTCTCGGCTTCAGTTGACTCTTCCGACAAACCGTTTGGGGTGTCTCACTTGCGCCCCCTTCGGTTTCCGCCTCCTGGCTTCCGCTCGTCGGCTTCCGCCTCTGGGTCCGCTTCGCTCGTCCACTTCCCCTCCTCGTCTTTGAGGCTCCCTTCTCCTCCTTGGCTTTCCCCAGGCTTCTCGAGATCGCCTGGTTCCGTCCTGTCCTCGTCGCCTCGCCGGTCTCGGCAAACCTCTCTCGGGCCTGTCCCGCGCCATTCCCTCCGGTCGCTTGGCCTCCCCCGAGGGTTTCCTTCTTTACGAGTTCCGCTCCTCGGGTTCGTTTCCGCGCTTCCTTCTGGGTCCCTTCTGGGTCCCTTAGGGTCGTCTTTCTTGGCCTCCCTCCCACACTTCTCCGGTCGGCCAGTTCACCCTTGCCGTCTCCCGGCTATTCATGACTTGCCGTGGGTCAGGTCCGATTCACACTTCCCGGGATCGTGCTCCTCCTTCCCTTCCTCGGCCTCGGGGGTTTTCTCCTCACTTCGTGAGGGCGCCTCCATCCCTCCTCTTCACGTCATGCACTTCCTTTCTCTCCCCCATTCTTTCTTTGCCATGACGGGTTTTTGGCTTTCGCCCATTCTTTACTTCGTTCCCTACTCCTCATTCTCTTCCTACCTTCCTTGGGTCCTTCTCTTCTGATCTGCATTTCGCGATTTCCTCTCCTTAGCGATCCTTCTTCTTCTATCCTCCTTCTTCTCTTCATTCTGAGCTAGGATCTTCATTTGGCGAAAGATTTTATGAACAACGGCACTCTTCCCCATTCATTTATCGCCTTCCACTTTTCATTTATCACTATCCAGTATTCATTCATCGCCATCCAGTTTTCAGTTTCCGTTATCTACGATTCCCTTCTCCAAATTCATCCCCTTGCATTGCTCTCATCGCATTGCACTTACCACTCGCCATGGTAGTCCTTCTGTCACTCATTCCCATTAGCATGTCATGGCTTGCGAAATGCGTGACTACTCTATCCCAGAATAGAGTAGAACGGGTCTGTGCATCGTCTAACCGTGTGCATTGCCATTCGTTCCTGCATGTCTGCTTTCCGTTCTTTCCTTTTCGGTTTTCGCTTTTTCCGTCCTTCTTGTTGTCATTACACTATCCTCAGAGTTGTTAGGAGGCAAGGACATCCTGTCCATCCCGTTTTGCGTTTTGTTCACTCTCTGCGAAGATAGTACTCATTTTCACGTCGTTTGCGGTGCATAGCTACGGGGAGAGTGTGGATCATTGGCATGCAAGCACTGTCCATTGCTATTGATTTGGACACGTCAATTCCCTTGCTTGGGAGTTCGAAAGGCAGTGCAGAAATCAAATGCGGGTGGAATTCCCGAATGGCCATCCTGGTTGAAGAACTGAAGGGTCCTTTATATGGAGGCCGAGTTGTGGTGAAACAAACAGGAGAAGGAGCCAGAGACGCTTCATACTCGCTAATCAGCTTCTGCCGCTTCTGATATGTGCTATTCAGGTACACTGCCAACACGTACGCGCCTTCCAGGGATATCTGGTAATCTAAGAGCAAGTCGTCTTCCTGCTTCTCGTCGAGTGAGCTGGGTTGGTGGCTCGTGCGGGGAATGGGGGGTGGCTGGAAGGAGACGGAGACGGTAACAGGTTTGTTCGCGGTTCTTGTAGCACCCTGATTCGCGGTTCTTGTAGCACCCTGATTCGCGGTTCTTGTAGCACCCTGATTCGCAGTTTCTGTAGCATCCTCTCTGAGAAGGCGGGCGGCTTCCTGATTCGCCATGCGGGCAGCGTTCTTCTTCATGTCGGGAATCACATTCCATCGAGTCGTGGTGGAGTCTGCTCGTTGACAAGCGTTGATCAGGGCGGCTCGTTGCATCTCGCTGGTGAGTCCGGGGAGGGCAAATTCGGTGGCAATACGCTTGTTGCGAGGAGTGAAAACGCTGTCCAGAAGCACTTCGTCACTCGACTCCGTGTTGGGGCGAATCTTCCCCAGCACCAACTCCAGCGTGTCCCATATGTCGTTGATGGTACCTCTGGAATGGAGGAGCGTCCTGATCATGAAACGCCGCTCATTCTCAAAGGCGGAGCATTCCGCGATGTGGTGGTAGGGCGTCTCCTTCACCTTCTCCCTGCAGCAGGGACACACGTCCTCCCTTCCCCTTTTCCCCTTGGCTACCTTGACCGCCCGAACGATCTCCCACATGTGGGTACGTATCTGCAGCAGCTGCTGGAACCCCCTCCCCAGCTGGGGGTTGACGTACCACATGTCCATGAAAGAACGTCTCCACAGTAGGCCCTCCTTCAGGTACAGCGTGCAGGAGGATGCCTTTTCCATTTCACTCTTCGCGTCCCTCCACAGTCCTGGCCAGATCATGTCGAGTTGCTGCTCATTGGCGCAGTACCACGAGAAGTAGTATCCTTCCGCACTGTTGCTGTTGCAGAAGTCATTCCGCAGGGTGAACTGCAGTCGGTTGAAGTTATCCTTGTACTCGCTGTCCTTGCTGAGCTTCTTCGTCCACAGCGTGTTCCCCTGGGTCCGTATCGTCTTCAGGATCGGAGTCTGGGTCGTGCTGAAGAAGGGTTCCGTGCTCATCAGGTGAGCGAGTACCGCAGACATCTCCTTTCCCTTGTAGGCAACCGATAGTCTCTTCTTCATCAGTTGCATGTGAAGGGGGACGATGTCCAACTCCAAGTAGGCAACGTACTTGCCCATCTTCAGCTTGGAGTACGACTGGATGATGTAGCTCATCGCCCTGTACAGAATGCTCTCCACGAGGCCTTCATTCTTCAGGGAGACGGCCCACACTTCTGCACCGTAGCTGAGGAGGGGCATGAACACTGCCTTCAAGACGTGCACTCGGATGGGGGCGGGAATGCAGAAGTTGGTCAGGAAGCGAGCCATGAAGTTTAGTTTCATTTTGGCGACTTGAACACGCGCTTCGACCATTCTGCGCAAGTTCAGGTCCTGGGTGATCACCAGTCCGAGGTACTTGTACTCTTCGACAGGGCTGATTTCCTTGCCTTGCAGCAGCCACTTCTCTCCTGTTGCTCGGATTCTTCTCTCCAGCTCTTCTTTCCCCTTCGGGGTGAACTTCATCACTCCGCACTTGCTCTGACCAATGGTCATCTCCCACGTGTCTGCCCACTCGGAGACCTGTGCCATCAGGGACCGGAGCTGCAGCTCACTCGGCGCAAAGAGGCACACATCATCGGCATAGAGTAGGCAGTCGACTTTCGGCCACCACCGGTCTGGTCTACATGGCGCTTCTGGCAGAATGTCGTTGATGAACAGGGAAAACAGAATTGGGCTCAGCGGGCATCCCTGACGCAGGCCGCGCTGGAGAGGGAACTCTCTCGAGTACACGCCGTTTATCCTCACTTGCATCGTGGAATGACTGTACAGAGTCTCGATGAAGTGATAGACCCGGCCCGTAATGCCGTACGCACGCAGCTTATGCAGCAATGCCTGATGGGGGACAGTGTCGTAGGCCTTCTGAAAGTCGATGAAGCAGGCATACGGCCCCTTCTTGTATTTCTCCTTTTCACTTTCACTCATCGACTCCATCAGTCTGTTGAATAGCAAGTCCATCTCGAATGCTATCGATGGGTCCACCTCTCTCATTCTCTGTTCATCCGCACTTCTCTGTGTCTGTTCATCCATCCTTCTCTGTGTCTGTTCATCCACACCTCTCTCAGATTGCACAGATTCCACAGATTGCACAGCTTGGGCAGGGTTGTACGCTTCATTACGATCAAACTTCCATCTCTGGATGATTTCGATCAGGGCGAGGACATGTCCTGCACACTGCATCCCAGGACGGAAACCCGCCTGCGCATCTGTCAGCTGACCATCCAGTGTGTTTTGCAGTCTCTGTGCCACAACGGAGCACACAATCTTCAGCAGTACATTCATGAGACTAATGCCTCTGTAGTTTGCCGGATCACCCGAATCACCCTTCTTGAAGATTGGAACCACGACGGAGATCATCATTGACGAGGGTATGAATCCATTGAACAGAGTGTTCACCGCGTCCACCAAGCGATGGAACAGCTCCACACCACCACCCTCCTTTCGGGCATCTCTCACGATGGCCTTGTACACTTCCACAGGGATGTTGTCATTTCCCGCACTCTTGCCGTTCTTCATCGCATGGATGGCGTAGATCACTTCCTGGGCTGAAATGTCCGCGTCCCACACTTCCTTGTCGTACTCCACCTCGCCTTTGGGCTTGTTCACTGCTTTGTCCGCCCAGTACGTGGCGTTCTGGCTGTGTCCATCACCGGCGCAATACAATTTCTCAAAGTACGCAGCCCACTTTTCGCAGAGAAGAGTCTCATCCGTTATGACATTTCCTTCCTCGTCCTTGAGCATCCCCGTGACGCGACCTGAAGCGCATAGGATCCTCTTTGCCTCCGCGTCAATACGGTTGTTCGCCACCACCCAGAAGTCCTTCATTCTCTTCCGCATCAGCAGCTGGCAGCACTTCTTGGAGAAGTTCACGTCTTCATCCAGTCGATGTTTCCTCACAATCGATCTGGCCAATCGGATCAATTTGGTTTCATCCTCCATTTCCTTCAGAGTGAGATTACGGCGAATGCCCGTCTTCCTCTCCTCTCGTCTATCTGCCAGGATTCTGTTCTTCTTACGAATGACTCGCGATTCGTGACCGTTCAGGTGCAAGCCCCGCTTCTTAGGTTTTAGTGCTGCAACGAAATGCTTCCTCTTCAGCAGATCCCACAACTCCTTCACGAACTGCTGCACAGCATCCTTACTCTTCCGCCCTTCCAACTCCGGATTTCTCCCCGCATCGAAAATGGGCGAACGGGCCACTTTCTGGAACCCATGAAGGAGACGATGTCGCTGCACCTTCTCGATCGCCTTACTCGCTCTGGTGCGCTCCTGCTTCAGGACCGTCGTGACAATGTAATGGTCCGAGATGATCATCTCCTTCTGGTGATGGGCGACGCAGGCGGTCTTCTTGAGGGTGCTGGAGGGATTCACGAGAATGTAGTCGATGACCGTCCCGGCCTGGAATGTCTCTGCCACGCCTTCGAGGGGCAGTATGTCCAGCGGGATGTCATTCGTCTCCAGAAATGTCTTCAGCTGGGCAGGGGTGTGATTGAAGTCGCCCAGCACAATCAGCGGGTCGTTTGGGTATTTGCGCAGGCGGTTATGCAGAGCTTTTGCCAGCTGGCTCAGCTGATTCTCACGTAAATCCGCACCCTCCGTCGGTATGTAGACGGCGCAGATGATGATATGCACGCCATTCTGGGCAACCTTCACCCAGATGATGTTGTTCGTGGAGCCCGATAGGATGTAGCACTGAAGTCCTCGCTTCACTAGCACGGCACATCCGCGCATTCCGGTAGAGAGGAGCGGAGGGCGGAGTTCCATCACGTAGTAGCCGGCGATGTTGAAGGGAGGGCTATCGAAAACGCGCTGCGTCTCCTGTAGGGCCAAGACATCCAAGTGGAGTAGCTCGCAGAGATCTTGAATGTCGCACTCCTTATCGGTGGTGGTGGAAACATTCAGGGTTCCCTTTTCGGGTGCCAATGGACCAGCACCAATCACAGTGCACACTCGTCCTGATTGGAGGCGCCTTATGCTTCGGGTGGTACTTCAGAAGGGCCACTCGAGCATGCTCCTGTGCAAGGATTGCCTTCAAAGCCGGCGCGATCTTCTGGCAGAGTAGACCGTGATGTCTAACACTCCAGGAGGAGTTTCTGCCGAGCTTGTGCATCTTTGTGATGCAGATAGCCGTCAGTTGCACACCCTCCATCTTCGCCGCTTGCTTCAGCCTTTCTCTGAGTCTCTTCTCGCTTGCCTGGTTGTAGTTGTAGACGCGTATTTCCGCATTCGGGTAGTTTGCATTGACAGGCCATGGGGTGGGAGTCACTGGGTTCGCGATGGGAGTTGGAGAAGTGGTGGGAGAAGTGGTGGGAGAAGTGGTGGGAGAGGCAGTGGGAGAGGCAGTGGATGGAGTTGGAGAGGCAGTGGATGGAGTTGGAGAGGCAGTGGATGGAGTAGGAGAGGTGGCAGATGCAACAGCAGCTGGAAGCGGGAAGGAGGGAATCGGAATCACCTCATACTCAAGCGAGTCAGAGTCCTCCGTTGTAGGGGTTGAAGTAGTCTCATCTTCCTCTTCCCATTCCATGTCCTCGTCATCCATCTCCACGGACATGGACACTTCCGTACTGACGGCACGGGTCTTCCTTCCGTACCGCGTTACGTGAAATTCCTCCTGCTCGCTCTCTGCGTCTGGAGCACTAGCCAAGTCAATCACTATGTCCTCTATTTGTGATCGAACAGACTCATCTCTACCATCTTCCATCATATACACCTCATCCGCAACGGAGACTCCGTCCATGTCCTCCTCCGTGGATTCCTCCGTGGATTCCTCCGTGGATTCCTCCGTGGATTCCTCCGTGGATTCCTCCTCCATCATCGCAGACTCGGATAACTCCCTACTATTATCAGTCACTCATCACCCCATACACGTCCATCGCGTTTTGGTACGACGCGCCCTCCTCCATCTCCATTGACGAAATCGGGCCCTTTTCGGTTGCATCAGATTCCGGTTGTTTCGGAAGCTGAGAGCCGCTATCCGATATGGACTACTCTTCAGCAGATGCTCTGTTCCTCACCTCATGGTTTCTCTTCAGGCCTCGGAAGAAATTGCGAATTCTCGCAAACATCTTTGCTTTGGATGTAGGAAAGCAAAATAAGAAAAATTATGAGTTAGACGAAACAACTGAAACAAGCGAGTGAATCAGTTCAGTCAACGAACTCGATACTGGAATGTCCTTAACGGAATCTTGGAAGAAGACTGAATGTGTGATGCGCTCTGCATTCCCAACCAGAATGAAGCAATGAAATGGAGAAACAACGCCTAGAACGCAGATTCATTCCTGCCAGCCTTTGGGACCGAAACGAGGATTGGAATGGGTTCTATCGGTCGTCATCGAATGCCCAGAAAGGGTGCTCTTGTGGGACTTCATTCTGGGATGGACAAGCAAACAGATTCTATCCGCGAAACTGGTGTCAAGACGCCTTTGCACAAATTGCTTCCATCCGCAAGGGTATCCGAGAAACTGAATCACTGATGAAGCGGAGCAGACGTATCCCTTCCTCTCATCTGGCTTCTGGACAACAGTTTTTTCGCGTCTATGAGGGCCATTGCAGTTTGCCTGCTCTCTTGCGAATGGAACCCTATGGCCCCTTGGTCTATTCCCTACTTCATTCTGATAGTAGGATGGTGCTGTTTCTAGAGCCGGTTTCAGGCGCCGTCTGTGCATTCCCATTTTGACTCCACAACGAGCCCCATGCCTCTCATTCCGTTATCGTTGGTTTCCTTTCCTTCCCCATTCTTTGTTTCTCACACAATCACACACACCCCTTCATCACAGGATCTACGCCAATTCTATCACTAACACACTCTATCACTCACACAAACTCAGTGGAGTGTATTACAGCGAAAACGGAGAGGTCACCTCAAACGCGATTCTGAACAGGGGCAAATCCATCGATCGATTCTCGCTCCTCTTCTTCACGCTCTTTCTCCACACACACACACTATTTCGATCTCTCCTTTTACCATTCTCTATTTCATTCCTTCCTCTCTCTCATTCTATTCTCATCTTCGCCAAAGCGAT
>ERZ772861.1867-NODE-1867-length-15627-cov-15.895068_pt1 | contig 15627 bp, 11 predicted proteins | sample MGYA00512135_ERZ772861 | MGnify/ENA primary metagenome ERZ772861 (study PRJEB29015, sample SAMEA2737700) | human gut metagenome | biome: human gut; feature: human-associated habitat; material: faeces | place: China | collected 2012 ...
CAGCGTGTCGATAAACCTCACCCCTGTCATTCCGAGGAGCGAAGCGACGTGGGAATCCGTAACCTTTTAGCTGGGAATCTGCGGAAAAGTGCAGAACTTATGCGTTTTGGAAACGGATTGCCGCGCCAGTGTGCGCACTGGCTCGCAATGACAGACTTTTTTGACAGACTGCGCGCGGCCGAATGGCCGCGCTTTTTCCTGCTGCGGCTGTTGCAATGCCCAGCGGATTTCGGTATAATATACAGAAAAAATGCCGGCGACGGCGTGACGGTATGGGGTAATCGTTATGATGGAAAAGGATCGGTTTATTGCGGCGCTGCTGCCCTTCTGCGACACGGTGTGCGAATACGACAGGAGCTGCGGCAAGCTGCGGGTGTGCAAGACCGGGCTGGCACAGGGGATCAGCGACAAGTGGTACAGCGTGGACGAGCTGCGGAACATCTTCCGGGACGGCTGCGCCGTGTCAGCGGAAAAGGATGTCTGGACGCGCTATCTCAGCGGCGAAAACCTGCGCGGCTTTTTCGATGAGAACGCGGATAACGACAGCTTTCGCCTGCGTCTCCGGCAGGGCGGGCAGGCGTACCGCCAGTACGACATCCGCATTGACCGGGTGGACGACAATACGCTGGTGATCTCCGGCCGGGACATCCAGGAGCAGGAGCAGGATGTTCTGACCGGCGCTCTCAGCCGCAACCACTACGAGCGCGACATGAGCGCGGAGGTGTTCCGCGGCGGCGTGGCGCTGGTGGATATGGACGACCTGAAGCTGTACAACGACGTGTACGGGCATAACGTGGGGGACAAGGCGCTCTGGGCGCTGGCGGAGGTGATCCGCCGGGAGCTGGGCAGCCGCGGCTCACTGGTGCGTTACGGCGGCGATGAATTTCTGGTGCTGGTGCCCAATGTGGAGGAGGGCTCGTTCGTTGAGATGCTGGAGACGGTGCGGCAGCGGGTGCAGAGCGCCGGCATACCCGGCTGCGGCGATGAGCTGCGGCTGACGGTCAGCATCGGCTGCGTGATGGCGCAGGGTGAAACGATAGCGGCGGCCGCCCACCGCGCCGACCGGCTCATGTACCGTGCCAAGCGGAGAAAGGACGCGGTGGTCAGGGAGGGGGACGAGGAGACGGCCGGCGGCGAGACGGCGCAGCGCATCCTCATCGTGGACGACGCACCGCTGAACCGCGCCATTCTGCGGGAGATGCTGGGTGATACGTTTCAGCTGGCAGAGGCCGCGGACGGCGCGGAGTGCATGGCACAGCTGGAAAAATATGGAACCGACATCGCGCTGGTGCTGCTGGATATGATCATGCCGGGCATGGACGGTATTCAGGTGCTGGAGGAGATGCAGCGACGGGAGCTGCTGGACGACATACCGGTCATTATGATCACGGCGGACACCTCGGCGGATAGCATGAGCCACGCCTATGAGCTGGGCGTGGCGGATTACATCGAGCGCCCCTTCGATGTGCAGGTGGTGCGCCGCCGCGTGATGAACACGGTGAAGCTGTACGCCCGCCAGCGGCGGCTCACATCGGTGCTGATACAGCAGGCGCGTGCGCAGGAGCGCAGCAGCGGCATGATGGCCGACGTGCTGGCGCGGATCGTGGCTTACCGCAACGGCGAGGGCGGCGATCACGCCCGCCATATCCGCCGCCTGACGGAGCTGCTGCTGGAGCGCCTGAGGGAAAAGACCGACCGGTACCGGCTCACCCGGCCGGATTGCCGGCGCATTGCGGCGGCGGCCATGTTTCACGATATCGGCAAGCTGGACATTCCCGACGAGATACTCAACAAGCCCGGCAAGCTGACGGCGGAGGAATTTGAGATCATCAAGGGACATCCGGTCATAGGCGAGACGATCCTGCGCAGCATGAAGGACTATCAGGGTGAGCCGCTGCTGGAAACGGCGGCGGAGATCTGCCGCTGGCACCACGAGCGTATTGACGGTAAGGGTTATCCGGACGGGCTGCGGGGCGAGGAAATACCCATCGCGGCACAGGCGGCGGGGCTGGCGGACGTGTTCGACGCGCTGGTCAGCCGCCGGGTATACAAGGAGCCGTACCCCATGGGCAAGGCTATGGATATGATCGCGGCGGGGGAGTGCGGCGCCTTTGACCCGCTGCTGGTGGAGTGTCTGCGAGAATTGCGGGGTACACTGCGCCGCGAGGTTTACACCGGGGAGGAGAACCAATGACGCATATAGGGAAACGGCTGGCGGCGCTGCTGGTGCTGTGCGCGCTGGTGCTGTGCGGCTGCGGACGGCAGGAGCAGGACGAGCCGCTGCCGAAGCTGGTCATCGGCAGCGATAACTACGAGCCGTACTTCTATCTGGACGAGGACGGCTCCTTTGCCGACATTGATGTGGAGATCGCCACGGAAGCCTGCCGCCGTATGGGATACGAGCCGGAATTTCAGAAGATCGCATGGCAGTTCAAGGACATCCTGCTGGAGCAGGGCACGGTGGACTGTCTCTGGGGCTGCTTTTCCATGACAGGACGCGAGGATCGCTACCAGTGGGCAGGGCCGTATATGTACAGCCGTCAGGTGATGGTGGTACGCAGCGACAGCGGCATTTATCGGCTCAGCGATCTGAACGGAAAGCGGATCGCCGTGCAGAACGCCTCCAGACCGGAGGAGCTGCTGCTGAACCACCAGGTGGACGGCGTGGAGCAGGTACAGAACGTGTACAGCTTCGTCAGCATGGACGAGGTGTTCGCCGCGCTGAACAAGAGCTACGTGGACGCCGGAGCCGGTCACGAGACGGCCTACCGGCACTTTATGAGCCACCATACGGGCAGCTACCGGATATTGGAGCAGGAGCTGCTGCGTGTGGGGCTGGGTGCGGCCTTCAGCCTGGAGGACGACCGCGGTCTGGCCGAGCAGCTGGACGCGGTGCTGGAGGAGATGAAGGAGGACGGCACCATCGCGGATATTCTGGCGGGATACGGTGTGGACGCGAAAGCGGCCTTGGTGGGGTGACGCCATGATGAAGAGAATTTCCAACAAGGCCGCCCTTCTGCTCATGCTGGCGGTGGGGTTCGTGACTGTTGCGGCCACGGCGCTGGTGGGTATGTATCTCGGCCGCCGGGACGCCCAGCGCACCATGGATCGCACGGTGTACTATCTTGAGCGCCAGTGCGTCACCTACCGGGAGATCATCGTGGCGGACGAGGTGAAGAGCCTTGTGCGCCTGACGGAGCAGGCGGCGGAGCTGGCCACGTCCGGCGTGCTGCTGCCCGGTATCTGGACAGACGAATATCTGGAGGATTACGCACAGCGCCAGCGCATGACCGACGTGCTGGTGCTGGATGGCGAGCTGAAGCCGGAGTTTGCCTGCGGCGAGGGCGAGTGGCGCGACCTGTACACCGGCAGCGCCATCGCCGCCATACGGCAGTATCCGGAGAAAATATTCTCCCAGCGCCTGACCCGCAACGGTAAATTCTATGACATCGCGGCGGTGGCACGGCAGGACGCGCCGGGCGTCATCTTTTGCGCCCGCCAGCGCAGGACCGGCGAGCTGGCGGCCTATCAGTCGTCGGTGGAGAGTCTGCTGGCCGGGTATGAGACGGTGCTGAGCAACAGGGTCTATGCCTATATCACCGACGGCGAGACGGTCATCGGCTCCAGCAACGAGACGCAGCATGGAAAGCCGGTTTCGCAGGTCGCCCTGATCCGTGCGCTGGACGAGGCCGGCGGCGGCAGCACCATGACACGGATCAACACCAACGAGGCGTTTCTCGGCGTGCGCGGCCTGTATCGGGACTACCGCCTGTATGTATTCATGGCGGAGAGCTATGTGTTCGCCCGAAGCCGCAACGCGGTCATCGCCGTCTTCGGCGTATACGCGGCGGCGGTGGTGGTGATGCTGCTGCTTCTGATGGGCGCCGATCAGGAGCGCAAGCGCCGGGAGAAGATCTACCAGCGGCAGCTGGAGGCCGAGGTGCAGCGGGCGACCGCGGCGGATCGGTCTAAGACGGACTTCCTGCGCAGCATGTCCCACGATATCCGCACGCCCATCAACATCATCATGGGCATGCTGGAGATCATCGGACGCAGCCCGGACGACCGGGAGCGGGTACAGGACTGCCGCGAGAAGGCGCAGACCGCCGCGCGCTATCTTCTGGCGCTGGTCAACGACGTCCTGACGCTGAATCGCCTGAGCCGGAAGGAAACTGCCTCCGTGACCATGCCCTATCGCCTGTCAACGGAGCTGGATGAGGTCATGCTGCTGGCGCGGGCGCAGGCGGAGGCCAAGGGGGTGACGGTGAAAACAGAGGAGATGGCGCTGGAATATGACGAGCTCCAGGGCAACCCGCTGTATCTGCGGCAGATCGGCCAGAATATCATCGGCAACGCCATCAAATACAGCTTTCCCGGCGGCGAGGTGCGCTGCCGCTTCCGTACCGCCTATGACGCGGACGGCATCTGCCGGCTGACGTTTATCTGCGAGGACGACGGCGTGGGCATGAGCGAGGAGTTCCAGAAGCACATGTTCGAGGCCTTCGCACAGGAGAACGCAGGCCGCGCCAACACCATCGAGGGCGTGGGGCTGGGGCTGACGGTGGTGAAGCGCATTGTGGACGAGCACGGCGGCACCATCCGGGTGGACAGCGCCCCCGGCGAGGGCACCCGGTTTGAGATCAGCATGCCGGTGACACCCTGCGCCATCCCGGAGCCGGCGGCCATACCTGCGGCGCTGCCGTCCCTGACGGGCTGCCGTGTTCTGGTGGCGGAGGATAACGACCTGAACCGCCAGATCGCCGTCTATCTGCTGGAGGACGCCGGTGTGCAGGTGGTACAGGCGCGGGACGGCCGCGAGGCGGTGGAGACATTCGCCGCGTCGAAGCCCGGCGAGCTGGACGCGGTACTCATGGACGTGATGATGCCGGTCATGGACGGGCTGGACGCCACCCGCGCCATCCGCGCCATGGAGCGCCCCGACGCGGCGCTGCCCATCATCGCCATGACCGCCAACCTGTTTGACGAGGACGTGGCGGCCTGTCTGGAGGCGGGCATGGACGGGCATATTCCCAAGCCGCTGGACGCGGCGCAGATGCTGCGCACCATCGTGGAATGCATAAGGAGGAAGCGCCATGACGCTTGACCAATTCTACCGTACTGTCGGCGGCACCGCCGCCGAGACTGCGCCGCGTCTGGGCGGCGCGGACGCGACCCGGCGGTTCCTGCGGCTGTTTCCGCTGGACGACTCGTTTCCCCAGCTGTCCGAAGCGCTGGGGCGCGGCGATGTGCAGGCCGCCTTCCGCGCGGCGCATACCCTCAAGGGCGTGGCCGCCAATCTGGGGCTGGAACGGCTGCGGGCGCTGGCATCGGACATGACGGAGTGCCTGCGCCGCGGCGAGCTGTCCGGCGCGCAGGCGCGTCTGGCGGAGACGGAGACGGCCTACCGGCGGGTGCTGGCCGCGCTTGAGGAGCTGGAATAGGCGTATTCGCCAAAAATCGACGCAATGATGCCACAAAATTTGTGCAAGATGGCGTTTGACGAAACACGATAAAAAGAATATAATTACAGAGAATCGAATATTTGGCAAATCAGTCGAAAGGCTGAGACGCAAAGCCAAGGTGTCTAAACAGGACTGACTGCATGATTGACCGGCTGCAAAAGAACGTACCCTGCGGGTACGCTGTTTTTGCAGCCGGTTTTTTGTTTTTTTCGGGGAAAACGGATTCCCGCGCCGGTGGCCATCACCGGCTCAGAATGACAATTTGGGCATGTGTATATATGGATCGTCCATATAAAAATAATTTTGGAAGGGGTAAACACATGACAGAAAAAAAGAAAAGCGGCGCGGCGATGCATATCATCGGCGCGGTGCTGTGCGTGGTGTTCGGGTTCTTTCTGGTGTGCAACATCATCATCATCGTCAAGGGAACCCTCCACCCGGAAACGCCGCCCACCGTGCTGGGCGTAGCGCCCATGGTGGTGCTGTCCGGCTCCATGAGCGGAACCGCCGAGGATCACATCGAGGTGGGCGACCTGATCTTTACCAAGCAGGCCGACATTGACGAGCTGAAGGTGGGCGACGTGGTGGCCTTTATGGACGGCAGCATCGTCGTCACCCACCGCATCGTCTCCATCAGCGCCGACCGGACGGAATTCGTCACCAAGGGCGACGCCAACAACACCGAGGACGAGCCTATCAGCGCCGACCAGATCATCGGCCAGTACAGCGGCCGTATTCCCAAGGTGGGCGACTTCGCGCTGTTCCTGCAAAAGCCGCTGGGCATGGTGATCTTCATCGGCGTGCCGGTGTGCGCCTTCGTGGTGTGGGACATCCTGCGCCGCCGCCGGGAGACCCGCGCCGGTGACGAGGAGAAGGAGCAGCTGCGCCGGGAACTGGAGCGGCTGAAGGCGGAAAAGCCCGCCGAATGACCTGTAAACCCGCGTCTGGGGAGGCGCAGAAAATAAAAAAACGCAGCTCCGGGGGAGTGCCGGAGCAGAATGGAGAAAACGTATGAAAACAAAGAAAACAGGAAAGACCATGCGCGTGGCCGGCCTGCTGCTGGCTCTGGTGCTGGTGACCAGCTGCTTCGTGGGCGGCACGTTCGCTAAGTATGTGACCAGCGGTCGCGGTGATGACAGCGCCCGTGTTGCTAAGTTTGGTGTGAAGATTACCGCCAATGGAGCCACGTTCGCCAAAGAATACGCAACGGATGATAAGAGCGTTAGTGGAACTATTGCTAACTCTGTGGTATCTTCGGATGTTAACAAGCTGGTTGCTCCCGGAACCAAGGGCAATATGGTCAGCATGACTCTGACTGGAACCCCTGAGGTAGCGGTGCGGGTGCAGTACACAGCAACGCTGACCCTCAACGACAATTGGAAGGATGCAGATGGTAAATTCTACTGCCCCTTGCAGATTAGGATTCCCGAATACGACGCTGAAACTCAGACTTGGGGAAATGTGATTGTTGATGGTACTAAATTCGATAACGCCGAGGCGCTGAGAAGGGAAGTTGAGAACAGAATTAATGCTTTCAGTGCCACGTATAAGGCGGGAACTTCTTTGGATAGCCTCACTGCCGAAGATAATAAAGTACCTTCTGTCAGTTGGGAATGGCCGTTCCATAATGACGATGCCAGTGATATAAAGGACACCTATCTGGGCGATCAGGCTGCTGCGGGCAAGGCTGCTGAAATTCAGCTGACGGTTGTCACCACCGTCACCCAGATCGACTAATCAAGCTTAACCAATTTGCTGTACGGGTCGCGGGGAAACACCCCTATTCCCTGCGGCATCGAGAACCCGCCTGCCCCTTGCGGGCAGGCGGGAGCTCCGGTATATAGGCGGTTTGTCCGCGCGGCGGACGGACGGCCTGCGTACCGGAAAACGGATGGGGAAGGGAGGGACGGCATGAGCCTCCGCGAAAAAACCAATCGGCTGGAGGTGGTGCTGACGCTGCTCCTCATCCAGCTTATCCTGCTTCCGGCGGCGCTGGGCGTGACCTATGCCAGCAGCGGCACCCGCCCGGAGCATATATTGACCTACACCACCGGACGGCTCACGTGGGACAGCGCCACGGAGACGGACGGACAGGGTGCGGCGCGGCTGGAGCTGTTCCGCCGCAGCTACGACAACGTGAACGCCGCCGACGGGCAGCAGGTGATCGCCCCCGGCACGGCGGGGGAGACGCTGGTGCGGCTGAAAAACAACACCGGCCGCACCGTCCGCTACACCGCCGTGCTCTATGAGAAAAAGACGAACGCCGCCCTGCCGGTGACCTCCGCCCTTACCGGCGAGGCCTTTGCCGACACAACGTCCTACGTCCTTCCCAACGGGGTGGACGAGGGGCAGGTGGTGCGCGCTGTCAGCGGCACCGTGGGCGGCAATCAGCGGCAGGATTTTTCCATCCTGTGGTCGTGGCTGTTTGAGGTGAGCGCCCAGCAGGACGCGGCGGACACGGCGCTGGGCAACGCCGCCACGGATGTGGAGGAGCTGGGCTTCTATCTGACCGTCGTCGATCAGGGCGGCTCCGGCGGCACGGTCATCGACCCGGAAAAGCCCGACTACAAGACCGGCGACGAGTTCTCGCCGGTGTGGTATGTGCTGGCGCCGGGCGCGGCGGCACTGATCGTTATCATCACAGGCATAAACACAAAAAGGAGACACAAGCGTGGCTAAAAAAATCGGAAGTGCCGTCATCAGGGCGGTGCAAGGGGTATTCGTGGCGGCACTGGCGCTGGTGCTGCTGGCGAATCTGTACACACTGGCAGCGCAGAGACTTTTTCACAACGACAGTCCCGCCATTCTGGGCTATCGCTCGGCGGTGGTGCTCACCGGCAGCATGGAGCCGGCCATCCGCGCCGACGATCTGGTGATCGTACACCGGCAGGAGACGTACAGCGCGGGCGACGTCATCATGTTCCGCAGCGGCGCGAACACCACCACCCACCGCGTCACGGAGGTGACGGCGGAGGGCTATCGGACAAAGGGCGACGCCAACAACACCGCCGATGCGGACACCGTGCCGCCCGCCGATGTGTTGGGGCGGGTGGTGCTGACGCTTCACGGTGCGGGCGCGGCGGTGCGGTTCCTGCGCACGCCGCTGGGCGCGCTGTGTCTGGTGCTGATGATACCGGTGCTGGTTCTCGTGCCGGACATGCTGCAAGGGAAGCGGAGAAAGGGAGAAGGCTATGGCAGGCAAGCGGCTGGCAAAACCGAATAAGCGCCGCCTGCCCCTGCGGGCATGGCTGCTGTATCTGGCGGTGGCCACCTTCGCCCTCACCGGCGTGACCTTCTCCCGCTATGTGGCCTCCGCCCATTCGCAGGACGGGGCGCGGGTCATCACCTTCGGAGACCTGACCGTTACCGACAGCGGCAGCGTGCAGGTGCAGCCCGGCGTTCCCGCCAAAAAAGACCTGACCGTCCGCTTCGAGGGCAGCGAGGCCGCCACATACGTCTTTGTGGAGCTGAAGGGCTCCGACTGGACGCGGGGCGCGGATAACCGCACCTACACCTACGGAGGCGGCAGTCTGTCCTGGCGCGTGGCCGACGGCTGGACGCATTTGCGGGACAATGTCTACTATCGGGAGCTGGCGCCCAACACGGCACTGGATGACGGGTTTATCGACGACGGTACAGTGGACGTATCGGAGGATATGACCCGCACGGAGCTGGAAGAGCTGTCCAAAGCGCTGCACATCCACGTGCAGGCGGCTGCGGTACAGCGGGAGGGCGGGGATACAGCGGAAACCGCGTGGGCGCGGGTCAACGGCTGAGCGGGAGGTGACGCCGAATGAAGAAATGTACCAATAACCGAACCATGAGCTTCCGGCGGCTGCTCTCGCTGCTGCTGGGGCTTGTGCTGTTTATGGAGCTGCTGCCCGGCGGCCTGACCGTGGTGGGCGACGCGTCCGATGCCGTCACCGTCACCGTGGACGGGACAAAAACGGCGCAGGTGACGCTGCCCCAGTCCGGCCGCGTTACGCTGGAGGCCGCCAGCGAGACGGGCGACACGGACTATCAGTGGCAGATACAGCTGGACGGCGACTGGGTGAGCATCTACGACGCCACCGCCGCGTCCTTGACGCTGACGTATGCCATGGTGTCTCCCGCGCTGGAAAAGGGCAGCGCCATGGTGCGCTGCGCGGTGGGCGGCGAGAGCGCCTCCGACCCCGTCAAGGTCACCGTCTCCTACGATGTGGAGGCGGACGCCGCCGCTCTGAACCGCCAGAGGGACGAGCTGACGCAGGAGACGTCCGCGGCGGCTTCCGCGCCCAGACGCACGCCGCGCCGGGTGTCCCGCAGCAGCGCTCCGGAGTATATCAACGTCACCGTCAACTATCTGGACGCTGTGACCAAGCTGCCCATCTACACCGGCTTCTCCGCAACGATCAAAAGCGGCAAGCCGTACAGCCAGACGGTGCTGTCCCCCACCTATCTGGGCTACGCGCCCTACTGGAGCGCCGAGAAGCCGGACACCACCGACCCCGGCGCGGCCACAGAGAGCGCCCAGAGTCTGGCTCTGTCGGTGGGGGCGGACTACACCGGGGAGACCTACACCGTCAACGTCTACTACAAGGCCATCGCGGTGTCCTACGCTGTCCGCTACTACTTCCAGAACATTCACGACGACATGTACTCGGAGAACGTGGACTATTACAGGCAGGACAGAGCCCTGACGGGCACCATCATCGCCAATGAAGCTCTGGGGCTGGGCGAGGAGCAGGCGCGCGGCTTCACCAAGCTGTATCACTATCCCGAGGCGGTGGCGGCGGACGGCTCCACCGTGTTCGAGTGCTACTATGACCGCAATTACTATCAGGTCAAGCTGGATGCCAACGGCGGCTACGGCTCTGAGCACGTCTACGCCCGCTATGGCACGCCCTTTGTGGCCACTACCCCCACCCGCCACGGCTACAGCTTCGTCGGCTGGGACAAGCTGAACGAAAAAGGCGAGGGCGACGGCAAGGTCGACGAGCTGCCCACCACCGTTCCGGCGGAGAACGCCAGCTACATCGCCCTGTGGAAGAGCGCCGACACCACGTACACCGCGGTGTACTGGCTGCAAAACGCAGAGGGCACCGAATATGACTACATGGGCAGCCAGAAGCGCAGCGCCGTCGCCGGTGAGGTCGTCTCCGGCGATGCATCGTGGCTCACGGCGGATTCCTACATCTGCGGGCTTACCGAGGGCGACGGACACACCCACAACGAAGGCTGCAAGCCGGAGCTTTTCCGCCATTCCGTTTATGAAAAAGCCGATGAGGACGTCACCATTAAGGGCGACGGCTCCACCACGGTGAACATCTACTACACCCGCAAGAGCTACACCCTGCGGTTCTACTACGCCAAGGAGTATGTCCCGGCCAAGGACACGGTCGCCCCTCCCGCAAACCCCAGCAACACGCCTGTCTATTCCGTGGTGGGCGGCAGCACGCGCCCCTTCGGCTTTTATCAGGAGACGGGGAACAATGCGCGCCCGAAGAAAGACGGCAAGCCGGTCAATGACGTGGAGAGCCTGCTGTATAACATCCAAAGCGGCGACTGGGGCGTGGTGGCCGAGCTTCCCACCATCCAGCAGCCCACGGGCACAGCGTATACCTACACCATCGGCACCTATCCCGACGGCGGCGGCTATAACGCCAAGGGGGACCGGTTCCACTATCTGGAATTCACTGTCCCCTACGGCACCGATCTGCTGCACCTGTGGCCCACCGAGGAGGTGTTCGGCCAGATCAAGACGGCGCGAAGCCGCTACGACGCCAACAAAGCGAATGAGCATCTGGGTGCGGAGCAGTGGGGCAACTACGCCTACTTCGCCGGCTGGAACGGCGAGTACAACGTGAAGTACACGCAGGAGAAGACCAACTCCACCATCAAATGCCTGTATCCTGTGCTGAACGATGACCTGCTCTATGCCAAAGAGCTGATCGGCCAGTGGGGCGATGCGAGCACGGTGAACTTTCTGGGCTTTTTCGACAACGGCGCCAATGTGAAATGGAGCATTCCCCGCCAGTGGATCTATAAGCTCTATGTGGAGGTGCTGCCGGGTCATGAGAAGGATGAGGGCGTGGCAGCGCGCACAGTGGACGGGGTGACGCGGTATTATATGCTCTACGACACCGTCTTTGCCAACGATGACAACACGACCATCGAGCATCAGACAGACCCGCCCCTGCCGGGCTTTACCTGTATGCGGGATAAGGTCGGCGGCAGCGTACAGGAGACAAATGAACCACTGGCCGACGGGCGCGAATCCTACACCGCCAATTTTTACTACAACCGGAACAGCTACACACTCACGGCGCATAACTACGACGAGATCATCCAGTACAATGACGTGCTGTATCAGGCCGATCTGGATCGCAGGATGTATGATCTCCTGCTGATGCCCTATCCGGAGACGCTGGAGAAATACGCGTATAAGCTGGGCGGCTGGTACACCTCCCCCGGCTGCTTCCCGGGCAGTGAGTACGTCCCCGGCAGCACCATGCCGGAGCACGATATCAGCCTGTATGCAAAATGGGAGCCGAAGACATATACCGTCCGCCTGTTCAAGAACCGGAAGTACATGGAGACGTACCAGACCACCGGCGATAAGACGCTCGTTCTGTATGAAAGAACCGTGAATCACGGCTTAGCGATGGATGAGATCGATGATCCTACTGACGATTGGTCGGGGCACGGCTACAGCTTCAACGGCTGGTTTTACCTGAAAAACGGGAAAAAGACGGCCTTTACCCCCACGGATACGGCGGTGAAGGAGGATCTGCTGGTGTACGCCGACTGGGGCAGCCACAAGGCGCAGCCCTATCTGATCCACTACGTGCTGAAGGAAACGGCTGACGAAGAATGGAGGCCGCTGCTGGACGAGGCGTCCCTGTACAGCCCGCAGGACGGAAAAGCCTACACCGTTACCAATGGCAGCGGAGAGAGCCGCACCTACATCTATTACGCCGGTGAGGGCGGCGGCTACCACCGCCAGATCGCCGGGGACACACGGGGCTATGCCAACCAGGGCAGCACCCGCACCTTCTATCCCAAGGCGGGTGATCCCTACAACCAGATGTACAGCGGCTTCAACAGCGGCTATTATCCCACGCTGGCCAGCCACTCCATCACCATGGGGGAGGAGCCAAACGTGGCCGCGCCCACCGTCAACGTGTTTACTTTCTACTATGTGCATGCCGCCGAGGTGTCCTATAAGGTGGAATACAAGTATCATGACACAGGCGAGCTGATCAAGTCCGAGTCCACCGGTACCGGCTCTGTGGCCAAGTCCACCTCCAAGGCGGTGGTCACAGAGCGCTTCGCAGTGGTGAAGGACTATGTGCCGGACGCCTTCTACAAGCGGCTTGTTCTGGCGGTGGTTGAGGACGGCAGCGGCGGCTACGTGGGTTCACCGGATAATGTCGTCACCTTCTACTATACCAAAAACATCGAGAATGCCTACTATGCCATCCACTACATGCTGCAAAATGTGGATGCCGCCACGGACGAGCCGCAGTGCGTGGAACCGGGCACCTATTCCAACTACACCGAGTCCACCGTTTACACCGAGGGCATCGGCCAGATCGGCGCCACCCTCAGCATCACGCCGCAGGAATTCAGCGGCTTCACGATGCGCTCCACGGCTTCCGTTCGCTGGGGCGACAGCAGTAATACGGTGCAGGTCAACGACGCGGGAGCCTTCTCCCTCACTGTGCAGAAGGAGGGCACGGAGCTGTACGTGTTCTATACCCGCAATACACAGAGCTACGTTGTCCGCTATCTCCGCTACGGCAGCGCCCCCCACAGCACGCTGCCGAGCGATGTGCTGCACGCACCTGTGAGCGGCACGGGAAAATACGGTGCGGTGGTCACGGCCGCTGCGGAGTCCATTGACGGCTATCATTGCGTGTCCACCGTCAGCCAGAGCATCGTCCTCCGTCCCGATGACAGACAGAACGAGATCATCTTCTACTACGAGCCGCTGCAATACACGGTGGAGTACCGCGTGTGGGCGTATAACGGCGGCACGTTGGACAACACGCTGGAGGTGGTGGAGGGCAATAATGCCTTCCGTGGCTCCGTCCCCACCGCCAAGAGCGGCTATACCTTTGACGGATGGTATCAGGACGCCGAATGCACCATCCCGGTGGGGGAGAAGGGAACGGTGGATGACGCGACCGGCAAATTGACGCCGGAGCGCAGCGAGCTGCTTCCCGCGCCCCAGACCAACGTGTTCTATGCACGGTTCAAGGCGGTGTACGGCAATGTGACCATCGAAAGAAAGGCGACGGAGGATGAAAGCAACGGCGATGGGACGTATGTGTATCGCCTGACATCCAAGGATAACCCTGCCTATGTGGTGGAGGTGACGGTGCCCAAGGGCGGCAGCACCACCGTGTATGACCTGCCCTGCGGCAGCTATACGGTGGAGCAGGTGAACAGCTGGTCATGGCGGTATTCTGACCGTGAGCAAACGGTGGAGATCGAAAAAGATAAAACGAAAACCGTGAAGTTTGACGGAGCTGCCGTTAAGAAGAAGTGGCTCACCGGCAGCAGCGATGCTGTGGTGAACAGAATGGAGGCGTAACGTGGCGAAAAGACTGCAACGACCGCAAAATAAGCGCCGCTCGGCGGCGGTGATCGCCGTGGCCGCCGCCGTTGCGCTGGCTTCTGTGGCGGTGGCCTTCATGCTTCGCCGGGCGAAAGCGCAGAGCGATTTTACCCCCGCCATCGTCACCTGCGCCGTTCACGAAAAGGTCAACGGTGCGGAGTACACGGCAGCACAGTCCCCTGTGGCTGGCTCCGTCAAGTCCGACATTACCGCGAAGAATACCGGAGACACCACGGTGTTCCTGCGCCTGCGGCTCAGTGCCTGCTGGGTGGACGCGAAGGGAAATACCACCGGAACGCCCTCCACTCCCCCGCAGATCACGCTGCAGCAGAACTGGCTGGACGGCGGAAACGGGCTATATTACTATGCGCTGCCCGTGGAGCCGGAACAGAGCACCACGGTGCTCTGTGAACCTATGCGGATGGGAACCTCTGTTTCGCCCACCGGCGCGGCTGTGTACCAGCAGATAACGGTGCTGGCCGAGGCGGTGCAGGCGCTGCCGGGAGAGGCGGCGCAGGAGGCGTGGGGCGTCACGGTGAAGAATGGACGCATCACAGCGGTAAAATAAAAGCAAAAAAGTACGCGGAACATGCGTTCCGCGTACTTTTTCAGCTTGTCAAAAAAGTCCGTTTGGACTTTTTTGACAAGCTGAGGCAAAATCGCAAAATAAAAAACAGTATTTTATTTTGCGATTTTGGTCGCTGCGGCGGGTGATTGAACGCGAAAGGGAACCCTGACGGTTCCCTTTCACACTATCCTTCCCTCCGATACTTGTAACCGGGCAGGTTTTTTGACAGTCTGTGCTTATTCTTTACGCCCGTAGAGGGTGGTCATGCGGTCGATCCTGGCGGCCAGCTTTTCCGTCAGCTCGCCGGGCAGGAGCCGCCACATCCAGTTGCCGCCCTGGGTGCCGGGGATGTTCATGCGGTGTCCCTCGCCCAGACCCAGATAGTCCTGCACCTGTGCCACGAACAGCTCTGCCACGCTGGACATGCCGCCCCGTATCACGCCCCAGTGGAAGCCCTCGTCCTCTGTCAGCGCCAGATATTCGGTGGCGTAGGCGATGTCCTCCGGCGCGGCCTCCTGCCGCCACAGCAGCAGGGGACTGTTGTCGTGGGTGCCGGTGTAGCAGATGCAGTGGGGCGTGTAGGTGTGGGGGAGGTAGCTGCTGGTGTCGCGGGAGTCAAAGGCGAATTCCAGCACCTTCATGCCCGGCCAGCCGGAGTCGTGCAGCAGCTGCGCCACCTCCGGCGTGGGATAGCCCAGATCCTCCGCGATGAACTCCAGCTGGGGGAACCAGCCGTTGAGTCGGTCGATCAGATCCATACCGGGGCCGGGGACCCAGTGACCGTTTTTGGCGGTGGTCTCGCCGTAGGGCACCGACCAGTAGCTGGCAAAGCCGCGGAAATGGTCGATGCGGATCACATCGTAGAGCTTGCCCGCGCCGTCGATACGGCGGATCCACCAGCCGAAGCCGTCCTCCCGCATGGCGTCCCAGTCATACAGGGGGTTACCCCACAGCTGACCGTCGGCGGTGAAGTAATCCGGCGGGACGCCGGCCAC
>ERZ772861.1902-NODE-1902-length-15434-cov-5.049613_pt1 | contig 15434 bp, 17 predicted proteins | sample MGYA00512135_ERZ772861 | MGnify/ENA primary metagenome ERZ772861 (study PRJEB29015, sample SAMEA2737700) | human gut metagenome | biome: human gut; feature: human-associated habitat; material: faeces | place: China | collected 2012 ...
ATGATTGCCCCCGGCAATCATAATTTTGAAAGATTCGCTGCGCTCTGCAACACCCCAAAGGTGGCGCCAAGGGCGCTTCGCGCCGATAAGAAATGCGCCTGTCCCATTTTTCGGGGCAGGCGCACAAGTATATTACGAATTTTACATTGTGAACTGAATGACGCAGAAGGCAGCATAGATACACAGCAGCGCGATGCCCTGGTAGCGATGCAGCTTTTTGGTGGCCAGTGCGGGGATGGTCAAAAAGGCCATGACAAACAGCATGAGCGGCATATCCAGCACCAGAGAGGCATTCACGCCGAACAGCATCTTTTCCTGAGGAATGGAGAAGGGACGCAGGACACTGGCAACGCCGGACACCAGCACCAGATTGAGAATGTTGGCACCAATCACATTGCCCAGCGACAGGGAGCCATGCCCCTTGATGAGAGAGGTGATGGCGGTGACCAACTCCGGCAGGGAAGTGCCCAGCGCCACAAAGGTCAGGGCAATCACGGATTCCGGCACACCCAGTGCCTGGGCGATAAGCGTCCCGTTATCCACCAGCAGGTTGGCACCGACGGCAATCACTGCTGCGCCGCCGATGAGCATGGCAATACTCACCCACAACGCGCGGTTCTCTTTGGGGGCTTCCGTTTCCTCTGCGGGGGCAGCGGGATTCTTGAGACCCTGACGGATGGTGCAGTACAGATACAGCGCCAGCAGAATCAGCAGACAGGTGCCGATGGCGTAGCCAAAATAGCCGGTCAGGTAGGCATTGATGCTGTAGAGTGCGGCGGCGGCAAAAAAGAAAAACACAGGGATTTTCAGGCTCTTGGGGTCAACGGGCCCGGGGCGCACCGAAACGGTGATGGCGGCAATCAGGGCGGTGTTGCAGATGATGGAGCCGATGGCGTTGCCATAGGCAATCTCGCCATGACCGCTGACAGCGGAGGTGGCCGATACCATCACTTCCGGCAGGGTGGTTCCCAGGGAGACGACGGTGGCACCGATGATGAGATCCGGCACATGAAAATGCGCGGCAATGTCCGTTGCACCGTCCACAAACCAGTCGCCGCCTTTAATCAGCAGCACCAGGCCAACGGCAAACAGCAATACAGGGACTAACATGGTTTTAATAACACTTCCTTTTAAAATTAACGCTTGATGGCGTATTCAACGGGGGTGTCCGCCGGGGCTTCCAGCAGCTCCGGGTGGGTCAGCAGCTCCTTGACCAGGGCCATCGTGCCGGAATAGTAGTAGCCATCGGCAATCCGCTCATCCAGGGTGATGCCAATGGGGATGACCTCGTGGAAGTCCGGGGTTCCGTCCGGCAGGTAATCCATCTTCATGTGCTTCTTGCCAATGATGACGAAGCAGGAGTTGGTGCCCCAGTTCACCAGATGGTGATAGCCGCATTCCAGGCCGATGGAGCCCAGGTTGGAAAGGAAAATGGCGGCGTGGTTGGGGTCGGTGGCAATCAGACTCTGGGGAGCCCAGCCGTGCTTATCCAGCCAGAGAACCAGCTTTGCCAGAAGGTTAATCATCCACTGGGGCAGCTTTGAAACGGCCTCCATGGCACCGGAAGAGGTGTCGGAAATGTCCTCCCGCTTGGTGGCATGAATGACGCGCATGATTTTCTCGTGGTAGCTGTCCATGGTGTCCTGGGGATCAAATTTGAAATTGGCCAGGGATTCCTCCGCCTTGTCATTGAAGCGCTTCTTCACGGTGAAGGCCACGGTGATTTCCTTGCGCTGATACAGCCGGTTGTTGCACACGAACCGGTTCATCCGGGGGCGGAGCACAAAGGCCTTGCCTACCGCACAGCTGATGACATGGAAGAAGGTGAATTTGTCCTCCGTGCGGCCTGCGTTCTTCTTTTCCAGATATGCTTCCAGCGGACGGTAGTCCAGGTCGAAGCTGATAAATGCCTCGTTATCGGCACGGTTTGGCATGATGCAGGGCATGATTCGATTCATGGCGGGGATATCTTTGAGCCAAACCGCATCCCGGCGATCTCCCATTTTTCTCTTGGGCATATACTGATCCTCCAAATAAAGTCAAAGATAGAAAGATAGGGTGATTATAGCAGAACCGGAAAAAGAATGCAAACTTTTTCTGATACGATTCCCTGATTAAATATTGATTTAATCAGAGAGGTATCTTTTTGCAGCGCTGCCGGTTTTGCGATTTAAAGGAAAGAAATCGCAAAACACGTCTCATGCAAGCTCTTTGCCCTGCGGGTAAATAAAATATCTTTGTGGATATTTTATTTAGAGCTTGGTATGACATATTTTATGAACAAAACGTGGTATGCTGGTTGGAGGGGGAATGCAGGATGAAGATAAGGGAGTTTTTGTTGCAGGTGGTGCTGCTGTTGTGCCTCCTGCTGTCAGGCAGTGCGTCTCTGCCGCAGAAAACACCGGAGGATGAAACGAAGAAAGTGGCACCGATTTCCATAACGGTGCGCCATCAGGAAAATACGTTCCAAATGGAGCTGGAAGAATATATCAGGCGCGTGGTGCTTGCGGAAATGCCGGCGGATTTTGAGCCGGATGCCCTGCGAGCCCAGGCGGTAGCGGCAAGAACCTTTGCCTGGAAGATGGCCGTCACCGGTGGAAAGCACGGGGATGGCAGTGTCTGCACGTTATTTTCCTGCTGCCAGGGCTACCTGGAACCGGGGCAGTATTTGCAGTCCTATGGCACTCCGGCAGATTTGGAGAAGATAACTGCGGCGGTGCAGGCTACCGCCGGGCTGATTGTAACGTATCAGGGTGTGCCCATTGAGGCATCTTATTTTTCCTCCTCCTCCGGTCAGACCGAGGATGCCGCGGCAGTGTGGGGCAGCGCCCGTCCCTATTTGATTGCCCAGGATAGCCCGGAGGAAGGCACGCAGCAGCAGACGGTGTTCTCCCGCGCGTATTTGGAAAAGACGCTGGGGGTTTCGCTGGACGAACGGACGGAAAGCTGGTTTACAGACTGGACATATACCCCCGGGAAGGGGGTGGACACCGTGAAAATCGGCAGTCGGGTGTTCACCGGCATCCAGCTGCGGCAGCTGCTGGGGCTGCGCTCCACGGCTTTCACCGTCGCCGTTGAGCATGACGCAGCGGTGTTTACGGTTTATGGCTTTGGCCATCGGGTGGGCATGAGCCAGTATGGGGCAGATGCCATGGCCGCTCGGGGAAGTGACTTCCGGGAAATCCTTGGGTACTATTATCCGGGGACAGAACTGACAAAAATTTCACAGTTTCCTGGAAATTAAGTTGAAAAGTTTACATATCTGTGGTATTCTGTGCTCAAAAAGGAGGCGATATGATGCTGCTGAAAATTGACGGAAACGCTGTGGCAGCGGAGGCTGGGCAGTCTGTCCGTGACCTGATTCTTGCACAGGGAATGGACAGTCTGGCCCTCAGGGAGCGCCCCCTGGCGGCCAAGATTGCTGGCGAGGTATTCACCCTCAACTATGTTCCCGTCCGCGCAACCCCCGGCGAGGAAGACAGCATCGATGTCCGCCGCGCCATGGCGGCTTCCGGCGGGGAGATTCAGCTGCTGCACTACACGGACAGCATCGGCAAAAAGGTGTATACCAGGACGGAGTGCTTCCTGGTGTTTTTGGCCATCCGCACGCTCTGGCCGAAGGCGGCGGCAAAGATAAGCTGCACCTTGGGAAACGCCGTCTATGTGTCCATTGAGGGGGAAACCCATTTTTCCGTGGCTGCCCTGAAGGATAAAGTGCGGGAATATATTGAAGAGGATTTTCCCTTTGTCCGCCGCCGGATGACCCGGCAGGAGGCAATCCGGCAGTTTGAGGAAAACAACCGGCCGGACAAGGCGGAGCTGCTGCGGTGGTATCAGTCGGATTATTTTGATGAATATGTGCACGAGGGGTTTTCGGATTATTTCTTCGGAGAAATGCTCCCTTCCTCCGGCTATCTGACGGTGTGGAACCTGCTGGAAACGGAGGGCGGTGTCATCATCCAGTATCCCGATGACCTGTCGCCGGACAGACCGGCGGAATTTAAGGCCAGCTCCAATTTCTTCTCGGTCTTTTCAGAGGGGGAACGCTGGGGCACGCTGATGGAATGCAGCACCGTGGCGGATTTGAACCGCAAGACCCGCTCCGGCAGCATCCGGGAGCTGATTCGGGTCAACGAGGCGCTCCACGAAAAGCGGATTTCCCAGATTGCAGATATGGTGTGCCAGCGGGAAGCCAGAGTAGTGATGCTGGCAGGACCCAGCTCCTCCGGCAAAACCACTTCCGCCAACCGCCTTGCCACGCAGCTGCGGGTTCACGGCAAAAAGCCCATCCTCATGAGCCTGGATAACTATTACATCGACCGGGATAAACTTGCCCCCGGCCCGGATGGCAAGCTGGATTTGGAGCATATCAACACCCTGGACACTCCTTTGTTCCGGGCGGATATTGCCGCGCTGCTTGCCGGGCAGGAGGTCATGCTCCCAACCTTTAATTTTGTGGCCGGGAAACGGGAGTGGGACGGGAAGAAGCTGCGGCTGGAGGATAATTCCGTTATCATTGTGGAGGGAATCCACGGCCTCAACCCCCAGATGGTGCCCGATGGCGTGGCGGAGCATGAGATGTTCAAGCTCTATGTCAGTCCGCTGCTGCCCCTGAACCTGGATAACCACAATCGGATTCCCACCAGTTATCTGCGTCTGCTGCGGCGTATCGTGCGGGACTATGAAACCCGGGGTTCCTCCGTCCAGCGCACCATCTCCATGTGGGATTCGGTACAGAGCGGTGAAAAACGCTGGATTTTCCCCTACCAGGAAAATGCGGATGTGATTTTCAACAGCTCCACGCTGTATGAGCTGGCGGTGCTGAAAAAGCATATCTTCCCCCTGTTGACCCAGATAACGCCGGAGGACAGCTGCTATGACCAGGTGCGTTCCATTGTGGGAATTTTGGATTTTGTCCAGGAGGCAGATGTGGATGATGAAATCCCGCCAACCAGCATCATCCGGGAGTTCATCGGCGGGAATACATATTATCGGTGATATGGCGCGAAGCGCCTACAGAACGTGCGCAAAAAAAAGCGGCTGGCAAGCACCAGCCGCTTTTTGAAAGCAATTATGTTACGGCAATCACCGGGGGACAGGGATAACCCAGGCACAGGGACACCAGAATGCAGGCCAGGATGGAAATACAGGCCGTTACCATCCACAGGCTTCGTCTCCGGCCAAATTCCCGGGTCAGATACAGCCACACAAGCCCCAGCGCAGACACCAGAATGGTCAGAACGGCAGCGATGCCCTTGACCACTACCCAGCCGCCAATCCGGTTGGCAGCATACATATATAGAAAGAACAGAAAAGCATCGCCAATCAGAACTTTTGCCATGATGCTTTCCATCTCATGATAACGATTACGGCTGTGCTTACGATTACGGCTCGCCACAAGGCATCCCTCCATGAATATTGTAAACCTATCTTACCATACTCCCCCGAAAAAAGCAATCCCTTTCGGTGCAGACTGCAATTTTTTTCGGGAAGCTTGCGCTTCCGGCAAAACAGTGTTATAATCCATGTAAAAAGTGAGAGAATGGGAGAATTGGTGCCCCGATATGGCTGAACCGCAATATAAGCTGGAAGGAATCGTTCACACCAAAACCGAAACCCGCGAGGATTTTGAGGGGCCGCTGGATGTGATTTTTCTTTTGCTCAGCAAAAACAAAATAGAGATTCAGGATGTATCCATTACTGCCATTCTGGAGCAGTATCTGGCGTACCTGGACGAAATGAAGCAGCTGGATATGCAGATTGCCAGCGAGTTTATCACCATGGCCTCCCACCTGATGCTGATTAAAACCAAGATGCTGCTGTCTGCCGCCGAGCAGGCGGAGGCGGAATCGGAGCTTGACCAGCTGCGCCAAAGTCTGCTGGAGCGCCGCCGGAGGGAAGCCATGGAGCAGATACGGCAGGCCATTGTCCAGCTGGAGCCCCGCAATGAGATTGGCCGATGCATCTTCACCAAGGAGCCGGAGCCGCTGCCGAAGGAGAAGACCTACCGTTATCAGCACAGCACTGCTGACCTGTTGCGGGCGCTGGATTTGATTGCTGAGCGCAATCAGCGCCAGCTACCGCCGCCAACTGCCAATTTCAAGGGAATCGTGGCAAAGGAGCCCTACCCCGTCAACCGCAAGGCGGGCGAGGTGCTGCGCCAGCTGGTGCTGCGGGGAGTGGAGCGGCTGAAAAGCCTTTTCCGGGGCAATAAGAGCCGCTCTGAAATTGTTGCCACGTTTTTGGCAATACTGGAATTGTGCAAGACCAATTCCGTCGTGCTGGAGGATGATAACTCCGGCGAAAATCCCAATGTCCGTCTCATAAAAACCGATGCACAGGAGGAAAGCTAAATGGAGCAATCCCAAATTCAACGCATTCTGGAAGCCATTTTGTTTGCCTCCGGCGAACGCATGGAAATAACCCGGCTGGCGGCGGCGGTAGGGGTGGAGCCACGGGACATCGAGGACGCAGCCAATGCCCTGGCAGACAGGCTGGCCTATGAACGGCGGGGCATCCGCGTCATCCGGCTGGAACGGGGCTATCAGATGGTGTCCTCCGGTGAAATGGCGGACTATGTCACCCGGGCGTTGGAGACCCGCAAGCCGCCTAAGCTCTCCTCCTCCCAACTGGAAGCACTGACCATCATCGCCTACTACCAGCCTGCCACCAAGGCTATGGTAGAGCAGATACGGGGAGTGGACAGCTCCTACTCCGTGGCGGCGCTGCTGAATAAAAAGCTCATCGAGGAGGCCGGGCGGCTGAATGTCCCCGGCAGACCCATCCAGTACCGAACCACGCCGGACTTCCTGCGCACCTTCGGCCTGAGCTCCTTAGAGGAACTTCCCCCCATTGAAAAAATCAATTTCGGTGAGCCGGTGGAGGAACAGCCTGCCCCTGCGGAGGCCACATAATGGGGTGGCTGATTGCCCTGGGGGTGCTGATAGCCATTGGATTTGTCCCACTGGGGGCGTTCCTGCGGTACGACCAAGACGGGCTGAAAATCAAGCTGGTGGCGGGCCCGGTGCGGTTTAACGTCTATCCCTTCCCGGAACGGAAGCGGGCGAAGCCCCAAAAAAAGAAAAAAAAGCAGCCCTCTGAGCAGCAGGCCGCTCCCCAGCCAAAGCCGGAGGAGAACAAGGGTGGGCGGCTTCAGGATTTTTACCCCTTCCTGCAATTGGGGCTGCGGTTTATGAAGGAGCTGCGCAAAAAGCTGCGCATCAATCATCTGGTGCTGAGGTTGACCCTGGCGGGGGATGACCCCTGCGATTTGGCAGTGGCCTATGGAAGAACCTGGGCGGCGCTGGGCAGCCTTATGCCGGTGCTGGAACGGTTTTTCAATATCCGAAAGCGGACGGTTGATGTGCAGTGCGATTTTAGCGGGGAGGATATTCTGCTGGAAACCCAGGCGGAGCTGACCCTTAGAATTTACCAGCTGGTTCAAATGACAGCGGTTTATGGATACTTGGTTATCAAAGAATTTTTACAGATGAAAAAGAAACGCAAAGGCGGTACGGTAACATGAGTCAAAAACTTCCCGGGATGCTGGAAGGCACCATTCAGAAAATCAAGGAAATGGTCGATGTCAATTCTGTGGTGGGAGAACCAATCACTACCCCTGATGGCGTGACCATCATTCCGGTTTCCAAGGTCAGCGTGGGCTTTGGAGGCGCGGGCACGGATTTTCCCAAGAGTAAGACAGAGGGGGACAGCCCCTTCGGCGGCGGCATGGGTGCCGGTGTCAAGGTGACACCCATTTGCTTCCTGGTGATCAAGGAGGGAAATGTTCGGATGCTGCCGGTGGCACAGGCGGCCAACACCACGGCTGACCGACTGGTGGAAATGATCCCCGACACACTGGACAAAATCACTTCTTTCGTGGATTCTAAAACCAGCAAAGGAGAATAATTTCCCTTCCCGTGGGAACGCTATTCCCGGGTGAATGGAATGAAACAAAGAGTATTCGGAACGGTGGCTGCTTTTCTGGCCGCCGTTCTGCTTCTAACAGTGCCGTGCAGTGCCAATTCTGCCCGGTCTGCTGTTGTGCTGGATTGTGTCAGCGGGCGGCTGCTGCTGGACAAAAAGGGAAGCGAAAAGAGTCTGATTGCCAGCACTACCAAAATCATGACGGCGCTGCTTGTCTGCGAACGCTGCAATGTGCTTGACCAGATGGTGATTCCCAAGCAGGCGGTGGGCATTGAGGGTTCCTCCATGTACCTGAAGGAAGGGGAACGTCTGACCCTACAGGAGCTGCTGTATGGACTGATGCTTTCCTCTGGAAATGATGCGGCAGTGGCACTGGCACTATATTGTTGCGGCAGTATCCAGGAATTTGCAAATTTAATGAACGACAAAGCAAGAAGTTTGAACATGACCGGCAGCCATTTTGAAAATCCCAATGGTCTGGATTCCCCAAATCACTATTCCACCGCAAGGGATTTGGCAATTCTGGCTTCCTATGCCATGGAAAATCCTATTTTTCAAAAGACGGTTTCCACCAGAACCGTCACCGTGGGCGATCGGGTGCTGCGCAATCACAATAAACTGCTGTGGCTCTACCCGGAGGCGGACGGAGTAAAAACCGGCTATACCAAGGCGGCGGGGCGCATTTTGGTGTCCAGTGCCGTTCGTGATAGCAGAAGACTGGTGGCGGTGACCATTCACGACCCAAACGATTGGGCAGACCACGCGGCCATGCTCAATCGTGGGTTTGAAAATTTCAGGCTTCGTCGGATTGTAACAGTGGGGGACTGCGTGGGAAAGCTTGAGATTGTGGGCGGCGATCCGGCGCAAGTGTCCGTACTGGCAGCGGAAAACTTTGCGTATTCCGTCTCAAACGAGGAGCAGCCCCAGCTGCTGCTGTCCGGCAGCGGCTTCCTCTATGCTCCGGCGGTGGAGGGGGCGGATGCCGGCTTTGCTTATGTGCTGCTGTCCGGCAGGGCTGTGGGGAAAATTCCGGTGGTGTACGGCCAGACCTCCGAGATTGCCCGGCAGGAGCTGGAAGCCAAAAGACCCTTTCTTTTCTGGAGGAAAGAGACATGAACCAGAGATTGCAAAAAATATTGTCCGACCGGGGTGTGGCCTCCCGCCGCAAGGCGGAGGAGATGATTTCCGCCGGACGGGTGACGGTAAACGGGCAGGTGGCGCTGCTGGGCAGCAGCGCGGATGCCGACCTGGATGACATCCGGGTGGACAGCCAGCCCCTTCCCGCTGCGGCGGGCTACATCTATTTAATGCTGAATAAGCCCCGGGGGTATGTAACGACGCTCTCCGATGAAAAGGGCAGACAGACGGCGGCGCAGCTGGTGGCGGACTGCGGCCAGCGGGTGTATCCCGTGGGGCGGCTGGACATGGATTCCGAAGGGCTGCTGCTGTTTACCAATGACGGCGCATTTGCAAATCGCCTGATGCACCCGAAGCATGAGGTGGAAAAAGCTTATCTTGTCCAGGTCAGCGGCTTTTCTCAGGAAAAGTTCCGGCAACTGGCACAGCCTATTGTGCTGGATGGCTACCGGATTCAGCCCCCGGTGCTCCGCTTTTTGGCATCCAAGGGGGATAAGTGTAATTTTGAAATCATCATCCATGAGGGACGTAACCGGCAGATCCGCCGGATGTGCGAGACAGCCGGGATGCAGGTGCTCCGTCTGCGGCGCATCCGGGAGGGAGCGGTCACCCTGGGTAATTTGCCCTTGGGAAAGTGGCGGCATCTGACCCGTGAGGAAGTGAAAGAACTGGCACGGTAGGGGCGCACCTAAAATTCAAATAAAACCCACTTGCAAAAGAGGTCTAACTTTGCTAGTATGGTGTCAACCAAGAAAAAATAATCTCAAATCGAGGGTTATCAATGAATCACGATTTTTTGAATTTATTACAGGAAAAAACACCGGGCTTTTCCAAGGGACAGCGGAGAATTGCCCAGTACATTATGGAAGCCTATGACAAGGCGGCCTTTATGACGGCCAGCCGCCTTGGAAAGAACGTGGGGGTTTCCGAGTCCACCGTGGTGCGTTTTGCGGTGGATTTGGGCTTTGACGGTTACCCCTCCATGCAGAAGGCCATGCAGGAGATGGTGCTCAACCGTCTGACCTCCGTGCAGCGTATTGAAGTTGCCAACGACCGGTTTGGCGACCAGGATGTGGTTTCTATGGTGGTGCGCTCGGATATTGATAAACTGCGCCAGACCGATGAGACGGTCAACCGGGAGGAATTCAACCAGGTGGTCAACGCCATTTTGAGCGCCAAGCGAATTTATATTCTGGGCGTTCGCTCGGTGGCACCGCTGGCTCATTTTCTGGGCTATTACCTGAATTATATGTTCAACAATGTACACATCATTTCCGGCATGAGCACGGGTGAGATGTTTGAGAAAATTGTGGATGTAGGGGCTGAGGATGTGGTGATTGCCTTTAGCTTCCCTCGCTATTCCGCCTCCACCACACAAGGGGCGCGCTATTGCTGCTCCACCGGGGCAACGGTTGTAGGCGTGACGGACAGCAATCTTTCTCCCCTGGGGCAATGCTGTGACCATGTGCTGGTTGCCAAGAGTGATATGGTTTCCTTGGTAGACAGCCTGGTTGCGCCTCTGAGCATTGTCAATGCCCTGATTGTTGCACTGGCAGCCAGACGGGAAAAGGAACTGTCCAAAACCCTGGCAAGCCTGGAAAAAATTTGGGACGAGTACAATGTCTATGAGAAGCAGGTAAAAGAGAATGAAGGCTGACGGAATCGTAATCGGCGGCGGCCCGGCGGGGATGTTTGCGGCCATCACCGCAGCAGAGCAGGGAAAAAAGGTTCTGCTGCTGGAAAAAAATCACCGGTTGGGAAAAAAGCTGCTGATTACCGGCAAAGGGCGCTGCAATGTAACCAATCACTGCACCGGTCAGGAGGTGCTGCAAAACACCCCCCGCAACGGGCGCTTTTTGTTCAGCGCCATGGCAGCTTTTCCGCCGGAAAAAACCTATGCTTTTTTTGAATCCCACGGCTGCCCGCTGAAGGTGGAGCGGGGCAATCGGGTGTTCCCGGTTTCCGACCGCTCCCAGTCCGTGCTGGACTGTTTGCAAAACGAGCTGCGGCGGCTGCACGTTACCGTCAGCGAGGAGCGGGTGACGGAAATTCTCACCGCAGAGGGGCGGGTTACCGGTGTCCGCACCGACCGGGGGAGCCATGAGGCTGGGTGGGTCATTCTGGCCACCGGCGGTGTCTCCTACCCGGCGACCGGTTCCACCGGCGATGGCTACCGGATGGCGGAAGCGTTGGGGCATACCATTGTGCCGCAGGAGGGAAGCCTGGTGCCCCTGGAGGCGGAGGAGGACTGCAAGCAGATGCAGGGGCTTTCCCTGCGCAACGTTGGAGTGAAGCTGCTGGGCGCCAAGGGAAAGGTGCTGTATCAGGACTTTGGCGAGCTGCTGTTTACCCATTTCGGCGTGTCCGGCCCAACGGTGCTCAGCGCCAGCTGCCATATGAAGGGGGAGGGCTGCCGCCTGCTGCTGGATTTGAAGCCGGCATTGGACGAAGCCAAGCTGGATGCCCGGATTCTCCGGGATTTGGAGATGTACCAGAACCGCGCCATGGAAAATGCCCTGACGGATTTGCTGCCCCGTTCCATGATTCCCGTGGTGCTGCGGCGGCTGGACATTGCGCCGGATATGCAAGCCAATTCTCTGACGAAGCAGAAGCGACGGGCGCTGGTGGAGTTATTAAAAGCATTCCCCATTGAGATTTTGGGCAAGCGTCCGGTCAGCGAGGCCATCATCACCTCCGGCGGCGTGAAGGTTTCGGAAATTAACCCCAAGACCATGGAATCGAAACTGGTTCCGGGGCTTTATTTTGCGGGAGAAATCATCGATTGCGATGCCTATACCGGTGGCTTCAACCTGCAAATTGCCTGGGCAACGGCCTATGCAGCAGCCTATGCAGCAGCCGGTTCGGCGGCAGAAAATGAATAAACTGAAAAGAAATTCCTTCTTCCGAAAAACAAGGATTGACAAAACGGCATACCTGTACTAGAATATGACCGAAATGTTCTACACAGAATATTTGGAGGGACAGATAGAATGTACGAAAAACTCGTGAAGTACGCTGCCAAGCAGCTTGAGATTGATGCTTCCGAAATCAGACCCGACAGCACCTTTGAAAGCCTGGGCATTGACTCTCTCGACATTGTTGAGATGATTATGGATCTGGAGAGCGAGCTGGGCGTGGAGCTGGATATGGAAGACCAGAAAATCACCACCTTCCAGGAGTTGGCCGATTTTGTGGAGTCCAAGCTGAACTAAAACAGAATATTTTCCTTGTTTAAGCTACCGGCTTATAACAAGGTCGCACTAGTCGGGGAGATAGCGGTGCCCTGTACCTGCAATCCGCTACAGCAGGGATGAATTCCCACACCCGGGCAAGTTTGAATATCGTCTGACCTGCGCAAGTGGTGTTGATAGATTGGTCTTGCGCAACGAGATCCCGTGAACCATGTCAGGTGGGGAACCAAGCAGCATTAAGCGGATCTTCTCGTGTGCCGCGGGATTGCCGATTTTGAGCTTTCTGCACGGCTCTGGGTATGTTGCCTGTTCAAATGTGGGTGTGCGATCTTGTTATGAGCCGGTATGTTTTACAAATAAAGGGGGATAAGTCGTGGCTTCTTACCAGGCCTTATACCGCAAATACCGCCCGCAGACCTTTGATGATGTGTCCGGCCAGATGGCGGTAACCCAAACACTGAAAACACAGCTGATGACCGGTAAAATGAGCCATGCCTATTTGTTTACCGGCTCCCGGGGCACCGGCAAGACCTCCTGCGCCAAAATTCTGGCGAAGGCGGTCAACTGTGAGCATCCCGATGGGGGGAATCCCTGTAATCGATGTGCGGCGTGCCGCGCCATTGATGACGGAACCTGCATGGATGTGCTGGAAATCGATGCTGCATCCAATAACGGTGTGGATAACATCCGTGACCTGCGGGACGATGCGGTTTACACGCCGTCCCAGGTAAAAAAGCGGGTGTATATCATCGACGAGGTGCATATGCTGTCCTTGTCCGCCTTTAATGCGCTGCTGAAAATCATTGAGGAGCCGCCGGAGCATCTGCTGTTTATTCTGGCGACCACCGAGCTTCATAAGGTGCCTGCCACCATCCTGTCCCGGTGTCAGCGATTTTCCTTCCGCCGCATCAGTCAGGAGGACATTGCTGCCCGGCTGCAATATGTGGCCTACCAGGAAAACATCGATTTGGATGAGGCCGCAGCACGGGTGATTGCTCGACTGGCGGACGGCGGTATGCGTGACGGATTGAGCCTGCTTGACCAGTGTGCCTCCGCTACGGTGGGGGAGCTTACTGCCGAGGCGGTGTATACCTGCCTGGGCATTGCGGGAGAACGTAAGTGCGGCCAGCTGCTTTCCAGTATTGCGGCGCATAATACCAAAGAAGCGTTGCAGCTGTTTAATCAGCTTTATACTGATGGCAAGGATTTGGGCGCCATGCTCGATGAGCTTGCCTGCCTGATTCGGGATTTGCTGGTGCTGAAAACCGCACCCGGCGCAGGTATCACCATGCTTTCCGGCGTTGCCTCCGATCAGGAAGTGCAGAGCCTCTCCGGTCAGCTTTCCAGTGGTGAGCTGGTGCGCATGATGGGGCTGGTGCAGCAGACCGTGGCGGACTTTTCCAGAAGTGCCAGCCGTCGGATGGATGCAGAGCTGTGTATTTTGGAAATGGCGCAGCCGGAATTGAGCCTGGATGCAAAGGCGTTGAATGCCCGGCTGACGAAACTGGAAGACCAGATAAAAAGCGGCAGCTTTACCGTGATGCAGCAGCCCACAGCAGCGGCGGTGTCCACCCCGGCGGTGCAGCCGGTTTCCCCTGCATCGGCGATGCCGGAGGATCAGCCGGAGGAAGTAATTCCCGACGACCAGGTGCCGTTGGGCTTCTGGGCGGAGGTAGTGGCAGGGGTCAAGCAGGAGCTGAAGCCTCCCATTTCCGGGTTCCTCAGTGCATCGGACAATTCTCCGGTGAAGGGAGCTATGCGGGGTGGGGTGCTGGAGCTGCGGTGTACCAATGCCTTTACTGCCGACATGATTGGAAAGCCGGAGGTGCTGGAAATCGTTGCCCGGAAAGCGGCGGTGCAGCTGGGGCATCCGGTGAAGGTCATTACGGTGGATATGTCCGCAAAGCCGGACGGAAACAAGCGGCTGAATGACCTGCTGCAATTCGGCAGGCAGCACAGCGATATTATTACAATGAACGAATAAACAACCAAAATAGGAGAATGAACAATGGCTAGAAATGGATTTCGCGGAATGCCCGGCGGCATGAATCAGAGCGCTATGCTGAAGCAGGCACAGAAGATGCAGCAGGAAATGCTGAGAATGCAGGAGGAGCAGGAGAGCAAGACCTTCTCCGCCACCGCCGGCGGCGGCATGGTCAGCGCCACGGTCAATGGCAAGCATGAGGTTCTGAACCTGACCATCAAGCCCGAGGCTGTAGATCCCGATGATGTGGAAATGCTCCAGGATACCATCATTGCTGCCGTCAACGAGGCCATGCGCAATGCCGACAGTGATGCAAGCAACAATATGTCCCGCCTCACCGGCGGCCTGAACCTGAGCGGCCTGTTCTAAGGAGGAACCATGCAGTTCTTTCCTGCGGCATTACAGGATTTGGCTGACCACTTTGCCCGCCTTCCCGGCATCGGCGGAAAAACCGCCCAGCGATTGGCGTTTCATGTGCTGGAACTTCCCATGGATGAAGCCCAGTCCTTTGCGGATGCCATTATGGAGGCAAAGCGGGCAGTGCATACCTGCCCCTGCTGCCAGAATATCACCGACCGGGAGCTGTGCCCCATCTGTGATGACCCCACCCGGGATCAGGACACCATCTGCGTGGTGGCGGAACCCAAGGATGTGATTGCCATGGAGCGTTCCCGGGAATACCGGGGGGTGTACCATGTGCTGCACGGTGTCATTTCCCCGCTGAACCATGTGACCCAGGACGATATTCGCGTCCGGGAGCTGTTGCAGCGGGTGGGCAAGGGCAATGTGAAGGAGGTCATCATGGCAACCAACCCCGATACCGAGGGCGAGGCCACAGCCATGTATATCACCCGGCTCCTGCGCCCCATGGAGGTGAAGGTTACTCGTCTGGCCTATGGCGTGCCTGTGGGCAGCCAGCTGGAATATGCGGACGAAGTGACCCTCTCCCGTGCCTTGGAGGGCAGACAGGAAATCTAAAAAATACCGCGGACGGCAAAAACGCTGTCCGCGGTTTGGCTTTTAGTAACGCTCCTGTAGGGGCGGATAGAATCCGCCCGCATCCCCAGATTTCCGATAGCACTCGGATGAATGGTAAACACCACCGTAGGGTCGACTATTAGTCGACCCCTACTAGACTGTTCTGACTAATAATTTATGAACAGCCAACGGCGATGCGTCTCTTGGCTTCCCCCGAG
>ERZ772861.1907-NODE-1907-length-15402-cov-4.381117_pt1 | contig 15402 bp, 18 predicted proteins | sample MGYA00512135_ERZ772861 | MGnify/ENA primary metagenome ERZ772861 (study PRJEB29015, sample SAMEA2737700) | human gut metagenome | biome: human gut; feature: human-associated habitat; material: faeces | place: China | collected 2012 ...
GGGGGTAGAACCCTCCGACTGACCGGGCCGCCGCCGGTTCAACTCACCTTGAATAAAATCAGCAGACAAGGCGATTCCTGCCGGACAACCGTCGATAACCCCTCCAACAGCACTACCGTGTGACTCTCCGAACGACATCAGCCGAAAAAATTTTCCTATAGAATTACCGGACATAAAAAGTAGAAAGTATTCCTTATATATTTAGTGACATCCTCCGCATCCGCAGCCCTCGTCGTGGGATCCGCAACCTCCTTCAGAACCACAGCCACTACACCCCCCGCATTTATGCGAATGTAAAGCTTCCAGTTCTTCATCCGTTGCATCACGGACACCTAATATCTCACCCTTGAAAAACAAATCTTTACCGGCCAGGGGATGATTAAAATCGATACGTACTTCCTCGTCACCGATAGACAGGATCTTGCCCTGCAAACGTCTTCCGACACTATCCATCATCGGTAAAACATGGCCGACCACCATCTCTTCAGCTTCTACATCTTTAAATATTTCCTGGGGTAAATCCACAATCATATCTTCGTTCACCAGTCCATAAGCATGGGCTGCCGGAATGCTGAAATCGAATTTATCCCCTTCATTTTTATCCAGAAGGTTCATTTCAAAATATTCTAAAGTCTGCCCTTGTCCACAGATAAAATCCAAGGGCCGGTCTGCACCTGCTGCTTCGAGTAACTCTCCGTTTTGTTCCGTTCTTAATTCGTAACTTACGGATACCATCTTATTTTTCGTAATCATTCTTTTTATTGATTTGGTTTTGCACAAAAGTACGATAAAATAATTGAAAAATTTCTCCCCTATTTCCAAAAAAATGGTACTTTCGCACTAATTTACATTTTTTGAAGATGCGCCATTACGATTATATTATAGCAGGGAGTGGATTGGCAGGGCTTTACACGGCCTATCACGCTGCCGCTTATGGAAAAGTTGCTTTGCTGACAAAATCCGGTATTACAGAGAGCAACTCTTATTTTGCACAGGGTGGAATCGCCGCCGTTACAGACGAAGACGATGCTCCTGCACTTCACTTCGAGGACACGATTATTGCCGGACGCGGGCTTTGCGATTACCCAGCTGTCGATATTTTAGTGAACGAAGGTCCGCAACGGATACATGAACTCATAGAGGCAGGTATGCATTTCGATATGGAAGACGGCAGCCTCGCCTTGGGGTTGGAAGGCGGACATCACCGGAAAAGAATTCTTCATGCCGGCGGTGACGCGACAGGACGTATGGTGACCAGTTTTATGATCAGCAAAGTCATCAATAATCCGAAGATAGATATTTTCGAAAATCATTCCGTGATCGGTATCCTTCAGGAAAATCAGGAATGTTACGGCGTACGGGCCTGGAATTTAGTGACAGAAAGCGAAGAACTGTTTTATGCCGACAATACCTTCCTCACTTTAGGAGGCACTTCGGCTATTTACAAACGGACCACCAATCCGCATACCACGATCGGAGACGGACTTGCTCTGGCTTTTAATGCAGGTTGTGAAATCGCCGATATGGAATTCATTCAATTTCATCCTTCGGCCATCTATACCGAATCGGAAGAGGCATTTCTAATCAGTGAGGCAGTCCGGGGCGAAGGGGCTTATCTGATCGATCAAAACGGAGAACGCTTCATGCCGGCGATTCACGAATTGGCCGAACTGGCCCCCCGGGATATCGTCGCTCAATCTATTTACCGCCAGATGCTGAAATACGATCAGGAGTACGTCTGGTTGTCCCTCAAACACCTCGATCCTCAGGTGGTGAAACACCGCTTTCCGAATATTTATGAAAAATGCCAGGAATTGGGTATCGATATGTGCGACCGGATCCCCGTAGCACCGGCAGCACATTATATGGTAGGGGGAGTGAGGACGGACACCCATGGACAGACCAACATCAAACGTCTGTTTATCTGCGGCGAACTGGCCTCTTCGGGAATCATGGGAGCCAATCGGCTCGCCTCCAACTCGTTGATCGAATGTCTGGTATTCGGGAAACGGGCCATCGAGGCTTCGCGGAAAAATCTGAAAACCTCTCCTACCCAGGTATTCAAACCGATCTATCATTGCAATGACAATTATGCTGCGCTTTATGTCCATCTGAAAAAAGAGATTTCGCGGATAATGACCGATTATGCCGGCATCATCCGGAATGCAGAAAAACTGAAACAGGGATTGAACGAATTGGAAAGTCTGGAAGACAATCTGCCCCGGGAAATAAACGAATATAATACCCTGATTTGCCGTAACCTGATCACAGTTGCCAGGTTGATTATCTGTTCTGCCCTTTACCGTCAGGAAAGCCGTGGAGGACATTTCCGGGAAGATTATCCCTGTAGCGATGCTTCCTATCTTTTTCATATCGTACAACAGAAAGAAAAAGACCTCCGTACCCTACCTGTCAATACTAAAAAGTCTTTAAACTGAAAATCACTATAAAATGACACAATACGACCAATTAATCGACCGCCTGATCGACCTCGCCATAGAGGAAGACATCGCTACCGGAGATGTAACGACCAACTCCATCATCCCGGCTCATTCCCGGGCCGTTGCAGAAATGAAAATGAAAGCCGACGGTGTAATTTCCGGACTGGCGATAGCCAAACGGGTGTATGAAAAATTCGAGAAAGACATCCTTTGGGACGCCAAAGTAAAAGACGGGGATCGGGTAAAAAAAGGCGATATTATCCTGCGTATCGAAGCCAGCTACCGTTGCCTCTTATTAGGAGAAAGGCTTTCGCTGAACATCTTGCAACGCATGTCGGGCATCGCTACGGAAACGGCCAGATACGTCGAAGAATTAGCCGGTACTCACACCCAATTACTGGACACCCGGAAAACAGCTCCGGGCTTACGGGTATTGGACAAAATGGCCGTTAAAGACGGAGGAGCGACCAACCACCGGATGGGATTATACGATATGGCCATGATCAAAGACAACCACATTAAGGTGGCCGGAGGAATTACCAATGCGGTCAATGCGGTCAGAGCCCATATTCCGGCCGGTATCAAAATCGAAGTAGAAACGACCAATCTGGCCGAAGTGCGCGAAGCCCTCGCTACGCATGCCGATATTATCATGCTGGACAATATGAGTAACGCCGAGATGGCCGAAGCGGTGAAAATCATTCACGGACAGGCCAAAACCGAAGCTTCCGGAAATATGAGTATTCCCCGTTTAAAAGAAGTGGCAGCCACCGGAGTCGACTTTATCAGCGTCGGTGCCTTAACTCACTCCGTAACGGCTTTGGACATCAGTATGAATATTCAAAAAAACTAATTTCATGAAATCAGCACTCAAATTATTTATCATCGGATGTCTTGTATTGATTTTCTGTCGATGTAGTATGAACAAAGACAGCTATTTAAAAGACTTCGAAAAGTTTATCACCCAAACAGAAAAAAACTGTACCACCCTGTCCGATCCTGAATGGGAAAAAATACAGGCCCGGTTCAACGATTATACAGAAAAATATTACGAACAGTTTAAAGAGGAATTGAGTGTAAACGAAAAAATATCCATCAGTATTTTAAAATCTAAATTTTCCACGCTCATTCTAAAACGGGAGAGTAAAAAAATTCAGGAAGAAATGAAGATTAAATAATTTCACCTTTTTATCTTTCTTTGTTATCTTTGAAGCAGAAAATTAATATATTATGACGAATACAGAGATTATTGACAGAATCCGGCAACTAAAAAAAGAAAAAAATGCCGTTATTCTGGCACATTACTATACTCGTCCGGAGGTGCAGGATATAGCAGACTATCTGGGGGATTCACTGGGATTATCCCAGGAAGCCGGGAAAACGGATGCCCGGATTATCGTTTTTTGCGGTGTGCATTTTATGGCGGAGACCGCAGCGATCATTTCTCCGGACAAAAAGATCCTGATTCCGGCTTCAGGAGCCGGATGTTCACTGGCTGAAAGCATTACCGGTTATGAATTGCGGGAATGGAAAAAAGCCAATCCTGACGGGATTATTGTAAGTTACGTCAACACGACAGCCGAAGTGAAGGCCTGGACGGATATTTGCTGCACTTCGGCCAATGCCCTGAAAGTCGTACAAAGCATTCCTCCAGATCGTAAGATCTTGTTTGTACCGGACAAAAACCTGGGAGCCTGGATCAGGAAAGTTACCGGACGGGAAATGGAACTCTGGCATGGAGATTGTTGTGTACACGAACGCATCACCACCGACATGATCCTGGAAAAAAGCCGGGACTATCCTCAGGCAGATATCCTCATTCACCCCGAAAGCCACTGTTCGCACGACGAGGCCATTTTAAATCTTCCTCAAGCTTATATGTACTCGACGGCAGGAATGATCAGACATGCAAGCCGGTCGGACAAAAAGCAATTTATCATTGCCACAGAAATAGAAACCATCCATAAACTGAAAAACGATAATCCGGACAAAGAATTTATTCCGGTTCATCCTAAAACCATTTGTGGACAAATGAAAAAAGTAACGCTGGAATCGGTTCTGGAAGCTTTGGAGAAAGAGCAATATGTAGTCGAAGTGGCTGAAGATATCCGTCAGAGAGCCTGGGCCCCTATCGAGAAAATGTTACAAATCAAATAAAACAGCTGTATTCCCAAAACAGGAGTATAAACTATCAGAAAATCAAAAACTATGAATATATCTTTAAATTGGCTGAAAGAATACCTGAAAATAGATTTGAGTGTTGAAAAAGTCTGCGAAATATTGACCAGTATCGGGCTCGAAGTGGGCGGATATGAAAAATTCGAATCTATCCGGGGTGGTTTGAGAGGTCTGGTGATCGGCGAAGTAAAAACCTGTGAAGCCCATCCGGATTCCGATCATTTACACCTGACAACGGTAGATTTAGGAGACGGCCGCCTTACCCCCATTGTTTGCGGAGCTCCTAATGTAGCTGCCGGACAAAAAGTGGTAGTGGCCACCATCGGGACGGTGCTTTACGATGGAGACAAAGAATTTACCATCAAAAAATCAAAAATCAGAGGACAGGAATCCGAAGGAATGATTTGTGCCGAAGATGAAATCGGTATCGGTCATGATCATGCGGGAATTATCGTACTTCCGTCGGATGCCCGGGTAGGTATGCCAGCTGCCGAATATTATCACATTACAACCGATTACACCATCGAGATCGATATTACTCCCAACCGGGTAGACGGCGCTTCTCACCTTGGAGTAGCCCGCGATTTAGCTGCCTATTTACAGCAAACCCAGGAGATTCATTATACCCTTCCTTCCGTAGCTCACTTTGCAGCCGACAGCAATACTGCCGGAATCTCGATCGAAGTGCAGCGTCCGGAAGCTTGTCCCCGATATGCCGGAGTATGTATCGAAGGAGTTAAAGTTCAGGAATCTCCCGAGTGGTTGCAAACGCGTTTGAAAGCCATCGGTTTACACCCGATCAACAATGTGGTAGATATTACGAATTTCATTCTTTTCGAGCTGGGACAACCCCTGCACTCTTTCGATAAAGATAAAATCAAAGGAAATAAAGTGATCGTCCGTAGCTTTCCGACAGGTACCAGATTCACAACACTCGACGGTGTCGAACGTGAACTGAACGAGAACGACCTGATGGTATGTAATACCGAAGAACCGATGTGTATTGCCGGAGTATTCGGTGGATTGGAAAGCGGTATCACCGAAGCTACGACCAATGTATTCCTCGAAAGTGCCTGTTTCGATCCGGTATTCGTACGGAAGACAGCACGTCGTCATGGGCTGAATACCGACGCTTCTTTCCGTTTTGAAAGAGGCACCGATCCGAACATCGTTATTTATGCCCTCAAACGGGCTGCCTTATTGATCAAAGAACTGGGCGGCGGAAAGATTACGTCCGAAATCATCGACATCTACCCGAATCCGGTAGCCGATTTCGAAGTCGAAGTAAAGTATGCCCACATCGATCGTCTGATCGGCAAAAAAATCGGACAAGATACGATCAAAAAAATCCTGAATGCTCTGGAAATAAAGATTGTAAAAGAAGATACCGAAGGACTTTCGTTGCAGATCCCCCCTTATCGGGTGGATGTTCGCCGCGAAGCAGACGTGATCGAGGATATTCTTCGCATCTACGGTTTCAACAACGTGGAGGTTCCTGCCAGCGTGAGATCCACGTTAAGTTACTCCGAAAAACCGGATGACTTCCAATTGAAGAATATCATTTCAGAAAAATTTGGTATAAGTGTACCGGATATGCGATGGGAAAAGAAACGCAATGATTTTATTAATACAATAAGGAATATTTGAGTGATTCTGGAGGAGTGAACGCAATGGCAAATTTTAATGAACACGCATTGGAAATGTCAATAATGGAGTTGTTCAAAGACGAGGGGTACACCTATGTCAGCGGCGACCAGATACACAGAGAAAGGACAGAGGTTCTGCTTATGGACGACCTGAAGCAATACCTCTATAATCGCTATGCGAAAGACGGTATCACACCGAGTGAGGTGGATAGTGTCATTCTAATGCTGCGTAATATTTCTGGTACGATTTATGAAGCAAACAAAGCTGTATTTAAGTTGCTCTGCGATGGCTTTATTCTTAATCGTGAGGACAGAACGCAGAAAGACCTCTATATTGAACTTATTGATTTCGACACTCCCGAAAACAATATTTTCAAAGCGGTTAATCAGTTTGAAATTGAAGGCGTAAATAATCAGTTGCGTATTCCTGATGGCATTGTGTTCGTAAATGGTATTCCTGTTGTTGTTCTTGAATTTAAGAGTGCGGTACAAGAGAATACGACCATAATGGACGCATATAAGCAGCTTACAATCCGTTACCGTAGAGATATTCCGGAGATTTTCAAATACAATGCGTTTGTTGTTATCAGTGACGGAGCAAATAATAAATATGGTTCTTTCTTCAGCCCGTATGATTTCTTCTATGCGTGGAGGAAGATAAATTCAGATGATAAAGAGCTGGACGGTATCAATTCTCTTGTAACAATGATAAAAGGACTTTTCCGAAAAGACCGCTTACTTGAAGTTATCAAAGATTTTATTTATTTTCCGGATAACTCCGATAAGGATTTGAAGATAGTGTGCCGTTATCCACAGTTCTTTGCGGCAAATAAATTGTATGAGAATATCAAGGCTCATCTTCGCCCTGAAGGAGATGGTAAAGGTGGTACATACTTCGGAGCGACAGGGTGCGGAAAGAGTTATACGATGCTTTTCCTTACCCGTATGCTGATGAAAAGCAAATACTTTTCTTCCCCGACTATTCTTATTATTACAGACAGAACAGACCTTGACGACCAGCTTTCCAAGCAGTTTGTCGGTTCAAAAAAATATATCGGAGATGAAACTGTTGTAAGCATTGAGTCCCGTGAGAAACTTCGTGAGGAGCTTCAGGGACGAGAGAGTGGCGGTGTTTATCTGACTACCATTCAGAAATTTACAGAGGATTTGCAGCTTCTTACAGACAGAACAAATGTTATTTGTATTTCTGATGAAGCACATAGAAGCCAAATCAATCTCGACCAAAAGGTTAAGATTACAGAGTCAGGTGTTCAGAAAACCTATGGCTTTGCTAAGTATCTGCACGACTCTTTACCAAATGCAACTTATGTTGGATTTACCGGAACTCCGGTTGATGGAACAATCGAAGTCTTTGGTGGTGTTGTAGACGCATATACAATGACGGAAGCTGTTAAGGACGGTATTACAGTTAATCTTGTTTACGATGGTCGTGCAGCTAAGGTTATGCTTAATCAGGACAAGGTAAGACAGATTGAAGAATATTATGCACAGTGTGAGCTTGAGGGAGCAAATGAACATCAAGTAGAAGAAAGTCAGAAAGCAGTTGCCAAAATGGAAGTTATTATTGGCGACCCTGACAGACTTCGTGCTGTTGCGGAGGACTTTATCAAACATTATGAAACCCGTGTGGCAGAAGGTGCAACTGTAGCAGGCAAAGCAATGTTTGTATGTTCCAACCGAAATATAGCATACGATTTCTATAAAATAGTAAAGGAACTCAGACCGGAATGGACAGAAAAGAAGATTTGTGATGACGGGGTTGTTCTGAGTGAGAAAGATAAAAAAGAGTTGAAGCCAATGGAAAAAATCAAGTTGGTTATGACTCGTAATAAAGATGATGAAAAAGACCTCTTTGATATGCTTGGCACAAAAGAGGATAGGAAAGAATTTGACCGTCAGTTCAAAAATCCGAAATCAAACTTTAAGATTGCCATTGTTGTAGATATGTGGCTGACGGGGTTTGATGTGCCGGAGCTTGATACGATTTACATTGATAAGCCTATTCAGCAGCATACCCTTATTCAGACGATTTCTCGTGTAAATCGTGTATGCGAGGGCAAAGATAAAGGTTTAATTGTTGACTACATAGGTATCAAGAAAAATATGAACACTGCCCTCAAGAAATATACGAATTTTGAGAGCGAAGAATTTGAAGGTGTGGAGCAGTCTATCACGATTGTAAAAGACCAGTTAGAAGTTCTTGGTCAGATGTTCCACAACTTTAACAGTAGTGATTTCTTCAACGGTTCTCCTACTGAACAGCTTGCCTGCCTGAACCGTGCGGTTGAGTATGTGCAGTTGTCTGAAGAACTGGAAAGAAGATTTATGGCAGCAGTCAAGAGAATGAAACAGGCATTTAACCTTTGTAGTTCAAGTGAGAAATTCTCTGATGAAGATAAAGATTATATTCATTTTTATTGTGCTGTCCGTTCTATCCTTTTCAAGTTGACAAAAGGCGATGCACCGGATATTGAGCAGATGAACGCTCGTGTCCGTAAAATGCTTGAGGGTGCAATTCAGTCCGATGGTATTGAGGAATTATTTGAAACCGGAAAGCATATATCGGTTGATATTTTCAGCGATGAATATATGGATAAGATAAATGCTATTCAGTTGCCGAATACGAAAATCAAGATACTTCAAAGACTTCTTTCTCAGGCGATTGACGAGTTTAAGAAAGTCAATAAGATTATGGGTGTGGAATTTGCAGACAGACTCAAGAAAGTTGTTGATGAGTATAATAACCGTCGTCGTGATGAAGCGTATGCCAACGAAGTCCTTGATGATGTTGCGGAGCAGCTTGCACAGTTGTTGTCCGAGCTGAAAACGGAAAAGAATTCATTCAAGAATATGGGTATAGATTATGAAGAAAAGGCTTTCTATGATATTTTGAAAGCAGTTTCCAAGAAATTTGAGTTTGAATATCCGGACAATAAAATGATTGAATTATCCAAGAGGATAAAGCTGATTGTTGATGATAAGTCACGCTATACCGATTGGTCTGCCCGTGATGATATTAAGGCAAACTTGCAAGTGGATTTGATATTGCTACTTGATGAGTTCGGCTATCCGCCAGTAACCATTGATGATGTTTACAAGGAAGTTCTTGAGCAGGCAGAGAATTTCAAGAAGTATGCACAGTAAATGAGAGGTGTAAATGCAAATATGTTTTATGACGATTTAAATACAGAGGAACAGGTATCATATCTAATAAAACTAATCCATATATCCGAGTGCTTAGAAGGAAAATGTACATATGACCAAAATTAAAGCAATCAGTAACCCTTATAAACAAGAGATTAAATACGAAACTTATAAGGAAAATACTCAGGAATGGGATGATATGACATCTTTCAGAGTACAGACCGAAGTATCAGCCAGCCCTACCTTTTTCGGTTGGGTGTTTGGCTTTAATGGCAAGGTACAGATACTTGCACCGGAAAGCTTGAAAGAGCAATACAAACAAATGCTTACAAAAGCTACTGAAGATATGAAAGAGAATGAATAGTGCAGATTTGCATTTATGTAGATGGTCTGCATAAAGCGTAAAGTCAATATTAAAGAATGGAGAGGTGTTAGCAAATTGCGACACCTCTTTTCTTTTGCGAAAAACCTACTTGAAAAAATTTTCGCATCAGGTATAATAAAACTATCGAAAGCATATTGATTCCGATAGAAAAGAAAGCGAGGTGCAGGTATGAGAAGCAAGAGTCCTGAACTTATGAGTGAGATAAAAAAGTATATCGAGGATTATTACCTGCAAAACAGACAATCCCCATCGACTACAAAGATTGCTGAAGCGGTTGGTATTGCCAGAGGTACAGCATACAAATACTTAGTAGAGATGGCTGAGAAGAATATGATTGAGTACGACGGGCAGGAGATTCGCACCAATGTGACCCGTAAGTACAGTGGCGAACAGACACAGACACCGATTGTAGGTTCTATTCCTTGTGGCAGTCCTCAGTATGAGGAAGAAAATATTGAAGAATATGTATCACTTCCTACTGCTATTTTCGGCAAAGGAGATTTCTTCATATTAAGAGCAAGCGGTCAGTCTATGATTGAAGCAGGGATTGATGACGGCGACCTTGTGGTTGTTAAAAAGCAGGTAGAAGCCAAAGAGGGCGATATAGTAGTTGCCCTTGTGGATAATCAGAATACATTGAAACGCTACTTCCGAGATGATGAGAATAAGAAAATCATTCTCCATCCGGAAAATAAGAAGATGAAAGACATCATTGTAGATGAGTGCTGCATTCAGGGTGTGGCTTGTCACATCATCAAAGAACTATAACAGAGGACAGACGAATGAGAACACTTGAAGGAATTCGCTATCTAATCAATTTGGATAGTGCGGAAATACAACAGAACTTTGCCGGAGGAGTTGCACCGCCGGACAAGGTGGAGTCGGAGGTGGACACAACTTGAGTATTTATATGTCAAGAGCCGAGTTGGAAGAAATCAGCGAAGGCTTGATAACAGCTTATGCTAATAAGTTTAGCAATCGAGTGATTCAATCCATCGACATAGAACATTTCATTACAGAATTTCTTATGTTACGAATTGAATACGCTTCTTTCGCAGAAGATGATGCAGGCAGGATTGGCTTTCTGGCAGATGGAGCAACACCACTGCTGGTACATCAGGACGGAAAAATTATTCCCTTTGTTTTCCCGAAAGATACCATCGTACTTGATAAATTTCTTCTTGCCGAAAAGGAGCAGGGACGTCGCAGGTTTACAATGGCACACGAAGCGTCACATCATATCTTGAGTAAGATGTATGCAATGCCGAGTGAAGGACGCTTTCATGCAGAGTATGACAGTGAGCGTAGTTATTCCAAAGAGGAACTGGCTCAGATGTTTGCGTCTGTTGAGTGGCAGGCAGATACAATGGGAGCTTCGCTTCTTATGCCGAGAAGAATTATTGAAAATGCCTTGGCGAAATATAATCAGTCAAATCCGATAAAAGTTTATGGCGATAATACCATCACTTCAAAGGAAAAAGCAGTTATCCGTAGAATGGCAGCTTATATCGGAGTATCTTATACAGCCTTGGTTATCAGATTGAGAGATATGGGACTATTTGAGTATCACAATATCCTTGAGTACATTTCCAATGAGCTAAATCTGGGAGGTGTTTCACAATGAGGTTACAGACTCAGGTAGCACCTGAAATACAAAAGAGATTGCTTCTGTCAAGAGTAGAAGCAGAAAGTCTGAAAGAGCGTGATATTCTCTGTCCGACTTGCGGGTTCAGGATACAAAGAGTTTTTTCAGACGCAACCGGACATTTGAGTGTGAAGTGTCAGAAATGCAAGAATGTCCATATCTTAAATCTCGCTTACTTCCGCAGAATCCGCAGGAACGGATATAGTAGGAATTGCAGGCGATGAATATTACAAGTAAATATCGAAACGATTTCTAATCGAGTAAGCGGAGATAAGCAATTTATTTGCTAAACTACCAAGCACCGTACGAAGCCGGATAAGTGAAGAATAGAAGTATTCTTTGCTGTCCAGATTCGACGGTGCTTTTTTTGTTGCTGTTTTATTCGATTATGCTTCGTGCAGTATTAGGTCTTTTCCCTTACTTGGGAAAGGACTTTTATGTTTTATAACGCATGGCAGTGCCAGATAGCTGAGTACCCGTAATCTCCGAATTTTGAAACTTATCAATTTTTCAAAATTCAAAGGAGATTACGGAAATGACAAACAAACTTACATTAACAGAACAAGAAGAATTATTTGCAAAGGATTGTAAACTGATAAATCTTAAATACGAATATAACGGTTATACCGGAGATGAGAGATGGGCGATTATTACGGAATTATCGGTAAAAGAGCTTTGGGAGAAGTATCCCCTTGTTATAGAAAGATATTCTCCGTTTGTTCATCTTTCCATTGCACAGGGAGAGGTAATTGACGATGCAAACCGAAATGAGGACAAGTATGCAAAGAGAAGCAGTCGCACACTTGACTGCTATGGATATGACGATGAAATGTCCTCACAGTTCCATAAAGAACTTGCCATTATGTTTGACGACCCATTTGAAAGAGCAGAGGAAGAAAGGCTTGAACTGGAAAGAGAAGAATTGCGTCAGTGTGAAATCAGGAAAGCAAGGATAGCACTTTCAATGTTGCAGCCACTTCAAAGGGAACGCCTTATGAAGAATGTGTGCTGCGGTCTGAGTTCCAGAGCGATTGCAAAGCAGGAGGGAGTATATTACAGCTCCGTAGATAAGTCTATTGCAGCGGCAAAGAAAAACTTTATCAAATTTTATGAAAATCTCTGATTTTGGGTGTGCATTTCAGCACCCTTTGTCCAAATGAGTGAAGGGGTTATTTCATTCCGGATACGAATGACACTTTAAAAATTAGATTCTTGAGAGGTTATGTATATGAAAGAAAAAATGATTTGTCGTGGGGATTTATTCTACTATGACTTTGGAGATAACAGTGGTTCAGTACAAAGCGGAGAGCGTCCGGTGCTTGTCGTTCAGGCGGACGATTATAACCAGAATGCTCCAACGATTATCGTTGCAGCGGTTACAAGTGTAATCAAGAAAAGATATTTGCCATCGCACATTATTCTCGGCGAGGAGTTTGGACTGAAGAAACCGTCAATGGTTCTTTTGGAGCAGATACGGACAGTCAATAGAGAGGATTTGCGTGAATACATAGGTACGGTAGATGACGATAAACTTTTCAGGCAGATAAACGCAACTTTGAAAAAGACTTTTGGACTTTGGGTTTACAAGCCGGAGGGGAAAGAAAATATTCGCTGCCCATGCCCGAAGTGCCTGAATGATTACATCCATAATCCGGACTATATTGTAAGGCGACTTGACCCATTTGCAAAGCGAAAAGACAGATGTGATAAGTGTGATGGAGATGGTTGGGATTATGTTGTTACCGACAGATATTCATCCAAGAAAGAAAAGAGGGGAAGCAATGACAGAAAATAAAATCATTATTCCTATCTGGAAGAAGTCCAATCTTACAGTAGAAGAAGCCGCAGCTTATTGTGGTATTGGCTCAAGAAAATTAAGAGAAATGTCCGACTCGGAGTTTTGCCCTTTTGTTCTTTGGAATGGAAGTAAGCGACTGATTAAAAGAAGAAAACTGGACGAATATCTTGATAATGCGTATTCGATATAGCTGGTTTGTAAAATGTGCGATGGGTCGGTTCGCATGATAGGCTCATCGCCATTTTTTAATTATCATAAGGGTAGAAAAAAACAAGGAGGTGCTTCCGTAATGGCAGATACAGAAAAGATTATCCGAAAAAAATATGATGTGCCGATATGGCATAAGTCTAATTTGACGATTGATGAAGCAGTTGAATATTCTGGCATAGGTAGAGAAAGACTGAGAAAACTGACAAGCCAAGAAGAATGCCCATTTGTTCTTCATATAGGAAATCGTCGAATGATTAAGAGGAGGATTTTTGATGAATACATTGAAAAACTTACTTTCCTTGAATGATGATGAACGCTTACTTGCCGAAGTAAGAACATATCAGGAAAAACTCATAAGCAATGCTGAAGAACCGATATGGGAAAGAAAGTGGCTGACAATCGAAGAAGCCGCAGCATATTCCGGTATAGGAAGAACGAAGTTGCGTGAGTTGTCTAATCAAGCAGGTTGTCCCTTTGCAATATGGATAGGCAATAAAATCCATATTGTGAGGGAACGACTGGACAAATATATAGATAAGCAGTTTAGAATTTAGGAGGATACAATGGCGACAAAAAGAAAAGATAAATCAAGGGTTGTTCTGAAAACCGGAGAGGTTCAGAGAAAAGACGGTACTTATCAATTTAGCTGGCAGGACAGCCAGATGAAAAGAAGATTTGTTTACGCAAGAACTTTAGATGATTTGAGAGAAAAAGAGAAGCGTATTCAGAAAGATAAATGTGATGGTATTAAGACTGAAGCACGATACACAACCATTGATGAATTATTTGACCTTTGGGCAAATATGAAAAGAGGGCTGAAGAATAATACCTTTGAAAATTACAAATATATGTACAATACTTTTGTGCGACCAGTGATTGGAAGTAAAAGAATATCAACGCTGAAGAAATCGGATATTAAGAAATACTACAATTATCTTGTTGATGAAAGAAATTTGAAGCCTTCAACGATTGATAATATACATACGGTTCTTCATCAGGTTTTACAGATTGCTGTCGATGATGACTTTATCAGAAATAACCCGTCAGATAATGTGTTGAGAGAATTGAAAAAAGCACATTGTTTTCAGTCGGAAAAGCGTAGAGCGTTGACGAAACCGGAGCAGGAGCTATTTCTGAATTTCCTGAAAACCCACCCTGTATATGAACACTGGTATCCGGTCTTTGCAGTAATGATAGGAACTGGACTTCGTGTGGGGGAAGTAACTGGATTGAGATGGTGTGATATTGATATGGAAAGTGGAATGATTGATGTTAATCATACTCTTGTATATTATGACCACAGAACCGAGGGAAGTAAAAGTGGCTGTTATTTCAATGTAAATACAACGAAGACTCCGGCGAGTATGAGGCAGGTTCCAATGCTCGGTTTTGTGAAAGAAGCATTTGAACATGAGAAACAGAAGCAGGAAGATTTAGGACTTCATTGCGAGGTCACGATTGACGGATATACAGATTTTATTTTCATCAATCGTTTTGGTCAGGCACAGCACCAAGCCACACTCAACAAAGCAATCCGAAGAATTATCCGTGATTGCAATGATGAGCAGTTTTTGCACAGTGATGAACCTGATGTGTTACTTCCTCATTTTAGCTGTCACTCGCTTAGACATACATTTACAACAAGAATGTGTGAAGCTGGAGTAAATATAAAGGTCATTCAAGACGCACTCGGACATTCAGATATTTCAACTACACTGAACATCTATGCTGATGTTACAAAAGAAATGAAAGCGGAAGAGTTCAAAGGATTGGATAGCTACTTCAAAGTATAATATTGGACTTCACATACAGAAAGAGAACATACAGAGTGTTGTGTGTTCTTTTTTTCGTTGGATAAAAAGAGAAATGCTTGAATGGGATATCTTTATGTATCTTTAAACGCCCAAATTAGAAATATTACTCTTCTTCACTCT
>ERZ772861.1913-NODE-1913-length-15383-cov-14.938022_pt1 | contig 15383 bp, 16 predicted proteins | sample MGYA00512135_ERZ772861 | MGnify/ENA primary metagenome ERZ772861 (study PRJEB29015, sample SAMEA2737700) | human gut metagenome | biome: human gut; feature: human-associated habitat; material: faeces | place: China | collected 2012 ...
GATCGCCGCAAGGAGATGCTGCAGGATATCGCCATCCTGACCGGCGGCCAGGTCATCAGTGAGGAGCTGGGTCTGACCCTGAAGGACGCCACCATCGACATGCTGGGTCGCGCCCGTCAGATCAAGGTCACCAAGGAGAACACCATCATCGTGGACGGCATGGGCGACCAGCAGGCCATCAAGGATCGTGTGTCCCAGATCCGCGCGCAGATCGGCGTGACCACCAGCGAGTATGACAAGGAGAAGCTGCAGGAGCGCCTGGCGAAGCTGGCCGGCGGCGTGGCCGTCATCAAGGTGGGCGCTGCCACCGAGACGGAGATGAAGGAGAAGAAGCTGCGCATCGAGGATGCTCTGAACGCGACCAAGGCGGCCGTGGAGGAGGGCATCGTGGCCGGCGGCGGCACCATCTACGTCAACGTGATCCCCGCTGTCACCGCGCTGCTGAGCACCACCGAGGGCGACGAGCGCGTGGGCGTGCAGCTGGTGGCTAAGGCGCTGGAGGCTCCTATCCGCCAGATCGCGGCCAACGCCGGTATCGACGGCTCCGTGGTGCTGGAGAAGGTGAGCACCTCCGGCAAGAACGGCTACGGCTTCGACGCCTACAAGGAGGAGTACTGCGACATGATCGCCAGCGGCATCGTGGATCCCGCCAAGGTCACCCGCAGCGCGCTGGAGAACGCCGCCAGCGTTTCCGGCATGGTGCTGACCACCGAGTCTCTGGTGGCCGACAAGCCCCAGCCTCCCGCACCGGCTCCCGCCGCACCCGACATGGGCGGCATGGGCATGTATTAAGAGACGAATTGACGCGAAAGGGATGCGGCGCCCGCCGCATCCCTTTTTTCTTCCAATTTGCAAAAAATCTGTTGACAAATGGCGGGCGGATATGGTATAGTAACTCGTGCCTGTCGAGGACGACATGGCGGCGTAGCTCAGTTGGCTAGAGCATGCGGTTCATACCCGCAGTGTCACCGGTTCAAATCCAGTCGCCGCTACCAGACCGGAGAGATGCTTCGGCATCTCTCCGGTGTACCCCTCGAAAGACGGCCCGTTGGTCAAGAGGTTAAGACACGGCCCTTTCACGGCTGTAACATGGGTTCGATTCCCGTACGGGTCACCATGTCGGCACCCTAAGGGTCGCCGACAATTCGGAGGCTTAGCTCAGCTGGTTAGAGCGCCTGCTTCACACGCAGGAGGTCACTGGTTCGAGTCCAGCAGTCTCCACCACGAAAACACCCTGATTTGCTAAAAAATCAGGGTGTTTTTATAACTTTTCGAAAGCATTCAAGGTTGGTGAAAAGAGCTGTACGACAAAAATACGACAGTTTTTCAAAAAACACCGCAAAAAGTAGCGAAAGGGAGAGCTGTTACGACTCTCCCTTTTTTGCTTCTGCGGCAGGCCTGGCTCCCAAGAGCGCTTTGCGAAGCGTCTCCGTGCTGGTGTGGTCATATATCTTTGTGAGCATCTTCAGGTCGCTGTGTCCCAGCAGACGCGCTACCATGTAGGGATCGATGCCCTGCGCGATCCAAAGGGTTGCTCTGGTATGGCGCAGCTCGTGGGGTGAAAGCTCTGGTATATCGGGATGCTCCCGATGAAGCCGCTGCATAAAGGGGCGGAATACGCGGTTTGCCCAGTTGTTGGGGTTGTAAGGCTTTCCCTCCGGACTGTGGATGATATACTCGGTGCGTATTTCCTTGCCACCCATCTTGACCGTCTGTGGCGTCTGTGTTAATCTGAGCCAAAGAGTATCATCGGTGATGGGCAAGGTGCGTTTGCGAAACTTGTTCTTCAAGCCATCACTGCACATAACCTGCCTGTCCGCCTCGACATCGTGGTAGACCACCAGCCCCTGTGTGACGCGGAGACAGCGGTTCTCCTCGTCAATGTCTTCCCAGCGTAATCCCAGCAGCTCACTGCGGGACAGACCCGTTTCCAGCATCAGCATGAGGGAGAGGTCGCCGTACTCCTGTGCGGCTGCGTAGGCGATATCGTACTGCGCTTGCGTGAAGGCACGCTTTTCCTTCACCGCTTCATACTTGGGCAGTTTGATGCTGCGGGTCATAGGGCTCTTGACGCAGAGCTGGTTGTCTACGGCGGTGTCGAAGATCGGCTTCAGGCAGTTGTAATCCTTCTTCACCGTCTCGGGAGCGTACTTTGCGCTGGCTTGGTTAATGTATCGCTGGATGTGAACAGGTTTGATGTCGCCGATCTTCATCTCTCCGAAGGCCGGGATCAAGTGGTTCTGTACCGGAGCCAGATAGGTACCGGCGTAGGTGTTTGGCTTGACGTAGGGGCGCTTATAGGTCTCCAGGTAGGAAAGCGCCCAGCTGGAAAATTTTTCCTCGCGGATAATGCTGGTACCTTCCGCCATCATCTCCATCTCGTAGTTGCGCTGGAAGGTTTCCGCCTTTCTCTTGGCGTCCCGCAGGCTTTTGGTGCTGTAAAATGACCGGCGGATGGTCTCTCCTGTCACCGGGTGCTTGCCCAGCGTCAGCTTATATTCAAATCGTTTTTTCTTTTCGGCCATGACACTCTCTCCCTTCATCCTCTCAAAATTGGAGGGGGAGGGCAGCCCCTCCCCCTCTTGCCGGTATCAGGCACTCAGTGCGTAAGCACCCTTCGTCATCCACGCGATGAACGTAAGCGTAGGGATCTTGAAGGCAGCCCGGTCGCCCAGCCTCCAGCTGATGCCAAAGGGGCACGTTCCCTGCTCGATAGCCGCACGGAGGCCCGCTTCCTTGATGTGCAGGTAGTCCGCGGCTGCGCTGACGGGGATGTATAGCGGGTAGCGGTCTGCCAGCTGCTCCAGGGCGGTCAGCTGATTGTCAACAGCGGCTGGAAATGTTTGGGTCATGGTAATTCCTCCTCTTTTTACTGATTCTTATTGGCGGCAGCGGATGGCCAGATAGCGGCGGCCATCCAGCTTTTTCGTGTTTTTACCTCTGGCATCTGTCTCCAGCATCCCAGCACTCAGCAGTGCGGCGGACACCGCCTTGGGATCAAGACTTGGCTGGCGGCTGATGTGGCGTAAGTACTCCGTTAAGTCTTCCAGCCGGACATATAGGCATCCGTGGCGCTGGATGGCCGGGATATTTTCGCACTGAAGCGCCTGAACGGTGAAGCTGACAAGGCTTTCCGGACGAACAGGCGTCAGACGATCGATTGCGTCCACGGTGTCGGCCCATGCCTTTTTTAGGAGGTCACCGAACACCCCGTTCATGGATGCGGCAGCCTTTGGGGTAACCACTCCCACCTCAGCGGCAAAGCGCGTGAAGCAGTCGAAGACCCAGCCCTGCTGCCACAGGGTGATCTGCAAGCGCATTTCCCTGCTGCTCCGCACACCGGCCTGGAAAGCATCAAGGTCTTTACGAAGCCGTTGAAGCTCGTTGGCTTGTCGGGTGGAGAACCACTCGATGAAGTGCTGGAAGGCCGTGGCGGCAAAGCGTCTGTCAGCGGGGTCAAAGCGTGTCAGCGGGTGATCCAGCCGGAGCAGGATGCACCGCGTCAGCTCACTGGCGCTGGAGGGCAGCATCTCAGCGGTGACCACCAGGCCGGCTTCATTGCCGCCACTGGTCTGGCCAAGGCGGAGACCAAGCAGTCCTACAAGTATGTGGGCGTTTGCACGGTGCTCAACACCACCATCGCCACCATCGTGGTCACCCTGTTGCTCACCATCGCCCCCGGCCTCGCTTAATTCATTGCCGTTCGGCTTATACACAATGGGGAGGAGCGCAGCTCATTGAGTTGCGCTCCTTTCCTTATTGCTTCCCTTTGACATGAGGCCTTTTAAATTGTTCTTATTCGTCTTGTTCATATTGACCCCTCTATTTGGTGTGGAAGGGTGACTCTATTAGATGAAGGGTGGAGCGCATGGGCAATCGGGATTTAAATACCACACTTTTATGAACGACCATTGCTTACTGTAGTTCTTCAAAAAAGTCTTCCAAAATCCTTGAAGACAAAGGATTTTTCTGAGTAGGTTTACTTTATCCCTTTATTCGGTTTCACACAAGTTTATAATAACAGCGGGGCTGGTATCATGACCAGTCCCGCCGTTCGTTCTTCTTTGGCTGTGGCAATAATAAAATGTTAAATTTACTTACACATTTTATTAGAAAGGCCACAGTTTGCCTCGTGATATTTGCATTATTTAGAACGAATTTTTTAATTACATTGTCTTTACGGAATGTGGCTTACCGTGTAGGAAAAACCTGGGATATAATGTCTTAATAAGTGTTTGTTGACATCGTATTGACGCAGATTAACTCATCCGATGCGCGATTCAAAGAGACCGCGCCGTTGTCTGTGACCAAGTATGTTTGTCCCCAAGTAAAGCAGTGTACTTGGTCTTGTGTACAGACACAGGGATGAATAATTAGAGTCTCGCCGGAGTTTATTCTCCGCGGATTGGTTGACGTCAGTCGATCATCGACCAAATCGACGCTTGCAACATGGCCAATGGATGCTTGTAGCACAAATCCGTATGCAGTAACATAGCGATGCATATGTGCCCAAATATCCTTTACAGTAACACCAGGCTTGATAAAATTCAGAGAGTAATTAATGACATCAACACAAACTCTATGAAGCGCACTTGTAATAGAAGTCGGCTTGTCAGCGATGCATACAGTTCTAAGAAGTTGCGCCCAATAGCCATCAAACTGGGGTGTTATCTCCAAAAGGACAGTGTCGCCGCCCTCAAGGATTCGCTTAGAGGCGGGGTAAAGCTTGGGAATGCCAGAGGAAAAAACAGTTTCCTCCGAACCAGATGTAATAAGAGTAAAGTTTTTGCATGCGCCGAGGCGGTTGGTTTCATACTCAATCTCGGCTGTTACCTCATACTCGGCCCTGCCCGCACGGATGACAGAGCAAGCACGCGCGTAGGCTTTGTCCGCGAGAGATGCTGACACCTTTGCTTTTTCAATTTCTTCTTCGCTTTTCTGAAAATGGAGGGAAATAATCTCCCGATTCAGTTCGATTAGCTGCAAAGCTGGAAGCTGCTCCCGCAGTGTCTTATACCAAGAAGCGGGCAGCATATCCAGCGTACATCCCACACGACCAGCGCAGAGGCAGCTGTCCTTCAGCAACTCAATTAATTTTGAAATTTGATTCGGCGCAACGATGCAGTTTGAGATTTGTGATCGCACTATATTTGCTTCATATTGAAGCGGGCCAGCGGAAATCAAGAGAGGCTCATATTCTTTTTGAAGGAACAGTATTTGATAGGATTCAATCAGGTTGTTTTGAGTGAAATAACGTTGGCTGAAGTTAATGAATGGTCCGTTCAGCACGGTGTCACCCATAATGATTACAGCGTCCAGATCGAGTCGTGACATGATTTCACGTAACCCAGAAAAGCGTCGTCGCATTTCTTGATTTGAAAAGTCCATATATCCTCCTGTATAATGCGTTTCCAAAGCGGTTAAGCAGAGATGCAACGTGCGATTTGCTCAACCGCGTATGATTAAAGAATCATATTCAGGAACGGATACGTAATGAATACGAAGACAATACCTGAAAGCAAGGTCATAATTGCACCCCACTTCAGCATATTCCCATTCCCCAGCCAGCCATTGCCCACTGCCATAGCGGGAGCTGCCGATGCCGGAACAGTCGCAACAGCAATATTGGAGGCCATACCGAGTACGACAGCCAGTGCTGCTGCGTTGACGCCCATAATATTGCCTTGGGAGAGCAAGGGAAGAGATATCGTGCAGAGCAGAGTCAAGGCGACGGCATTGGACATCACATTGGTCAGAAGCAACAGAATGACAGTAATGATGACAATAGCAGTGTAGGAAGACAGCGAACTAACCGCTGGACCAATCAGACTGCTGATCCAAGCTACGATTCCCGCATCGCCGTTGGTCAGAGCAGCACCGAGAACCATTGCGGTGGTCACCAGCATCCAGATTTTCCAGGGCACACCATTCTTAAAGGCATCATCATAGTCAAGAACTGGGGCACCTTCAACCTTGATGAGGCAGAGCAGACCGGCACCCAGGACTGGGGGAATGATGCTACCAAGATCATTAAGCACAGCAGATACAGTGGGAAACACATCATTAAAGACACCCGGGAACACCCACATTGCCAAAACAACAGCAAATACAGCTACAGATACTTTTTCCTGTTTGCTCATTGGGACATGATCCTTGAGAAGAAAATCAACATCGATGTCGCGGATTTTATCAAAGTCCGGTTTTACAACAAACTTCATTACCAGCATTAGCAGGGCGAAGATAATCAGAGAGCTGAGAATGCCGGCAAAAGAAAACTTTACAAGCGAAATGCTGGGGCTATCCGGGAAAAACTGAGAATAGTAGGAGATGGCCATCAGAGGGAATGTGTGTGCAAAGGGAGTAGTGATTGCCGAGAGACAAGTGGTAAACATTACCCCGAAGGTGAGTGCCTGGGCAGTACGGTTTCCTCTCGCGTAGCCGAGTTCATCAAAAATTTGTACAGTAAGGGGAAGCATGATGGCATACAGAGCGATTTGGTCCATGAACATGCCAATGATCAGAGGTGACAGACATAGCATAGTGACAAATGCCCAAGGACGTTTCCGGGCAAAGGGGCGTGTGATGAGCCAGATGGCTACTCTTCTCAGAAATCCTGTCTTTGACAGTGCGTAGCATATCAGAGAGCTGAACAGGACAAAGGAGGGGACCCAAATGCTGTATGCGGTGGAGAACACTGAGTTTCCGGTATAGAGTGGAGTTAGGGCCAGGGCAGTCAGGCAAAAAAGTGTCGGCCAAGTGATGGAAACACCCAGCCAAAGGATCATTGTAGCAAGGAAGATCCCCAAAACTTGGAATGAGGTCGTGCTCAGAGCATCAGTCGCAGGTAAAAAGTTAAATACGATATATACGGCTAAGGCAAGCAGACTCAGGATCAAATTTCCATGTTTCTTCATATAGTACCTCTCCTATTTTGAACTTCAGTGTGTTTTCAATTTTTACAATGTCAGCGTTTATCGGTGCTCTTATTTAGGCTCCTGCATTTGTTTGCGGTTGGAAAGTTCCTGAAGCATATCCTCAAGGTAGGGACTTTCGTTATAGGCAGCGGTTAAGTTGATGGCTCCATTGCTTGTTACCAGGTAGGTGTCTCCGTAAAAAATGCCTTTTTCACCAGAGACCACATTAGGATGCAAAGTAAAAACCATGTTTTCACGGATTTCGACCTGACACTCAGAGGTAATGGGCATTCCATCACCCAGATCAGCGCCCATAGCATGGCCAGCCCAATGCCCGGCAGAGTAGCCAGCTGCCTTAATATATCCCAAGACAGCGTTGTTGATATCACAAACTCGATTGCCTGGTCTGAGCAGTTCAGCGCCCCTTTGAATGGCGGCCTTAGCGGCTTGATAGAGTTGGTAAACCTCTGGTTCACAGCCGCGCTTCATAAATATTGCTCGAGCAAGCTGTGTCCAATATCCGCCGCTGCCGCTGAACTCGCAGGAGTAGACGAGAACGCCATCATCCTTTACAGCGACGTTCTTAGGTTTATGGATGAAGGAGTGTTGACCTTCCGACACACACATTACAAGCAGTTCCTGAGCACCGTTAGCAATCAGATAGCCGTCTGCCCCAGCGAGCAGTTCCCGTTCTGTGATTCCCGGGCGAATGTGCTCCAAAATGTAATCCATGGAATGAACGGCAAGGTCAGAGGCCTGCTGAATGAGATCAATTTCAAAGGATGATTTTGGCGCCCGGAGGACTGTCATGGGTGCGGTAATGTCAACAAATTCAGCATCTGCCTGAAACAGCTCATTGTGGATCAGAATCGGAAGACTGTTTGGCTCATAGATGCCAACTCGTTTTCCGGAGCCGAGAGACGTCACCATTTGTACTGCTTCTTTAACCGGATCGCCAAGCAGAATGTGGTCATATGGGATCCAAGAAGTGCTTTTTGCGTTGACATATTCGTCTTGGGTGGCCAGAATGAAGTAGGGAATTTCATTTTTTTTAAAAAAAGCGAATGCTCGTCTTGCCAGAAGACCTGTGTTTGTGAGATACTTAATTGCGACCTCATCTGTTTGTACGGCAGAAGAGGTAAATACAAGAGCATCTAAATTTTCCCGATCCATCAGTGTATTCATCAATGAGAACCGTCGCTCCCGCTCTAAAGTATATTTATCCAGAAAGATCCCTCCCTGATTTGAGATAGTGGTTAGGTGCACCGTATTGATCATAACTCAAATCCTTCATTTTGTTAAACTGCAAAAACAAATCAAGCACATTTGAAATCTCGATTAATAAGAAAATGTGATGCAAGAAATAGAGGAGGACGAATATGACGTTTGAGAAGATTAAATATTTTTATGATATCGTAAGATGTGGAAGCTTTACAGCCGCAGCCCAGGAAAACTATATTACACAAGCGACCATCAGCCAGCAAATTGCCGCAATGGAGCAGGAGCTTGGATTTAAACTGATGGAACGGACTACGAGAGGAATTGCACTTACAGAGCAGGGAACGTCGTTTTACACAGACTGTCAGCCTATCCTACTCTCTTATACTCAGGCTGTGGGCAGGGCAAAAGCAAAGGGCAGTTCTGCACAGGTGCATTTTCCACTTGGCGTGGTAGCGGGTTTCGAAATGAGCCGTGTCTGCAAGGTGTTCCAACGGACTCTGGAGGATTACCCAACAGGTCGGTGCACTGTCTATTATGAGTCTCCTATGCGCTTGAAGACGGAGTTTACGACGGCTGCCATCGCCGCCGTGATTGCTATGCCATATGATTTTATTGGGGATGCATCAGGGGAATATGAGGTGACCCCACTTTTTTCCTGTGGCTATGATTTGATTGTAGGAAAAGACCACCCCCTGGCTGGCGGATCTTCAGTAAAAGTGGAAATGCTGAGCGATGAACGTTTTGTTGTGAACAGTGAGTCTGTTATGGGGCCCAAAGCGTATGGCCGGATCGTAACGGAGCAGATGCAGAATCGCCACAGGCTATATAATATTACAGTGGAAGCGAACCAAGTCACACGAGAGCTGATAGTTGCAAGTCAGAGAGCATGTATGCTGCTCCCTCATTGCGTCCATTTGTCCTCCACCGAGTCGCTGATACGGCTGCCTATCACAGACTATCATGAGACCTGTGATTTTGCACTCATCAGTCGTTGCGGTGAGGCTATCAGCAGCTTTCTTCAGGATTTTATTGAGCACCTGAAGGAGGAGTATTTCACCAAATAGAACTGCAGGTCCAACAGATACATTGATTATCAAGGGTCATTGTCTGGGTCATCATCCAGGTGGGCAAAAACAGGGTGAAGAAGGCTTAAAGCATAACAATAGAAACAGGAGATGGGTAGTGATAATTCTCTCCTACAGTTTTTCAGCAGATTTTCATGAGGATTTTTACACTTGGAGAATCATCTGAACCCTTTTAATTGTTCTACTTCGTACTGTTCTATTACCCCTCTATTTGGCGGAGAGGGGTGCCCCCATTAGATGGAAGGCGGAACCCTGAGTTTTTCCACCTCCTGACCCATAAGCAGACCCATACGCCGAAACGTACAGGTGGAATCAAAACCACCCGTTGAACGGGTGGTTTGAACAGGCTCTATAAGGGCCTGCCTCTTGTGGTCGCCCCCTAAAGGGGGCACCGAAAAGGTCTGGCAATCACATTTTTACCACGGGCAGCCCCCTACTCGGGGGCTGTTCTTATTTGCCCTGTTTCACCGGCACACCCGTAAACGGGTCTACATACTCCTTGAGACTGATTTGGTCATTCATTATATCTTCCTGCAGCCGATTTTGAATGTACTCCCTAATTGCCCCCTCATACTTCCCTACGCCTTGCTCACCCTCCATTCCCTTCCGATTTTCAGCGCAGGGATGAGCTGTTGGTTGATCATTTTTCGTACCTGCTGCTTTGTGGTCTTCAGCAACGCGGCGGTCTCGGCTACGGTCAGCAGTTCGGTCACGCCCACGGGTCATCACCCTTTCGATTGCCTACATTTTTCTTGTCCTCATAATACAAAAAATTATGCAGTTTTCGCACATCAAATCGGGTCAAGCCCCAGTCTCCCACTTCGTTCTTCTGTGGGCTGATGCCGTATTGTCCACACTTCTCTCTCAGTTTGTCCTTGTCGATTTTGAACAAACTGCAGACACTTTTCAGTGTGTGGAATTCTTCCAAGCTATTATAATCAATGTAAGGAACCAACATGGTTTCCCTCCTTCTGGCGTGAAATGAGATTTACGCTTGTCGGTATATCCCACCGTGCGCAGCTCACGCCTGATTATAACAAAGTTAGGTAATTCACTTTATAATTGCGCAAAAAAGCAAGTCCAGAATGCCCGAACAAAACGCAAAGCACAAGAGAAGCGCAAGTTCCGATTGATTTTACAAACTACATGTGTTAGAATTGGCATATCCGAAGGGGGTGTTTGCTATTTTAACAAACGAGCTTCTTGAATTAGCAAATACTGTTTGCAAACAAAAAGCCGAGTCACAAACGATCGAATGCAAGGCGGCTCATGTGGATTGTCCGAAAAGATTGTATGATACGCTGTCCAGCTTCTCCAACCAGGACAGCGGCGGCGTGCTGCTGTTCGGCATAGATGAAACCGCCGGATTTCAGGTAGTCGGCGTCTACGATGCTCAGGACTTGCAAAAAAAGGTCACGGAGCAGTGCAACCAGATGGAGCCTCCGGTTCGCGCCGTATTCACGTTGGCCGAGGTCGATGGCAACTGGATCTGTGCCGCCGAGATACCGGCGGTAGATCTGGCGGAACGCCCCTGCTATTACCGCGGTGCTGGGCGTATCAAAGGCTCCTATGTCCGCGTGGGCGATGCAGACCTTCCTATGACGGACTATGAGCTTTACAGTTACGAAGCGTTTCGCCATCATCTGCATGACGATGAACGTCCTGTGGAACGTGCTGATCTTGCTATGTTGGATACGGATAAGCTGGAGCGCTATATTCTCCAGCGCCGAGCAGATCGTCCCGGATTTGCCCAGCTTTCCCGGCAGCAGACACTGGAGATGCTGAATATCACCCGAAACGGACAGGTGACGCTGGCCGCCGTGCTGAATTTCTGCATCTATCCGCAGGGGTATTTTCCACAGTTGGGCATCACCGCGGTGGTCGTGCCAGGGACACAGATCGGCGATACCGACGCGGACGCAGCCCGTTTCATTGATAACAAACGGATCGATGGTACGATCGATTCCATGGTGGAAGAGGCCGTCGGTTTCTGCCGTCGGAACATGAAGAACCGCACGATCATCGATCCTGACACCGGCACCCGAAGCGACCGTCCGGAGTATCCGGTGGAGGCCATCCGCGAGGCTGTCCTAAACGCGCTGATCCATCGGGATTACAGCATCTATACGGAAGGCACACCTGTGCAGGTCGATCTTTTCGCTGACCGGCTTGAGATCCACAGTCCCGGCAGTCTCTATGGCCGTATGACGGTGGAGCAGTTGGGGATCGCCCGTCCCGATCTACGCAATCCCGCGCTGGCTGTTATGACGGAGGCGCTGACCGGAGCCGAGAATCGCTACTCCGGCATTCCCACCATCCGCAGAGCCATGACGGAGTACGGCCTGCCGGAACCGAAATTTGAGAACCGGCGCAACGAGTTTGTGGTGACGCTGTTCAACGACGTTACAACTGTGACCACACCCATTGAAGCCGTGCAGGAGAAAAAAGATCTGCTTACCTTCTGCCAGACGCCGCGTACCCGCCGTGAGATCGCCGATTACTTGGGGGTAAAGACGGTATTCTATGCCATGGGGCATTATGTGCAGCCGCTTTTGCAGGCGGGCAAACTGGCTATGACGCTGCCGGAAACCCCGAAGAGCAGCAAGCAGAAATTCTATACGGTCTGATTGCTATTGCCGTGAAGCAGCACAGAAGAATATCTAATAACCGGAAAAAAGTAAAGCCGGTTTTGTACGACAAAAATACGACAGAACCTGATAATTAACTGTATATGAAGTGAACCTGTCGTACAGAAAAAGCCCGCAAACCCTGATGTTTGCAGGGCTTGCGAGCATCCTGACCGCTTCACACGCAGGAGGTCACTGGTTCGAGTCCAGCAGTCTCCACCAGGAAAAACCTTGGAATCACAATGGTTCCGAGGTTTTTTCTTTGCCTTTTTCTGGAAGAAAAGAGCCTCTTTGCTTGCGGTATTTGGGGGTATTTTCGGGTAATTTTGGGGCTTCTTGTTGCAAAAGTGTTGCAAATTTTTTTGGTCCTCTATCCGTTGTGCCACAAGGGTTTGCGGCTTTTTAGGCAGGGCCGTTTGTTGCAAACTTTTTCAGACGGCTTCCTTGCAGAATGCCCGACGGACTTTCTCAGCAGTTTGCTGCTCCCGATTTTTACGATCATAGTGGGTATAAACACTCAGCGTCATGTCCATCGTGCTGTGTCCAGCCAAATACTGGATCTCCTTTACGTCCAATCCAGCTTCAAAAAGACGGGTGATGTAAGTATGGCGAAGAATATGGGCAGTTATATGGGTTTCCGGCAGCTCACGCTCAATGAGCTTCCACATACTACGGAAGGCGGACAGTGTCATCACTTTTTTGTTTTTCAGAGACAAAACAAATTTTGAGGGACTGCGGTCTCTTTGCTTGCGTAGCCATGCTTCGACATCATTTGACATAGGAATATCCCGTCTGCCAGCTTTGGTTTTCATAAGTTCACTGACGGTCGTTTCGTAGCGACCCAATACGGCGTTATGGCGAACACGGATCATTCTGCTCTCAAAATCAATATCGCTCCATTGCAGACCGACGATCTCGCCTCGACGCATTCCGGTTTGGAGTGCAATCAGGAGAAATGTATAGGCCCGGTCATTTTTGACCCGCTGGAGAAGCAAGTCACTTTCCTGCGGAGTCAATGCGACTTTTTCAGAGGCCTTTTTTTCACTTGGCTTCAGCATGCTGCTGACTGGAGATTTTGCAACCAAGCCATTTTCCTGCGCCGCCTTAAAAATGCTTCTCAGCGCAATCAGAACCTTTGACTGGAGAGAATTGCTCTTGTCAGAAAGGGCTGCCATGATGGATTGAATCTGCATGGGAGAGATGTCCCGCAGACGATAGCCACCGATATACGGAAGTATGTGCTGGTTCATAACATACTTGATGGCATTTTGGCTGTTTTCCCGGAGGTACGGCTTTTTATAGATGTCATACCACATCTGGGCAAAATGTCCGAAGGTCTCCTCGCTGCAAATATCCACTCCGGCATTGACCATAATCTGCGCCTTTAATACCTTTTCTTCCAGTTCCTTCTGGTCTTTCCCACGGATGTATTTTCGTGTTCCATCTGGAAGTTGAATTGCTTTTGTCAGGTAAGTATATTTTTTCTTTGCTTTTGTTGCCATGTGGCGTTCTCCTTTCAATAACGCCCTGTGATACATAACCGCATTATATCACTGAACACGGTGTAACACAAGAAATTATTTTAAATGCGTATGGCAAAAAACAAGGGGTCACACAGCGCAACTTGAACGCTATCGAATCGCCCAACGTCTGCCGCCGCTGCTCAGCGGCGGCGTTTCTGTATTTTTGAAAAGGCTGCCGGCGAGGTAAATCTCCAGGGCTTCAATGGTCACGAGATATTTTTTGCCCACACGGGCGCAGGGGACGGCGCCATTTCTGAGCAGCGTGCGAATGGCTGTTTCCGTGAGGCAGGTGTTGGGGTCTCTCTCCTTGAAATAGGCTGCCGCCTCACGAATCGTTCTGGTTCGGATCATGGTACTCCCTCCTGCAAATATTCAGTATTATAGGGCAGAAAAAGCAAGCACCCCCGGTCGGGGGTGCCTGCTCTTTCTTGACAGTTTTAATCATACCATGACTATGAGGGAAGTTACCGCAGGCTTTCGCCGGCGTCAGGCCGAGACTTCTCAATGTATCCAGATACCGGGCGTCCAGCTTGCCGCGCTCTGTGGGCTTGATGATGAAGCTCTTACCCTTCCTCTCTACATTGACCCAAACGGTGTCCATGCTGTAGAGAACACGACCAATGCCCCACTGGTTGGCGGCACGCTTCATGGAATCGGAGAGTCCACCCTTGATTGGCTCGATACCCGCATCTGCGGAACGGGAATCATGCTGTTCAGAAGCGACATAGCATCTTTGTGAAGCTGCTCCGCCTCCAGATACAGATGGCCGCCATCACCCTTTGCGCTTTCCAATGCGGCAAATACCGCGCCACGAATGCGCATGGGGGAATTGAGGGGCCAGTTGTTCTTCCGCATGATCGCGTCCACGCGCTTGAAGCCGAAACCGGATATCTGGCAGAGCTCAAAGGGATTATCCCGCAGGATATCCACACTTTGCGCGCCAAAATGGTCATAGATCTTCGTGGCAGCGGTAGGTGTGATCTGGAAGGGTGCCAACAGCAGCATCAGGTCACGCAGGGTGCGGCTCTCGTTGTAAGAAGCAATGATCTCCTTCAGCCTCGTCTCGCTGACGCCTCGTATCTCCAGCAGCCGCTCCGGTTTATTTTCCAGCACATTCAACGTGTCCGCGCTAAACCGGTCTACGATCAGTTCGGCGGTCTTGCCGCCGATACCCTTGATAAGCCGCGAGGACAGATACCCTTTGATCCCTTCACGGGTCTGGGGTACGACCTCCTCACATTGTGTTACATGCAGTTGGACGCCGTTCTTGCCCTCTTTCCACTCACCGTCCAGTATCATGCTGACCTGATCGGTGCGCGGCAGCTCATAGCCTACGGCGGCAAAATGGATCATGTTGTCCCGATGCCGGTATGCGCTGCGGGCTTTTTCGGGGATAGAACGGTCTGAGGTCTTTACTATGATGACATTGTGATCCTGCTGGGAACCGGCTTGCGTGTGAGTGAGCTGTACGGTCTGACACGGGCAGATATTGACTTCGACCGGCGCTGTATCCATGTGCGGCGGCAGCTATGCCGAACGGCGAAGAAGCCCTATTTCGTCACACCGCCCAAAACCAAAAGCGGCATCCGAAACGTCCCCATGACGGACGCGGTTTACATGTCGCTGATGCGGGTGGTGAAAGCCAGAACTTCCCCAAAGGTGGAATTGCTGGTGGACGGTCACAGCGGATTTCTCTTTCGGGACAAGTCGGGGATGCCGAAGGTTGCGATGCACTTGTAGAACTATATGCGAGGTCTGCAAGCGCGATTTGAAAAGGCATACGGAAAGCCTGTTCCTCGAATCACGCCCCATGTGCTGCGACATACCTTCTGCACCAACGTCCAACAGGCGGGGCTTGATGTGAAAAGCCTGCAATATCTGATGGGACATTCCAACGCCAGCGTGACGCTGGACGTCTACACGCACAGCAGCTTTGATTCTGTCGAGAGAGCCTTTGAACAGATCGCCAGCAGCCTGTAATTTTCATTGTACGAAGTTGGCTGGCTTACGCCA
>ERZ772861.1915-NODE-1915-length-15365-cov-6.229980_pt1 | contig 15365 bp, 19 predicted proteins | sample MGYA00512135_ERZ772861 | MGnify/ENA primary metagenome ERZ772861 (study PRJEB29015, sample SAMEA2737700) | human gut metagenome | biome: human gut; feature: human-associated habitat; material: faeces | place: China | collected 2012 ...
GAAGCAGCAAAAAAGCAGGCTGGAAACCCATTATTCTGAGAAAAAAGCTTCGTAGTCGTAGAACATAAAAAGTTATCCACAGGAAGACCGGGAAATATGCCCCGGTCAGCTTTGCTGCGCCCTAAAACAGAAATTTTGGCCGTAACGAACAATCTTTGCCTCGAGTTGAAATGCTCAAAGCGCAAAAATAGGGCTGCTGCAAAAATTAATTTTGCAACAGCCCCATTCTCTATTCTGGAAAACGCCTCGCCCCATGTCTAATACAGGGTCTCCTCATTTTCCACAAACAGTTTGTCGTTCACCGCGAACAGGTCCATCCCATTTGCAATTCCGTAGAGGATGATGGCATCCCGCCTGTTCTTGGGGTAGAGCCGGGCATAGCCGCACTGCTTCAAAAGCTCCTGGCTCTCCTCCAATGTGGCGCCAAGGCCAAAGCACAGGCACAGCAATCGGCTGCGGGAGGGATTGCGCCGCCCGGAGAAGACCTGGTGCAGATAGACCTCGCTCATCCCGGACAGGCGGGCCAGCACCGCTTTGGACATCTTCCGCTTCTTCATAAGCTTTTCCAGCAGCTCACACACACTCTCCCGCGTGAAGTTATCCTGATTTTCGGATAGAAACTGGTCCAGAGTGGGAGCTTCCATCAGCTCCTGCTGCAGATTATCCGTGTTTTTCATATTTGGCCGTCCCTGCTCTCGTTTTTTCTTCATTATATCGCCTTTCAAGTCAAAATCAATATGCGCGCTGCATAGTATTGTTTTTTTACCTTCTCCCCGCCTTTACAAGTGCACATTTTCCTTGTATAATTACTGTAAATTCTGCAAAGAAAATTCACTATGTGCGCAGCACAGGCGGGAAGGTGAGGGCGATTTATTCCTTTTTGTTATCAAGCATTGCGCAGGACTACGAAACCGTAAAAACACTCAAAAGCAGCGAGCGCGGCTGTGTTTCGCTTCTGCAAAACAGGCAGAACGGGACACGGTTTATTTTTCGCCATTATCGTGGGAACGGGGAGGTCTATCGGAAGCTTCTGGGGATTTCCTGCCCGAATCTGCCGCAGATCATGGAGGCGGCAGAGCAGGACGGCATGGTGGCAGTGCTGGAGGAATACATACAGGGAGATTCCCTGGCCTATCTTCTGGAGGGCGCGCTGTTCTCCCCCGCCGAGGCCCGGAAAATTGCCTTACAGCTCTGCAGCGCCCTGTGGGTGCTGCACAAATTGGGGGCGGTGCACCGGGACATCAAGCCGGAAAACGTGATCGTACGCGGCAGGGAAGCGGTGCTCATCGACTTTGACGCTTCCCGCATTTTCAAAAGCGAGACAAACCGCGACACCCAGATTCTGGGCACCACGGGCTATGCCGCGCCGGAGCAATACGGCATTACCCAGACCGATGAGCGGGCGGATATCTATTCTCTTGGGGTGCTGCTGAACATCATGCTCACGGGAAAGCATCCGTCAAGAGAACTGGCAAGCGGCCGCCTGGGCCGCATTGTGCAGAAATGCACCATGGTGAACCCGGAAAAGCGATACAAAAGTGCGCTTTATCTGATGGAAGCACTTTAAGGAGAGAGCAGAATTGAGTAAGCAATGCAAAAACTGCGGCACAGACCTGCCGGAGGATGCCTCCTTTTGCCCCCGCTGCGCCCAAAGCCAGATCGAGCGGCGAGAGGTAAAGCCCCCGCGTCTGTGGCGAAAAAAGGCGCTGATCACGGCCGGATGCGCGCTGGTGCTGGCGGCGGCGGTACTGTGCCCGAGCCTTGCGGTTCGCGGCGGGGAGAAGGACGCTTCCATAAGCAGTGAGCCGCCCGCCAATATCGTTGTCGACGGGGAAGAAATCTCTGCCAAGGATTTTTTGATTGCCCATTTGAGCGCCTATATGCAAAGCGGCGCGTATTTGGCAAGAGCGGCAGAATTTGAAAAAGAACTCGGTCGGCAGGCCCAGTCCTTTGCTGTAACGTATGCATTTGAACTGAAAGTGGACGGTTGGGGCAAAGAAAATCAGCCGCTGCACTTTTTTATGGTAAAAGCAAACTGCGACAGCTTTGTGGACGGCGTAATCTACGATTCCGTCACTATGGCGATCGACTATGATACCGGTGCGGTCTACGACCGATACAGTGTGGATGAAAGCTGGCTGGAAAAGAGCGAAAAAGAGCAGGCCATTTACATCGCTGCGGAAGGCGGATGCTTTCCGGACAATTACTATAGCGGCGAACCGATTTTTGTAGATTCCGAAACCCATATTTCGCTCTCCGACAGCGACATCGCGGAAATCAATCAGGCATTGCGCAAATAACACAACACATTTCGGAGCGGGGCATGAGCCCCGCTCCTTTTCCTATTTTTGAGTTTACATAAATTTGTAAGATAAAAAACATATCAATACTATGCAGCCAGTTAATTGTTTTCGGTTCTTCTTTGATGTATCCTGTTTTTATCACACAGAAAGAAAAAGGAGAGATCACCATGGACGAAACAATTACCAATGCCGCACAGCAGGAGCTGAATGCAGAGCAAACTGCCCCGTGGAAACGGCCGCACAGGATGCTCCTGTGAAAGAAGTGACCCCGGAAGCAACTTCTGCACCGGCAGGAAATGCCGCTCCCGAGAACACGAATACTGCACAGAAGAAACACAAGGGATTTCGGTTCACAAAGAAAACCGCAATCATCCTGGGCGCTGTGCTCCTCGTAGTCATTATCGCCGCAATCATCCTGACTCCCTCAAAATTCGAGAGGGTTGAGAACAAGTGCATCCAGATTGCCGGACAGGCTGGGAATGGCAAGAATTATTTTACACTGGATACGTATCCGGATTCCTATGAGTACATGGACGAAACTGTGAGAAACCTCCTCCTGCCCGGCGTTCAGGAGCGGACACTGGAGGCAATCAAATACGCAAATGACGAGCTGGGTTTTCCGGGAGTCTACGATCTGATGTTGAAGACGACCGCATTGATGGGCCGCCAGTCTGAAGAAAACAGCAAATACAAGGTAAGCTGGTCTTATCATCCCGATAGCGGACTTGAGGTTATGTATCAAAAGAAGTAACCGAGCGGATTGAATACCGATCAAGGAGCTGTAAGCTTCCCTGATACCGTTTCACGCTATGTGCATGAAGCCGCAGTAAATGCAGTACGCGTTGCGATGGACGCACAAAATACATAAAAGGAAGAGGTAAAGACAATGAAGAAGTGGATTGCGTTGCTTTTGGCAGCTGCCCTGTGCCTGAGCCTTGGGGCTTGTAGTAGCAAGGGCAATGGAAAAACAGCGAATGAGGTGGAGTTGACAACCGAAAATATTCTCGACTACCTCAACATTGAAATCACATACGAAAAGACTGGTAAGATAAGTATTCTTGGCAAGCCTGAAATGGTAGAAACAATTACGATTTACCCTGTACAGGGAGGAAGCTTCAAAAATGTTAAACTGCTCATTACTGGTTTTCCTAAAGTTTGGACTGCGGACTCCTCAGAATTAGGCTCATCTTTTGCGCAGAATGCCGACAGCTCTATGAAGCAAACTCTGACAAAGATAACGCTTCCGTCTAATGGAAATTACACTTGCACGCATACCTATTACGGAGATACGGTGCTTGCGGAACTTCCTAGAAACCAAGATAGCTCAAAAGGTTGGAAATATATAAGCGTAACAGAAATTGATGAATATCAAGAAAATTTGTTTGGCTCTGATTTTGTTAAAGCAGGAGACAAAGCAATTACAGGAAGTTTCAAAGCAGATTGACACACTTGCAAATTTTAGAAGGAGCGGGCGCATACTCCGCTCCTTTTCCCATCTGTTTCATTAGGGTATAGCCCTGTGACAATCGAATTCCTTTCAATACTGGCAGAAAGGGCGTGGAGTTTATCAGTCTGAAAGAGAACATCGACACCACCACCCCACAAGGCCGCTTCATGCTGACCGTGTTCGGCGCGCTGGCAGAATTGGAGCGGGAGAACATTTTGGAGCGGACAGAGAAAATGATTTTCCACCGTGCTTTCCACGATTGGACGAAAAAAGAGGAGAAGGATTTCTCCCTCTCCTCTCATTGACCTATTTACTCCGCAGGATAAAAGGCATCCTTGCCAAGGCCGCAGGTGGGGCATACCCAATCTTCGGGCACGTCTTCCCAGGCGGTGCCGGGGGCTACTCCGTTTTCGGGGTCGCCTTCGGCGGGGTCATAGACATAGCCGCAGGGGCACTCGTACTTCATAGAGAGGTCTCCTCTTACTTGAAGTACCGCTCCAGCAGGCCCTTCAGAGCCTTGCCGTGACGGGCCTCGTCCTTGGCCATTTCATGGACGGTGTCGTGGATGGCGTCCAGACCGTTCTTCTTGGCGCAGGCGGCCAGGTCAAACTTGCCCTGGGTGGCGCCGAACTCGCAGTCAACACGCCAGGCCAGATTGTCCTTGGTGGTGGCCTTCATGTGAGGCTCCAGATCCTCGCCCAGCATCTCGGCGAACTTGGCGGCGTGCTCGGCTTCCTCGTGGGCGGCCTTCTCCCAGTACAGGCCGATCTCGGGGTAGCCCTCCCGGTGGGCAATGCGGGCCATGCACAGATACATGCCGACCTCGCTGCACTCGCCCTGGAAGTTGGCCATCAGCTGCTCGAAGATGTACTTCTTGTCTTCCTCGGAGATGTCGGGGTTGTTCTTCACGGTCTTGGCGTAGATGCCGTACTCATGCTCGGCGGCCAGCTTGCCTTCCTCCATGACCTTGAACTTGGAGCCGTCAACGCCGCACACGGGGCACTTGAAGCCTTCGGGGATGAACTCGCCTTCGTAGACATAACCGCACACGGGGCACACAAATTTCTTCATAATCGATTCCTCCAAAATTAGTTTTATAAGTTATTTGGGCAAATACGCCCGGGATTACAATAAATTACGCCTCTTCCTCGAACAATTCGGGGCCGACGCCGCAGAGGGGGCATTCGTAGTCTTCGGGCAGCTCGTCGCCTTCGTAGACGTAGCCGCAGACGGTGCAGACATATTTTTTCATACAGCTTCCTCCTTAGTTTCTGATTTGCAGCCGCGGCACAGACCGGTGAAGGTCAGCTGGCAGCTGTGTACCTGACAGCCGGTGCATTCCTCGGCGGCGCGTCCCAGAGACAGAGGGGCTGCCGTATCGGGAAGGTCAATCACCGCGCCGCAGGCTGTGCAGATGAAGTGGACATGGGGGCGGGTGTCGGCGTCGAAGCGTTCGCTTCCGTTCACCGTACCCACGCTCTGGATCAGGCCCTGACTCTTGAACAGGGCGAGATTGCGATAGATCGTGGCAAGGGAGATGTCCGGGTGTTCCTCCCGCAGCATTTCGTGAACCATCTCCGCTGAGGGATGAAGCACGGTGCCGCGGAGGCAGGACAGAATCGCGTTGCGTTTTTTGAATTGCTTGGTGGCCGCTTCCATAGACACCTCCTTCGGTTTGCTTTATTTAAGAACAATTCTTATTTACATCTGAAGTATAGCACGCAGTACTTCATTTGTCAAGAGCAAAATGAGAATTATTTGCATTTATTTTCCAGAAAAATGCGGCCGCTATACGCAGCAAATCGTCCGCTGACTGTGCGCAGTCAGCGGACGATTCATCACAATTTGGCGATATCGGCGACCAGAGCATCCACCTCGGCCTGCGTGGTAGCCCAGCTGGTGCAGAAACGCACGACTGTTCCCTGCTCCGCGGCCCCTTCTTCCTCAAAGTAGTAGCCCTGTGCCAGCACTTCCTTCTGCCGCTGGGTCAGGATGACAAACTGCTGATTGGTGGAGCTTTCCACCCAGAATGGGATGCCCTTCGCCGCGAATGCTTCTCTGATCTGCATGGCAAGCGCGTCGGCGCGCTTCGTTTTCTCAAAATACTCGCCGCTTTCCAGCATGGTCACGAATTGCAGACCCATCAGCCAGCCCTTGGCCAGCACCGCGCCGTGCTGCTTCATGTAGGCTTTAAAGCGGTACTGAAGCTTGGGTTCGGTAATGACCAGCGCTTCGCCGAACAGCGCGCCGCACTTTGTCCCGCCGATGTAGAATACGTCCGTCAGCTCCGCGAAATCCTTCAATGTCAGGTCGTTGTCCGCCGCCCCCAGACCGTAGCCCATTCGCGCCCCGTCCACGAACAGATACATGCCGTATTTCCGGCAGACCTCCCGGATGCTTTGCAGCTCCTGCTTGGAGTACAGCGTCCCCTTCTCGGTGGGGAAGGACAGATACACCAGCTTCGGCTCCGTCAGATACTCCGGCGTGCCGCCGTCGTAATACGCCGCCGCGCAGGCGGCGACTTGCTGGGCGGTAATTTTCCCGTCGGTGTTGGGAAGGGCGAGGATTTTGTGCCCCGTGTTTTCGATGGAAGCGGCTTCGTGGCAGTTGATATGTCCGGTGTCGGCGGCAATGACGCTCTGGATGGGGGACAGCGCCGCCGCAATGACCACGAGATTCGCCTGGGTCGCGCCGGGGACGAATTTGATCAGGGCGTCCCCGGAGGAAACCAGCTGCTTGATGACCGTCTCGGCACGTTGGCACCAGATATCCTCGCCGTAGCCCGCGAAACTGTCAGCGTTGGTGGCGGTCAGGGCGCTCAGGATGGAGTCCAGCGCCCCGTGGTTGTAATCGTTGTTGAATCGAATCATGGCTTTACTCCTTTGTCTCTGCGTTCAGCGCGTCCACCACGATGTCCGGGTAGGGGTTGGCGATCACGGTGCGGTAGGTGTGGTAGATCACCATGCCGGGCTTGCCGTTGGGAATCTTCTTCACCTGCTTCACCGCCGTCACGTCCACGGGGATGTTCTGCCCTCCCCCGGTTTCGGCGTAGTAGGCGGCCAGCTGCGCCGCCTGCGTAACGGTGTCGTCCGGGGGCGTAGTGCCGCCGCAGGAGATGATGACGTGGGAGCCATGCACCTTGGAGGCATGGCACCAGATGTCGTCCTTCCGGGCAAGGCGGAAGGTCAGCTCGTCGTTCTGGCGGTTGTTCCGGCCGACGTAGATCGGGTAGCCGTCGGTGCTTTCAAACCGCATGGGCGGCAGCTTGGCCTGCTTCATGCGCTTCCGGTCGGTGTCAGGACGGAGATACCCGCCCTCCTGTAACTCCCGGCGAATTTCTTCCAGCTCCCCCTCAGTACCGGCGCGGTTCAGCTCCTCCAGCACGCTTTTCAGGTAGTCCAGCTCCAGCCGCCCCAGCTCCAGCTGCTTCGTCAGCTCCTTCTCCGCGTTTTTCATCCGGGCGTAGTCCTTATAATACTTGGCGGCGTTCTGGTTGGGGGAGAGAATGGGGGAAATGGGAATGTCCACCGGCCGCATTTCCGCGTCGTAGAAGTCCTCGCATTGAACGCTGGTCTGCCCCTTCACGATGCGGTGGAGGTTGGCCGTGAGGATGTCCCCCAGCTGGCGCAGACGCTCCCGGTCGTAGGTGGCTTCCAGCTCCTTTTCCTGAATGGCCAGCTTTTTCGTCAGGCGGCTGCACAGATTCTGAACGGTCTTGCGCACGGCCTGACCCTTCTGCCGCATGGCGTCCTTCTGATCCCGGACGGTGTAGTACATATCCAGCAGCTTGCCAAAGGACTCGGCGCGGCGGCACTCGCCGTATTCCCGGATGGGGCAGAAGGCGAACTGCTTGGGCGTACCGTCCGGGAGGGCGTAATAATAGGGTGCGGGGTGGCTTACGTGCTCGTGGAAGAACAGCGACAGTTTGTCGGCGGTGGCGTCCACGTCCAGCGAATCGATGCGGGCGTCCGTGCTTCCGGCGGCGTACAGCGCCGCCTCCCGGCACACCAGAGGGGACAGGCCGCCAACGGTGTCCATCAGCCGGTCGGCCAGAGCATCTGCGCCGGGGGCAGTGAGTATGTTTACATAACGCTGGGCATCACCCTCCGGGGCACTGTCCAGCAGGTTCAGCTTCATGACCGGCTCCGGCGGCTGATACATGAGACCCGGCAGCGCTGCCCGCTTGGCGCTTTCGTCAAGGCCGATGCGCCGTAGGCAGTCCAGAATCCGCCCCTCAGGGGACAGCAGATACAGATTGCAGGTGCGCCCCATCAGCTCGGCTACCAGCGTCTTTTGCACCGGAAAGCCCATCTCGTCGGTGCAGTCGAAGCGGAACGATGCCGCCCGCTCCATGGGGGGCTGGGAAACTTCTGTCAGCTTTGCCCCCAGAAGGTGCTTGCGCAGAAGCATACAGAACATGGGCGGCTGCGCCGGATTCTCCGGAGAAGCCGCCGTCAGATGCAGCCGGGGGGCGGCGGGGTTGGCGGCGAAGAGCAGCTTCTCCCGTCCCTCCTGGCAGCGCAGATGAACGATCACTGTGTCTCTGGCGGGCTGGTGGATTTTCTCCACCCGTGCGCCGATGCACCGCGTGCGGACTTCCTCCAGCACGGCGGATAAGAAAAAGGCATCAAATGCCATGATGCAGTCCTCCTGCTTTGATAGTTTACTCTCCCATAACGGCCTTGAACAGCTCGTTCAGCCGCTGGGTTTTCCCGGCGAGGTACAGTGCGCCGAACAGGGCTTCCAGACCGGTGGCCTTTGCATATTCGGCGGGGGTGGCGGATTTTGGCACCGCATGGACGTGGGCGTTTTTCCCACGGCGGTAGTAGGCAAGCTCCTCCTCGGTCAGCAGGGGCAGCAGCTTGTCTACGAATTTTGCCTGAGACGTGGCCTTCACCATCTGAATGGTGTCATGGTGCAGCTGCCCCACGGTCTTTTCCCCCTGAGCGCAGAGGTAGCCCCGGCAGAGAATCTCAAACACGCAGTCCCCCATATGGGCAAGCCCCAGATTGGAAATGGCGTCGATCTCCGATTGGGGCAGGTTCATTTTGAAATAATTTTCCATAGCTTCTCCCGATTGACCAGAAATTGGGCGCAAAGCCCGGTGAACAGCCCGGTGAGGATGCTGATGACGATCATCACCGGCAGGTAAACCGCCAGCGACACCGTCCCCGTCAGGGCAATCGCCATGGCCATCTGTCCGACAGAGTGGGCGACGGCGCCCAGACATCCGGCGACCCAGAGCTGCTTTTTCGTAAGAATTTTCCGCAGGGCGATGGTCACGCCGATGGCGCAGACGCCCCCGGCGGCGGAGTACAGAATGGTGCTGAAATTCCCGGCGAACACCGCTCCCAGAAAAACGCGCACTGCCAGCACCGCCGCGCCCTCCTTCGGCCCCAGCACAAACACGGTGAACACCGTCACGATATTGGCAAGCCCCAGCTTCACGCCGGGGATGGGAACCGGGGAGGGAATCTGGGCTTCGATCATGAAAATGGTCAGGGCAATGGCGGCCAGCAGCGCCAGCAACGTCAGTTTTTTCGTTTTCAATCCGGCACCGCCTTTCCACGTGTCCTTATATCCGATACAGCCGTTTCCCGTTTTCCATGGTGGCGGCGTGGACTTCCTCCACAGAAATCCCGCGAATTTCCGCCAGACGTTCCGCCATGCGGTACAGCTTTCCGGGGTCGTTGCGTTTTCCCCGGAAGGGTTCCGGGGACATATAGGGGCAGTCGGTTTCCAGAACGATGCGGTCCAAGGGAATGGCGGCGGCGGTCTCCACCGCTTTCCGGGCGTTTTTGAAGGTCAGGACACCGGTAAAGCCGATGTACCAGCCCCGGGCGATCAGCCATTTGGCCATTTCCGCCGAGCCGGAATAGCAGTGGAACACCCCCGTGACCTCCGGGAATTCTTCTACAATGCGGATGCCGTCCTCGTGGGCTTCCCGCTCATGGACGATGACGGGCAGATTCAGTTCCAGCGCCAGCGCCATCTGGGCGCGGAACGCCGCCTGCTGACGCTCCCGCGGGATGTCCTCGTAATGGTAGTCAAGGCCAATCTCACCGATGGCCCTGATTTTTGGATTGAGTTTACATAATGTGCGGTATTCTTCCAGAGTGACATCGTTTACCTCGTCGGCAGCATCCGGGTGGGAGCCGACAGCGGCGTAGATATAGTCATACCGGGACGCCAGAGCGGAAGCCGCCCGGGAGGACGTGAGACTGCATCCGGGGTTCATCAGCAGCCCGATGCCCTGCTCCGGAAGAGCGGACAGAAGCGTTTCCCGGTCGGCGTCAAAGGCGCGGTCGTCCATATGGGCGTGGGTGTCAAACAGCATAAGCTCTCCTTACAATAAGCTACTCAATGACGGCCACCAGGCAGCCGTCCATCTCCGTGACCCGGGGATCGTCCAGGGAAAAGTCCGTCTTGTTTGGGTATCCCCGCAGACCCTCCCCGGTGCGCTTGACCTGCGCTTCCTTCAGTACCCAGAAGGTCAGCAGCGCCCGGCGCTTGTCCGGAGCGGCGTCGAACTGCGCCTTTTCGTTGGAAGACAGAATTTTCTCCGCTAGGGCGAGGTTTACGTTCCGGTCAAGCTCCTCGGCGTCAATGCCGATCTCCCGACGGGACAGGGCGCAGAACGCCCGCCGAGGGGTGTGGGAAATGGAAAAATGCCAGTCACTGCCGGGGAAATAGGGCTTTCCCCCTGCTTTTACGGCGATGGGCGGCAATTCATGCCCGGTTTCCTCCCGGTAAAGCGCCGCCAGCAGCGCCCGTCCCGCTTCGTGGCCGGTTCGTCCGGCGAGGGCGCAGGACACGATTTTCACAGCGCGTCGATGATGTCGGATTCCGACGGCTCCTTGGGGCGACGGTTTTTCAGACGGTCAACCAGGATGGCGACACCTACGATCAGCACCAGCAGGCCGCACAGACTGATAACGACCCGGGAGGTTGTCATGGGCAGAGCGATCAGCACCGCGCCGAGAACCGTGGTAATGACGGCGGGAAGAATGCCGTAATGATACCGGCTGGCGTTCAGAATGTCCTGAATGCCCCGGACGACCAGCAGAATACCGGCCAGACGTCCCAGCCCCGCGGCCAGCATCAGGGGGTTGCGCAGAAGCCACGCTCCCACGGCAAAGCAGCAGACGGCGGAAAGCACCTTCCCCAGGGTATCAAAATGCCCGGCGACGGCGCTGACGGCGAACACGACGCCTGCGATCACCAGCACCCAGCCCAGAATCTGCGCCACAAGGGCGGAGGCGGAGTCCGGATGAATCAGCAGGATCAGACCCAGCACCATCAGCAGCACCGGGGTAGCGATCAGACGAATGACGGATAAAATAGTATCTTTCATAATAGAGTCACCTCTCTGAAACTCAGTATACCCCGAATCCGGGGCGGTGTCAATCGGGGAAAGCGGAAATCGGGGGCATTGCCCGACACGCACGACGCCCTCTCTTTTGATGGGGGCGGAAAACAGGAAATGGAGCGTATCAGTACAGATACGCTCCATTTCTTGTGTCAATATACGCACCCCCATTTACCTTCTCCGTCCTCGCTGCGCGCGACCACTTCTCCCAGAGGGAGAGGCAAGGGAGACGCTGAAACTCTGTGAGCTGCTGGAAAGCGGAGATAGCACCCTTTGTTTGCCCCACTTGAGGGCGTCCCTTTTGAACGAGGTAATGTGGTCTATCCTCCGCTGATACCCGGTTTCTCACGCAAAATGCGCGGTTTCCTTCCTCCCTTCCCTAACATCACCTACATCTTGTGATTTTTCCACTTTTTTCAGTCCCACATGTTGTGTTTCGACAAAATCTGCGCCGCGGTTGTGCTACTATGATTCCAGGCTCGCGGGACGGAGCCGGATGACTGCCGCCGTGGCGTCGTCCATCTGCTTCCCGCGGCCATGCTCCAGAATCTTTGCTGCCAGCTCCCCAGGCGGCATGTCCGGAGTCAGGTCAGACCGGCGGGAAATCCCCTCTCCATCCACGCCGTCGCTGAGCAATACCAGCGCTTCCCCCCGACGCAGGGACAGCTTCTCTACCGTTTCCCGGCTTTCCGTTACGGAAATGCCCGGCGGTGGGGTGGCTGTCCCTATTTTTTCCGCGCTGCCCCGGCGAAGCAGCCAGCTGGGGGCGGCGCCCCACTTGTATAACGTGGCGTGGCCGGTGTCGAGATAGAGTTCCGCCAAGTCCACCGTGACCGCCCCGGCACTGCCCCGGAGGGCGAGAATGCTGTTGAGGGTGCGCAGGGCGTGGGCGGCGGGAAACCCGGCGGTGAGCATCTGCCGCAGAAGCGATCCCGCCGACTGCCCCTCCTGAGCGGCGCCCAGCCCGGTACCCATCCCGTCGCAGAGAAGGACGTAATACCGGCACTCGGGCCCCGGAAAGGCAAGGCACCTGTCGCCGTTGGCAAGCTCCTTGCTGCGGCTGCGGGCGGCGGCCTCGGCGCGAAACCAGGCCCTCGGCCGCTGCCCCCGGCGGGGCAGATCGTCGGCAAGCCCCCGCAGGAAATCTCCCAGAAACTGATACTGCTGCACCATCGCCGCCCGGTACTCTGACTGCCGGGCGCTGTCGGCTTTCAGAAGCTTTAATTGCTCCTGCCCCCGGCGAAGCTCGGGGATCAGCCGCCCCGACTTGCGGCATTGGGCGTCCAGCGGGTTTTGCAGCAGCGAAATATCCAGCGACGATTGCTGCGGGCAGCTGTTCCGGGCAGAGCAGCTGCCGCAGGCGCGCTGCCGAACCTTTTGCAGCACGGCGGAGGCGTCAACGGGGGGCGGCGCGGTTTCCAGAAAAAGCTGCTGGGTGACGCCGAGAACCTCCGCCCCCAGCTCCAGCCGCACCTGCGCCAGCCCCGTCTCCCCCCGGCGGCGGGCGGTCTCCTGAGAGGGCGGCATCAGAATTCCCAGCCCGCCGCCGAGAATCAGCCCCGGCAGGGGCGTATAATCCCGAATGCCGCAGATCGCCATTACCACCATGCACGCCGCCCCCGGCGCGAGACAGCGCATCCACTTGCGCTCAAAGGGGATCATGCGGATCACGCCCGCGAGACACAGTACCGCCGTCATGGGAATGTTCGTCACCTGCGCCAGATCCAGCCCCAACCCTCCAAGCACCGCGGCGGGGAAAGCGCCGCCCACAGCCAGCGCGCCTGCCGCGAGATACCCCAATCCAAGATAAGGCGTCGGTGAAGCCTGCGCCAGCGCCAGCACCGCCACGCCGCCCACCAGCCAGTCGGTGACGGCGGTGCGTCTGCGCAGCGCCACGGGGAACAGCAGTCCCGCCCCGGCGGCGAGGACAATCCGCAGGAAATAGACCGGCACCGGCACGGTATCCCGCAGCACCAGCTGGAACAGCAGTCCGGTCAGCGCCGTCAGAAACGCGGAAATGGCAGGGAAGATCAGCGGCTGTTCCTCCGGAATGTGCCGGGCAAGGAGCAGCGCCAGCAGTCCGCCGGAGGCCGACCACACCAGCCCCTGCAATCCCGCGATGCCCCAGAAGACCCAGTAGCCCAGCATGGCCCCCAGACTCATGACCGCCGCGTGCCAGCCGCTCATGGCTAAAATCAGCCCCATCGCCAGCGGCTGAGGGTAATTGCCCAGACTGGCCGCGCTGAGCAGAAATCCGCTGCCGCCGCACAGGAGGACGACCCCTCCTGTGCGGATTTTGGGGTTCAGCAGCAGCCTTTGGCACGTTCGCCGCCCCCGCCGCAGGTACGTTTCCATGGATGCAATCATTTCCACCACAGCCTTTCCTTAGTGATGGGAAAATCCTATCACGCCGAGAAAAATTATGCTGTCGGATTCGCAATGGTGAGAAAGTTTCTTGCATCGGGGGCGGGATGGGTGTATAATGACCTGTAATTAAGGAAGCTGGAAGGGAATCAATGACGGCCATGGGCAGAGAATTTGAACTGAAATACCGGGCGGATTCCGGGATGATTGCCGCCATCCGGGCAGCATTCGGGGATTTTTCCGAGATCCGGATGGAAACGGTCTATTATGACACTTTGGATGCCGCCCTGAGCCGCCGGCGCTGGATGCTCAGACGCCGGTACGAAAACGGGACCTCCGTCTGCACCCTGAAAACGTCCCTCCCTGACGGCAGCCGGGGAGAGTGGGAAACCCCATGTGACGATATCGGGTTGGCAGCGAAAGAGTTATGTAAACTCGGCGCGCCGGAAGACCTGCTGACCCTGACGGCAGGCGGCCTGACGGAAGCCTGCTCTGCCCGGTTCACCCGTCTGGCAAAGCAGATCGTTCTGGAACGCTGCACCGTGGAGCTGGCGCTGGACGAGGGCACGCTGATGGGCGGCGGGAAGACGCTTCCCTTCGCCGAAATGGAAGTGGAACTGAAATCCGGCGAAGAAGCCGCCGCGACTGCCTTTGCCGAAGCGCTGGCACAAAAATTCAACCTGACCCCGGAACCCAAAAGCAAGGCGCAGCGCGCCATGGAGCTGCTGCATTAAGTACCCAAAAGGACATACAGGAGAGAGAACTATGCCCAAATTTGAGACGCTGTTTTCCAAATACGACCGTCTGGTGCTGTTCGACACCGAGACCACCGGTCTGCTTTTCAGCCGGGACGAGATCATCGAGTTTGCCGCCGCAGTGCTGGAGAAAGTGGACGGAACGCCCCGGGTGGTGCAGGAATATGACCAGCTGGTCGCCCTGTCCCCCGGCGGGTTCGTGCCGCCGAAAATTCAGGAGCTGACCGGCATTTCCACCCAGGATCTGCGGGAACGGGGACTGCCCAAGACCAGAGTCTGCCGGGACATTGCCGAAATGATTCAGGGCAACACCCTGCTGCTGGCCTACAACGCCCATTTTGACCTGAGCTTCCTGTTTTACATGCTTCTCCGGGACGGCGACCCGGCCGTGCTCAAGGGCAAGGACAAGCTGGATTTGCTCACGGTCTACCGCGACCGCCACAGCTACCCCCACCGGCTGTGCAGCGCCATTGAGGTCTACGGCCTGTCCGGCAAGGTGGTCAATTCCCACCGGGCGGTGGACGACGTGCTTGCCACCGTGGCGGTGATGGAGGAAATGGAGAAGGAAAAGAACGATTTGGAGCGTTATGTAAACCTTTTTGGCTACAACCCCAAATATGGCATCGAGGGCAAGCCCATCAGCTCCATTACTTACAAGCCTCAGCCCTATAATCCCGTGAAGCCGCTGTACGAGGCGTAGTACCCCTATGGAATGGCTGAATGTTTTCGGGCTGGTCATGGTGGCAGTCATCATGATACCCAATATTCTGTTTGCGATGAAGTGCAAGGACGGATTCGTGAACAAATGGAACAACAAATCTGTGGAAACCGTGGAACAAATCGGCAGGTTCGGCTGCTTTGGATTTATGATCATCAACATTCCGGGAACCTGGTTCGGGTGGTGGTCTGACGAAGCGTTTGCCGTATATCTGGTCGTAGATGCCGTGCTGGTCACGCTTTACTGTGTGATCTGGGCGGTTTGTTTCCGGAAAAGCAGCGTTTTCAGAGCGTTGGCGCTGTCCATCATCCCCTCCGTTCTTTTCCTGTTCAGCGGGATTATGAGCCGGTCGATTCTCCTGACCATTGCCGCGGTATTGTTTGCGCCGAGCCATATTCTGATTTCGTAT
>ERZ772861.1919-NODE-1919-length-15354-cov-6.702464_pt1 | contig 15354 bp, 19 predicted proteins | sample MGYA00512135_ERZ772861 | MGnify/ENA primary metagenome ERZ772861 (study PRJEB29015, sample SAMEA2737700) | human gut metagenome | biome: human gut; feature: human-associated habitat; material: faeces | place: China | collected 2012 ...
GTTCCGAAGTGCCGCTTGCCAAAAAATCCAGCTTCCCCCCGGGGGAAGCCAAGAAGCGCATCACCGTTGGCTGTTCATAAATTATTAGTCAGGACAGTCTACTACAGCTAGTATGTGCATTCGATTTGGTACTTGCTAAAATCCAACGTTTCGGGCGGATTCTATCCGCCCCTACTGGAGCGCTCTCAAAAAAATTGGAAATTGATATTCATTTTCATATTGACATTTCCCACAAAGTGGATATAATATGACAACTGTTATCAAATTCAGGAGGCAGACCATGCAGAGTAAGTCCTATAAAACCAAGCAGGGCGATGAGCTGCGGAGCTTTTTGGAAAGCGTTCCCGGCAAGCACATCACCGCTGCGGATGTATGCGACTATTTCCGCCGGACCGGTAAGCCCATGGGCATGGCGACGGTGTACCGGCAGCTGGACAAGCTGGTGGACGAAGGCGTGATTGCAAAATACAACATCGATGCTGGCACTCCTGCCTGCTTTGAATATCTGGGCCCCCATCTCAGCCAGGAGACCTGCTACCACTGCAAATGCTCTGTGTGCGGCAAGCTCATCCATATGCACTGTGAGGAGCTGCCCGAATTGCAGAAGCATATTTTACAGCAACATGGTTTTGCCATTGACCCGGTGCGGACAATTTTTTACGGCGTGTGCAGCGATTGCGCAAAGGAGAAGCAATGAAAAAACGATTTATCATCATCCTATCCGCCCTGGCGCTGCTGCTGTCCGGCTGCACCCAGCCCCAGAGCGACAAAAAGAAGCTGCAAGTAGTGGCTGCCATTTTCCCGGAATATGACTGGGTGCGGCAAATCGTGGGCGACGATGACAGCGTGGAACTGACGCTGCTGGTGGACGACGGTGTAGACCCCCACAGCTTCCAGCCTGCGGTTTCCGACATGGTGACGGCAGCAAACTGCGACCTGCTGATTTACGGCGGCGGCGAATCCGACCAGTGGCTCACCAAGCTGGAAGCCACCAATCCGAACCGGGAAACCCTGGTGCTGCTGCCCCTATTGGGTGCGCAGGCTCACCAGGAGGAAGTGGTGGAGGGCATGGAAGCTCACGAGGAAGATGAGCCGGAAAACGATGCCGAAATGGACGAGCACGTTTGGCTCTCCCTGCGCAATGCGAGTTTCTTCTGTCAGGCCATCACCGACGCACTGTGTGACCTGAATCCCGGCAAGGCAGACACTTACCGGGCAAACCTCGCTGCCTATCAGCAGCAGCTGAACGCCCTGGACGTGCAGTATCAGCAGGCGGTCAGCGCTGCATCCCAGCACACCATTGTGGTGTGCGACCGGTTCCCCTTCCGGTATCTGGTGGAAGATTACAACCTGAACTATTACGCCGCCTTCCCCGGCTGCTCCGCCGAGACCGGTGCCAGCTTTGAGACGGTGGTGTTCCTCTCGAACAAAGTGAAGGAACTGAATCTCAGCGCCCTGCTGGTCACCGAGAGCAGCGACGGGCGCATGGCAAAAACCGTGGCAGAGAATGCCGGAAATGAACAGATGCCGGTGCTGACCCTGAACTCCATGCAGTCCGTTTCCGCAGAGCAGGCAAAGACGCTCACTTATCTTTCCGTCATGACGGAAAATCTCACCGTGCTGCAACAGGCACTGTCCTAAGGAGGAACGCAGGATGCCCCAAATCGTATGTGAAAATGCCTCCCTGGGCTATGACGGAAAACCCATTGTCACCGGTCTGAACTTTACGGTCAACGCCGGGGACTATCTGTGCATCGTGGGAGAAAACGGCTCCGGCAAGTCCACCCTGATGAAAACCATTCTGAATCTCACCCCGCCCCTGGCTGGCTCCATCCACATGGAGGGACTGAAGCCCACCCAGATTGGCTATCTGCCCCAGCAGACCCAGGTGCAGCGGGATTTCCCTGCCTCGGTGCTGGAAATTGTGCTTTCCGGTTTCCAGGGGCAGCGGGGCTGGCGACCCTTCTACACCAAGGAAGAAAAGGCCGCAGCCAGCGCCAATCTGAAAAAGCTTGGGCTGGAGGGCTTTGAGCGCCGGTGCTACCGGGAGCTGTCCGGCGGGCAGCAGCAGCGGGTGCTGCTGGCACGGGCGCTGTGCGCCACCCAGAAATGCCTCCTGCTGGACGAACCCATCTCCGGTCTGGATCCCAAGGCCACGGCGCAGATGTACGAAATCATCGAGCAGCTGCACCGGGAGGGCATTACCATTATCATGATTTCTCATGACGTGGGGGTTGCCCTGGCGGATGCCACCCACATTCTCCACATCGGCAAGCATCTGTTTTTCGGCACCAAGGAAAGCTACCTGCACAGCGGCATCGGTCAGGCCTTTCTCAGCGAGGAGGAACCCAAATGATGGAAACACTAATGCTTTACCTCAGCTATCCCTTTGTCCGTTACGCCCTGATTGTGGGGGTGCTGATTGCTCTGTGCGCCTCCCTGCTGGGTGTTACCCTGGTGCTCAAGCGGTTTTCTTTCATCGGTGACGGCCTTTCCCATGTGGCGTTCGGTGCCATGGCGGTGGCAGCGGTGCTGAATATGACCAACCGCATGGTGATTGTGCTGCCGGTGACCATCGTGTGTGCCGTGCTGCTGCTGCGCACCGGGCAGAATACCAAAATCAAGGGAGACGCTGCCATTGCCATGATTTCCGTGGGTGCGCTGGCATTCGGGTATCTGCTGATGAGCGTGTTCTCCACCTCCGCCAATCTCTCCGGTGATGTGTGCGGGGCGCTGTTCGGCTCCACCTCCATCCTCACCCTGACCAAAGGGGAGGTGTGGCTGTGCATTTTGCTGTCCGGGCTGGTGCTGGTGCTGTTCACCCTATTCTACCACCGCATCTTTGACGTGACCTTCGACGAGAATTTCGCCAAGGCAGCGGGCACGAAGGTGGATGCCGCCAATCTTTTGATTGCGGTGATTACCGCGGTGATTATTGTGCTTGCCATGAACCTGGTAGGCTCGCTGCTGATTTCCGCGCTGATTATCTTCCCTGCCCTGTCCGCCATGCGGATTTTCCGCTCCTTCCTGTCGGTGACGATTTTCTCTGCGGTCATCAGCGTCACCTGCGCTTTTCTGGGCATCCTCATTTCCATCTTGGCAGGTACTCCGGTTGGCTCCACCGTGGTGGCTGTGGATGTGGCAGCCTTTGCCATCTGCGCCGGAATCGGCACGGTGAAGGGCTAAACTGCGGGTCGACCCCGCCGCCCACGCAATAGAGCGGTTCGATGAATGGTACAAGCCAAAATCTTTTGAGTTCTTGGCTTCCCCCGGGGGGAAGCTGGGTTTTTTGACAAGCGGAACTTCGGAACCGATTGGCAAAAAAGCCTGATGAGGGGCGGCGACAGGTTGGTAAATGAATGCAGCTGGATGAGTGGCATATGTTCTGGTTTTCTCCACTCAACGGGGAAATCTGAAACTTTTAGCTATCGCCGCCCCTCATCAGCCTCGCTACGCTCAGCAGCTTCCCCCCGGGGGAAGCCGAGGCGGCTTCGCCGCAGAGGTGCATATGAGCTGCCCTATCATCCTTTACAAAATGTTTACTCGTGCAATCGTCGTGGGAGCACCTGCCCCGTTCTTTTTTTACCCAAGCGTGCCGATGAACCGCTCCAGTCTGTCCATCCCCCGCTGTAGCTCCCCCTCGTCATAGCAGTAGGACAGGCGGATGTATCCCTCCACCCCGAAGCAGCTGCCGGGAACTGCCGCCAGATGTCCCTCCTGAATCAGCCGGGTGCAAAATTCCTCCGAGGTCATTTGGAATTTGCGGATGTCCACAAACACATAAAACGCCCCCTGGGGCATGGGGAAATCCAGACCCATGTTCCTGAGCCGTCCGGTGACATAATCCCGCCGCTGCCGGTAGGTTTCCCGCATGGCGCTCACATCCTCCCCCAGCGCCGTGATGCCCGCTTCCTGGATAAATGTGGGCACGGCGGCAATCATGCCCGCACTGAGCAGCAGGAGCCGCTCCATCACATATGCCGGGCATACCAGGTAACCCAGCCGCCAGCCGGTCATGGCATAGGGCTTGGAAAAGCTCTGGCACAGCAGCAGCTGCTCTTTGAGTTCCCCGTCCAGGCTCAAATCCGGGCAGGGTACGTCCGCCAGCTGATTATAAACATTGTCGCAAACCAGGAAGATGGGTTTGCCCATGACCGCCCGCTTCACCGCCGCCAGGCTCTTTTCATTCAGAATCACGCCGGTGGGATTATTGGGCGAATTGAGAATCACCGCCTTGGTGTTGGGGGTAATCAGCCGCTCCAGCGCCCCTTCGTCAATCTGGAAGCCGGTTTTGCTCACATCCAGGGGCACCATTCTGCCCCCGGCAATGGTGATGATGGTCTCATACAGGGAAAAGGCAGGCACCGGCACAATGACCTCCTCTCCCGGGTTCAGGATGCCCAGCAGGGCAGTAAACAGCGCCTGGGAGGAGCCAACCGTCACCAGCACATTTTCCGGCGCTGTGGGATTTCCCCGCCCCGTTTCATAGGCGGCAATGGCGCTGCGCAGCGCCTCGGTGCCCTGGTTGGGGGCGTAGTGAGTCTGCCCCTGGGAAAGCGCCTGGCAGGCCGCCTGCTTCACCGCCTCCGGCGTATCAAAATCCGGCTCTCCAATGGTGAGCATGGCGCAGTCCGGGGTTTGCCGTGCCAGATTGGTATAGACCCGAATGGCGCTGCGTTTCAGGGTTGCTAAATTGGAATTTAATGGAATCATTGGAACTTTTCTGCCAATTCCTCAAAGAAATCGGCACCTTTCACCAGAATTTGCTCATTAAAATGGAAGTCATCCGAATGGAGCGCCGGTACATCCCCCGCTCCCAGCAGGAAAAACAGCCCCGGCAGGAATCGCTGATACCAGGAAAAATCCTCGGTAATCATCATGGGCGCTGCCAGCTCCTGAAAGGATACCGCCTGCTTCACCCGCTGATACAGCGCCGGGGGATTCATCACCGCCGGATACCCCTCGTTCATGTCAACCTGAACGGTACAGCCGCTCTCCCGCTCCACCTGGGCGGCAATGTCCAGCAGGGATTGACGCATTCCATAGAAAATATCATCCTGAAACGCCCGCAGGCTGCCCTCCATGTGGGTATGGTCGGAGATAGCGTTGCACACCCGTCCGCTCTGGAATTTTCCGAATTTCAGCAGACGGAACACTTCCTTTGGCATTTTCCGCTCCATGTCCAGCGCCCGGAGGTAAAACTTCGCCCCTGCTTCCAGGGCATCCAGCCCCTCTTCCGCCCGGGCGATGTGGGCAGAGCGCCCCAGCACATCCACCTTTACCTCGCAGGAGCGCGCCATCATCTCCTCTGCCCGGCTGGCAATCTGCCCCTCCGGCAGCCCCGGCCACAGGTGCAGCCCGAAAATGGCTTCCACCTTGTACCGGTCAAATACCCCGGTTTGACACAGCGCCTTTGCGCCGCCGGTGGTTTCCTCCGCCGGCTGGAAGACAATCAGCACATTGTGGGGCAGCTCCTTTTTTTCACTCAGCCGCCGTGCCAGCTCCAGGGCAATGGCCATGTGTCCGTCATGACCGCAGGCGTGCATTTTTCCGGGATGGCAGGATGCAAAGGCCGCCCCGGTTTTTTCCAGGATGGGCAGGGCATCGGCATCGCTGCGGAAAGCGATGGCAGTTTCCTTTCCAAAATCAAACCAGGCGCACAGCGCCGACTGCATGGGGGAAAACACCCGGCATTTCAGCCCCGCCAGCGCCTGCTCCAAATAGGCCATGGTCTGGGGCAGGTCGTTGTCCAGCTCCGGAATGCGGTGCAGCGCCCGCCGATCTTCAATAATTTTCATGATTGGTTCCTCTATTCTTCTTATTCACTACTGACGTTTCTGCAACCGAGCTGTCCGATAAATGGAACCGGCTTCCCATATGGTCTGTAGGGGCGGATAGAATCCGCCCGCCCGTTTGCGCAACAGAGCAGTTCGATGAATGGTAAAAGCGTAAAGTTAGCACCCCTTGGCTTCCCCCGAGGGGAAGCCAAGAGCGGTAGCCGGAAACCGGCATCCGCCACTGTTTCTTTTATTATATTTCAGTCGCCGCCCTGTGTCAATTTCTCCTTGCGTTTTCCCCCAAACAGTGATACCATATCCCTGCAATATGGAGAAAAGAGGCAATTTTCATGAACGCACAGGAAATTATTGAATATATTCGCACCGCCCCCAAGAAAACCCCGGTGAAGGTCTATGTCTGGGAAGATACCCCGGTGGACTTCCCCAACTGCCAGGTTTTCCCCGCCGCCCCCGGCCACAAGATTGTCTTTGGCGACTGGGCGGATGTGGCACCTGTGTTGGAGCAGAACCACTTCCGCCATTTGGAAATTGAAAACAACTGTCACAACTCTGCCATCCCTCTGCTGGACATCAAGAACATCCCTGCCCGCATTGAGCCGGGTGCCATCATCCGGGAGCAGGTGGAGATTGGCAAGAACGCCGTGATTATGATGGGCGCAATTCTGAACATCGGCGCCGTGGTGGGCGAGGGCACCATGATTGACATGGGCGCTGTGCTGGGCGGCCGTGCCACCGTGGGCAAGCATTGCCACATCGGTGCCGGCACGGTGCTGGCAGGCGTGGTAGAGCCCGCCTCCGCAACCCCGGTTGTGGTGGAAGACGATGTGCTCATCGGCGCCAACGCCGTGGTCATTGAGGGCTGCCGCATCGGTCACGATGCCGTGGTGGCCGCCGGTGCTGTGGTCATTGGTGATGTGGAGCCAAACACCGTGGTTGCCGGATGCCCCGCCCGGGTCATCAAGCGCAAGGACAGCCAGACCGCCGGCAAAACGGCGCTGATTGATGCCCTGAGAACCCTGTAACAGCAATCCCCCGTGCCCAGCGGCACGGGGGATTTTACCCGCCCAACATAGAAGACATTTTCCCTGTCGATTTCAGCAAAATCTTTTGTGCTTACACAGACGAGTTTACTGCAAGAGAGCACAAAACATGAATGATTCTAAAGACCTCCGACACCAAAATGAATGCAACATCAACGAAAAGGATTAGGATACCATCAGCGTTACCCGATGCTCTGTCAGGGAACAGGTTTACATGGAAGCTAATAACTACTGCAAGGATGCAGGCATACGATAGAAGAAATGTCAAAAGGCTCAGAAAGTAGTAAAGCACCTTCTTTTTGTTGTTTGCACATTTTCTCAGGCTATGGTGTGTAGCCCATGATAGAGCGACTAAACCAGCGACACAAAACAGAGCCGTCTTAACAAGAATCATCTGTACATCCTCGCCGGAAAGAGGTGAGAGGATGAACTCATCTACCATCCAAAGAACAATTCCTCGGCCAATCCCGTCTGTAATACCCCGGTACACCATATCCTTACTGTTCATCATTTTTACCCCCATAAATCGCAGCCAATTTGAATTGCCCACTGGTCTCGTGGATCATCAAAATTGCTTTTCCAATAGGACCACTTGCTTGTTCCCGTCCTAATCTGCACAACTCCGCCTGCAAGTAAGTATAGTGTCTGGAATAGCTCAAACCTTGTATGCTTCTGGAATATAAAGTGTTTCATTGCTTGATAAGCTTTATGGAGTGAAATTGAAATCTCATTTCGTTCTGCATATCGCAAAGGACTGCCATCTGCATCACATTTTCGGAGATAATCTCAAATTCAGTGTATCCCCAGGAGATCATACCCATCATACAATATTTGAATGTCTCCATATCGATTTGCAATGCTTTCAATTTGTCAATCTCAAGAATTACAGTTTCTGCGTGGTTCGTCAATTGCAGGTGGCAGGAATAGTTTTTGCCTTTTTTGGCTACTGCAATGCCCAGAATAACGTAGTCGTGCAATTCCTCCCGAGCAAGAAAGTCCTTTATAAATTTGCGTGGAAGACGTTTTTTAGCTTCCTCAAATTGCCGTTGATATAACAGGCTATTCCTATCCCATTCTTCCTCTGCTTGCTTACGGGTGTTTTCATCTTCATCGTTGATTTTCCACCACAATTCGGCTGTGTAGTATTGCATCATCTTCCCCCTCAATATAAAAGTGGAATCGGCATTCCCCAACTAAATCCAAACGAAAATGAAGGAAGCGTAACGTGTCCAAATATTGGTAAATAAAACGTTCCTTTGATATTGTCAGAATTGCTGGTGCTGTCTTTTAGGTGATTGTGTGATCGGTCGGAACTGGACGGTTATACAAATAACTCATCAAAGATATGGGGGGCTTCGTCATGCACTTTGGCAAATTCTGCTACAGGGTAAATTGCTGTAGCTGGACCATCGAGTTAGCTACCCATGACCACCGTGCAGAAAGATACATTTTAGACCTAACTGCCGATTGCTGGAATGTCCGTTTCACGCCATTTGTTGTAGTCGGAGTAGAAATAAAACCAATTTGCTTCCTGAAGCGGCTGCACAGATATTTGATATTGAACGTAGGGCTCACTTGAGGAATCGATAGGATAGGATGCGCCGCAATCGGCTTCTATGCCATCCGTCCACATATAAAATGCAATTGTGTTCTCTCCTGCATTTTTTGATATTTCGTGGAACCCCTTTTCATTTATCAGGCGTTTGGCTCGCAAAAGGATTTCTTCATTTAGCGGTATCGCTGAAAAATCAGCCCATGCCTCTCCAGTATGCAGATCCTCCTCCGAAAGATAGATAGTTTCGTATTCCGAATGCACCAACCAATCAGTAATGCTCTGAATATCCTCCCAGTTTTCATGAAGGATTGTCTGAACATCACCCGTACTAAGAGGCGCTTGATGAAAGAAGCATCTACCGGTGAAAACAATCAGCAGAATCCAAACCAGAATCAGAATATAAAACTTTCGACGGCTTCTTTTCTTCATATTTCCTTCCAACCTTTCTTTCCGCTGAAGGTGCAATGACCTCGTGCTCTTAATTTATTCCATTCCACGCATACCCCATACGAATGAACTCTTGATCTCTAAGCTCGTTCTCAAAAGTATCTCCCCTAAACTGGATGCTCTAACATTCTTCGTTGAACGTATTGCGCAGCAAAGTACGGGCTTGCAAGCAAGCTACCTTGGGATACTGGGGAATTTGGGTCGCTCCGGTGAGCGCAGAGAGCCAAGCTTGGGTATCATCATTGTGCGGCAAAAGAATATAGCCTCTTTTCCACGCAATACGTGTAATGGTTACTCCACTATCTTCGATTCCGGAAATTGGTGAGAAAGGCTGATCGGACAAAACATAAAAATGTTCGTACCATGTTGCCCCTTTGGCTATCCGGAAACCCACGGAAACTTCAAAGGCAAAAAAAGGGGACGTGACATCCAATTCGTGGATTCCTCCATAGCACCGGTTCTCTGCGCAATCGCCGTCGCAGCGATACTTCATTTTCAGATCTTCTGAATATTTATGTCTCCTGAAAAGAGTCGCAAATGCCACGCCCATGAACACAGCTGCGAAAACTAAAGAAGGCAACAAATTTTCTTGTGCCTTGATTTCCAGGTAAAGACAAGCAACAGATACTAAAATAAGTGATATTGCGCCAATCAATGTGATCCACTTATTCGTCCATCGATATTCATCTTCCAGAACATAGCCACGTATTTCCACTGGGATCATTTTCTCCACCACCCTTACGTTATAATTCCTAAAATAATTCCAACCTTCCGCTGCACATAATATCGTTTATCCTTCTTGACTTTTGTACCACGATTTTGTGCACTAGTTGTACTACCTTGATTGCTGGAATCACCTAAATACAACTTGCTTTGTGTAATATCCATCATTCCATCAAGAGTTGCATTTATCGGCGAACCTTTTGCGCTACCCGTGCAGTTCTGAACCAATTATGTAATCTGGCCTCTATTCCAATCCACAATCCGCTGCGTCCAGAAAGGGGATCATCCTTGCCAGATCGTCATACATTTCGCGCAATGACAGGGCTTTTTGTCGGTATAGGTCATACTCCGCTTTGGAGCATACGACCGGGACGATGGAACCGCCCATGTAGAACTGCTCGTAATATGCCAACTGGGAATCCATGTAACTTCGGGCATACTTTTCCCAGGCAGACCGTTCTTCGGTGATCGCCGGTTTCAGCGCATCATCGGCAATGGAGAAGATCCGCTCATAATCGTCGCTGATCATGACTGCATAACGCTGTGCGAATTCCTCATTTATTTCGCAGATTCCTGCATTGCTCTCAGCCTCTGCAATTCTCCGGTCATGTTCTGCGTCCATGGAAGAAACATCCTCAGCATCGACGTCTGCTGCGTGCGTTTCTTCCGGCAGCAGCTTGTGAACGCAGAAACCGGCGCAGAAGGCGACTGCACACAAAACTAAACAGAAAAGAAAGAAAGCTTTTTTTGAAATAGTCAATATCACCACACCTCCGATATATCGTACCAACCAAACAAGTCCATGTACTGTGATGCAGGCACTCCATTTCCATCATATTTTATTGCACCTGTTGGCAGTGCATCCCGCATATTGCAACACCAACCAAATGGCATACCGCAAGCAACCCGGATTGCGTTACTTCTACACCACAATATACTGTTCCAATATACGAATCAAGCCCATAGACGTTTGTGACCAGAGTCCTGCTGCCCACCTTGGCGGTAAGCATGTTACCAAAGTCATCGTGAGTGAAGTCGTAGGTCTGACTTTTCCCATTGTTGGTTCGCTGGACAGAGGATATGTTTCCCTTGTCATAAGTATACTGCACAGAAGCGGTATTTGCAATGACTACACTCAGGAAAAGTGCCCTGGAAAAATCCAGGGCACTTCGTGCGAAAGTGTGATTTCTACTCATCAGGCTACTTGCCAAAAACCTATTGGCCTTTGCCGTATCCTAAGCATACAATCTTGTGAGCGCTAATTCCGGTACTTCGTTTCATTCCCCCGCAAAGTCAATCCGGCGTGTCTCAATCCATTCCCCTAATTCACCTACATCAAGGCTTCTACATTGCTCCACAAACGCAGACTCCGTATCCCAGCAGCCGTAGATACTGCCTGACTCCGTATCCACCAGGTAATACCCCCTCTGCCTGCTTTCCAATTCTTCCGCTGTTGCAAATTCACTCTTTGTCACGATTCCAAATAATCCGATATACTGAGAATTATTGCAGACTTTTTTTACAAAAAAATTTGGAACAGCTGTGTGGTAGGTATAAAAGGAAATAGATTTTCCTTCTGTCCATTCCCTCGTTGCTAACTTAATGCAGTGACCGTTCACATGAATCAAGCAATAATCGTTTGGCAGCTGGTATGTGCCATCTCCCAAACCGCAGCTGGATAGCAGTACGCAAATCAGAAGTAAAATAACTATCCCCTGTAGTTTACGAAGACCGCTCCCATTTTGTCGCATAAGAATAATTCGCCTCCCAGTAATAGTCCTTTCCAACTCCAAAGCAATGTAATATTGCCGCTCCATTGTTTAGAATGTTTCCAAGCCCAGACCAAGGCTTTGAATCAAAATTATAAAAATCAGATACCATCACCTCAGCAACATATCTTGTTTGCTCGTGCTTCCAAAACCACACTCCTCTTGTCCTAGTTGCAGAAGATTTACACTCTCAAATGCATCTGCAAATCTCAGTATAACTTGAAAGTGCCACTGCAGTCTTTAATTAAGCCTTCTCTCTATGGAACCATATGTGTCATGTGCTTTGGCAGTTTTCATTTGCCACATTAGATTTCCAGCTTCTTAGGTGAACAAAGTACGAAACTGCACAAAGAACAGACGGAAGCAAGGACTGCTCCCAAGAGCCTCGATAGTACATCTGGATTTCTTCAATATCATTGGCCGGGAACTCTCTGGAAATTGGCAGCAGATTTGTATAAATACATGCCAGAACGTGAACGGCTGCAAAAATGGCAATCACCCAACTCCCCCAACAGATCGGCTTTCCTTCCCTTACCTTTCTACACAAAACCACATATAGGATCAGTTCAGCAACTGCGAGCAAAGAAAAGAAACAGCTGATTGTAAAATGGTTCCCATGCAAAAAATATTGCAGCGAATACGTAAAACCCAAATCCGTCAAAAGCTCCAGATCTTCCAGCGCATCAAAAAATCTCCAAATACTCTCAAACAGATTATAGATTGCCAACAGCATAGCCAAGATACATGCCGCTCGATGCAATATTTTCAGAGCGATTGATTTGTTGGAATGATTTTGTGCTGTTTCTAACATAACGTTTTCTCCATTATCTCGTGTTTACAAAATAGAAACTATACCGATCATGACCTCCATCGGGATAATAAATATACCACATGTATGGTAAATTTTTCTTTCCATCAAATATTGTAGTATTAGCATGCAGCTCAAATTTCAAGGAATTATCGAGCCTGGAGATGTCCGGAAGTGCCTTCTTCAAATCTTGCATGGTCATCCAAATGAGTGTTAAATTGTCCAAGAAAGGATATCTGTAATAACACCGGATTCATACCAACATCTGAATGCATAGCCATCACCGGAAAAATGAAATGACATTTTGGGGGCTTCACTCCCACCAAACGAAGTCATTTTTGCTTCGGGATCTACCACTAAAACATCCTCAAACGTCATGCCTTCTCGCAGTTGTTCAAATTCAGATTTTCCATGACTAGATAATTCACCAATTATTAATGCGCCGATATATTTCCCCGATGAATCGAATCTAAGTTGTAAAAGGCCATAGTCAGGTGTATCAATAATTGTATAGAATACGGGTACAGTATCGTAACACTTATACTTGGTAATTCCTAGCTTTTCCAGCAACTCCGTCATCTTAGTTTCCTGTTCTGTAAGATTGCAAACTCTTTCGTAACGGATTTTAGTTGTCAACTGATTGAAAATGAACTCATCCTGTGAAAGTAGATCTAGTTGATACGGCTCTTTGTGCATGTGAAATGTAACAATACATGCAACAATGCAGATGCACGCAAGCAGGACAGCTATGGAGATCCCCTTTTTCATTATGATAACGCCTCACTTTAATTTGTAATTGCAAAGTATAGAATATCGCTTGTATAAAAATTCGGATACGTAGCAGCGTCCCATTGGAAAGTTGAGGGATTTCCGGACGTGTGCAGTATTGTAGCTGAGCTAGAGCCGCGTTTTTCCGCCCATTCTCCAGATTCCGTTTGAACCATAAAATGATAATCCCACTGTAAATATGGGTACCCATTGAATCCAACTTTACATGCTCATTTCGTCTACATCCGGCCTATTCAGTAAGTAGACGTCAGCGCCAATATGAGCACCAATTTCTGCGGAAAACTGGATAAAATTCTGACTGAAATATATAACCGGGAAGTCATCATAAACCTCCACATAGTACAAAATACTCCATTCTGCGTTGCAATCGTGAGCAGCTTTTTTTAGGAGCTCCGCAGAACAGTCCAGCATCTCCCGGAGCGAGTCAGATACGGGCTGAAAATCCTCCGCCTCTATTAGCGCTGTTTCAACACCCCACTCGCAGTGCCCAAACAACTGCCCATTCCCCAGAACTTCCGTCTTTTCTCTGACATAGGTTGGCAATCGTCCAAGCAACTTTGATACAAGCGCGGTGTCAAAATCGTCACCAATGAGGGTGAGATGACCCTGTATTTTTGCCATATTCTGTTAACCTCCTGAATGAAAACTTATATCCTAAGCTCGTTGAACGTCCTGCGCAAACCCTTCGATTTCCCTCCGTACATCCCCCAGCACCTCATTTTGAAAAACGCGGTATTTTTGCAGGAGCGGATCAAATGAAATAAATGTAATGTTCTCAAAGAATGAACATACATTCTCGTCGATCTCGATCAGATTGCCGCCGGGATCCGTAAAATCGACCTGCAATGTTGCGGTATATCCGTCGAGCTGCCTGCCGCGCCATGTATCTGCCGTATCGATCCAGCGATGTACATCGGCAGTATAATTCCAACCGTGTAAATGGGATATGCTCAGCCATAAGCGATCGAATTCACGCCGGAATTTTGAGAGCTGCTGATTTTCGTATTCCTGAATACCGGCCAATACGGATGCATCTATTTCAGAATAATAGTGATACATGAGTTACCTCCCCTGGGAGCCGCACCCCTCGTTGTCTTCCAGCATTTCGTCGTAGTCGTCAGGAACGCCGCCCTGCGGTGTGAACGCTTTTTCCGGCGATGCAAGACCGTTTTCCGCGAGGAAGGAAATATCTCCATTGCTTGCATGAAGGACTGCTGCAATTTTCTCATGACCGACGGAATAAAACCAGCACTGATTCCCACTGAAAAACGCCAGATCCTGGGGATAGGAGGGGCTGCTCCATGCGCTTAAGCGGTCAACCTTATTCAGGATTTCCTTTGCCTGGGGGCAGTTCCTGTAAAAAACGACCTTGTAGCGCGTGTTGGGGCAGAACGTAGTCGTCCCAGGCCAGCTTGGGTTGCTGCGAACCTTCACCTGAAACGGTTTAAGATCCCGCATAAAGCTTTTCATGATCCCGGAGTAGCCTTTGCCGTAGTAATTCACATAGACCAGCATAAAGTAGTCCGTCCTGGAAAATGCGTATTCCAGAAAATTGCGGTAGACCGCCCCGCTGCAATAGTCCGTCCGTTGGTCATCGTTCTTAAAATATACGACCTTATCCATGCTGTTCAATCTCCAAAATACCAAATATGATTTCCATGTGCGCTGCTTAAATGAAAATGATTCAAATACCTGAAGTCTGTACAGGAATGCCTTCTATCCCACCTCGCCGATGGATAAAATTTAACAATAGCGTATGCTGCAGCATAATTCCTGCACAACAGATCATTCCCCATTTCAACCCAAATTCTTGCTTCAGAATATGTAAGCGGGTTAATAGGTACTATTACACCATCCTGAATCGTTGCAGACCAGTAGTTATATTGCTTTTCAGGTGAATATACTTCGGATGCGGAAACAGTTTGAGCCTTTTCTCGTACTCTAGAATGGAGCGTTTTACCAAACGCATATCCGCTAATTCCTACTGTTAATCCAGCAGATCCAATTAATGCAACAATATCAAGGAATGGCAATGGGCCATCGGCTGCAGCTAGTGCTCCAAACCCGGCATACACATAGGAAAGTGCGGCCATTGTTTCCCTAATTGTTTCTCCGGCGCCCTGATAAAACGCAGAGGCAAGCGTTGCCATCTCCCCCACCGCGTCAGATTTTTCAACTGGATCATTGCCGCAATATGCGAACATATTATGGCCAATAATGCCCTGGCCAGTAGTTGCATAGCTATCCGCATTGAGGAACCTACCGACGGTGGGATCATAGTATCTGCTCTGGAGGTAATAAAAGCCAGTTTCCTGGTCGTAGACGTACCCACGGTAGCGCAGCGGGTTGATATTTGCCAGCGTGCCGGTTGCGGAAATGACCTTGCCATAGGGGTCGTAGTCGTAGCTTGTGACAATGTTCTGGC
>ERZ772861.1939-NODE-1939-length-15228-cov-4.582021_pt1 | contig 15228 bp, 11 predicted proteins | sample MGYA00512135_ERZ772861 | MGnify/ENA primary metagenome ERZ772861 (study PRJEB29015, sample SAMEA2737700) | human gut metagenome | biome: human gut; feature: human-associated habitat; material: faeces | place: China | collected 2012 ...
ACAGCTTGCATATGATACCACCGCAAGACCCATTTGTCAAGCACTTTTTAACAAATTTTGGCAGCAATACACCCCCTGCGAAATACTTCCACAGGGGGTGTATCCTTAGGTCCTTCTCAACGCATCGATGGGGTTCAGATTTGCGGCCTGGGTCGCGGGAAGCAGTCCGAAAACCACGCCGATCAGGGTGGAGAACACCACCGCAATCAGGATCGCAGGAACGCTGATGGCCACCGGGATCTGCATAATGGTGGAAATCAGCTCTGCCAGGCCCACACCGGTGAGAACACCGATGATGCCGCCGATGCTGGTCAGCACAGCCGCCTCGGTAAGGAACTGCAAGAGAATCCGTTTCTTCTTGGCACCGATGGCTTTCTTCAGGCCGATCTCACTGGTCCGCTCGGTGACAGACACCAGCATGATGTTCATGACGCCGATGCCGCCTACCAGCAAAGAGATGCTGGCGATCCAGATCAGCTGGGTGTTGGTAGACTTACTCATGCTTTGCAGCTGCTGGGCCTGCTCCAGCATACCGGAGCTGCGGTAATCAAAGCCTGTATCCGTTCCGGTGATCTGGGTCTGGGTCAGGATATCCGCCGCCTTCTTGCCAACGGTTGCCATCACATCCGTATTTTTCACTTTGATGGCCGCGCTGGTGGGTTCGTCAAAGGTATAGATGCTGGGCCAGGCGCTGCTGGGGATATAGACGCTGCCGCCGCTGTCGTTGACATACAGGTTGTAGTCTCTGATGGAGTTGATGGTGGGAGTAAATTCCTTCCGGGCACCCACGACACCCACCACAGTAAAGACCTGCTTTCCATACTCCAGGCATTGGCCCACAGGATCCGCACCGTTGAACAGGGACTCCGCTGCGGTACTGTCCACCAACGCCACCATTCTGCAGTTCTGGAAATCCTTCTGGGTAAAGCCCCGGCCGGAACGGACCTGAAGTCCGTAGACGCTCATATAATGATCGTCCACACCGATCAGGTTGCCGTTGAAGGAGGTATTCTGATAATAAAATCCGTCCACATACTGGCGATAGGTGTACAGAGAAACCTCCTCTGCCCCGGAGATATCCTTCAGTTCCTGCCGGGTTTCCTCTGTAATCGGGCGAACGCAGTCCGGCACCTGATTCCAGCCCAGATCATACTGATTGCCGTTCTGGTTCAGCTGGATCGTGACCACATTGTTTCCTGCGCCAATGAGGTTCTGCTTGATCTGCTCGTTGGTGCCCTTGATGGTGGAAACAATGGTGATGATGGCGGCAATGCCGATGATGATGCCCAGCATAGTCAGGACAGACCGGAGCTTGTGGCTCCAAATGCCCTCAAAGGCCAAATGAATATTTTCTACCATAGAAGCACCTCCTTAGTCCTCGTAGAGGGTTCTGTAGTCACCCAACTCCGTGGACGCCCCGACCTTAACATTTTTCCCATAAGGGAAGGCGATCTTGTCCTCAGTGGTGAGGCCGGAGAGGATCTCCTTGTAGCTGCCCCAGACGGTCTTGCCGGTCACTACGGTTCGCTTCTCCAGCTTGCCGTTGGGTCCCTGGACATAGACGATATTCTCTCCGTTTTCTTTACGGATAAAAGCATTTGTCAGGTAAATTCCCCCTTCGTCATCGTTGAGGGAATAGCTGATATTGACGTAGCTGCCTCCCACCAGGTCCGCGGACTCATCCACGAAGACATTGAAGGGATAGTAGCTCACGTTCTGGTTGCCGTTTCCGTAACCGTTGTCCGTGGGGTAATCACCGATGGACTCCACAGTGCCGGTATACATATTGCCGTTGCGGTAATCGTTGATGGTCACTTCGCTGCCGATGGCCAGCCTGTCCCGAACCAGCTCACTGACGGAGCCCACCACATAGTAGCCGCCGCCGCCGGAAACCTTGATAATGGGCTGCTTGGTCTCTCTGGCCTCTTCCTCTGTGAGGACGGAGACCACCTTGCCGTCCACCTCGGAACGGATCTTGCCGTCCTTGGTCTCCCGCTGGGCGATGCTGTATTCCGCCTCGGCGACTTTGATATTGTACTCCACATCCAGGATGGTCTTCTGCTGATCCTCCCGCATTTTCACGATCTCCGCCAGGGTGTATACCGTTCCCTCCGGCACATCGGGCTCGTCAACGACGGTGCCGCCGTAGTCCACGGCATCCTTGGTGTAGTCGTTCACATTGGAAGCATCAAAGGGGGTAAAATAGTAGCCGCTGTCCGTCAGATAGACGTGCATGCCGAAATAGACATAGGCGTAGGCCTTGGTATGGTTACCGTAGGCCTCCTTGAGAATCATATAGAAGTTGGTGATGCTTTCCCGCTCCGGCAGGGTAGGCGCCACAGGCGCTTCTCCCGGGTCCTCTCCGGCGGCAACAGCATCGTCATAGGCTTTTTTTGCCTCCAAGTAGGCCTTGTAGGCAGAATCATACTCTGCCTTTGCGCTCCGGTAGCGAGCTTCCTCCAGGAAGGCCCCCACATCCCGAACCATATTGGCGGAGACGCTGCCATCCTGCCGGACCCACAGGATCACAGGATCGTCCTTGCTGCTGCCGGATCCGCCGGACCAGGTGGCCACATCCGTATAGGTAGTATTGGGCAGATAGGTCTCCCCAGACTGGAAGGCATCGTCGCCGCTTACATCCGGCGGAATATAGGTGCTGCCGCCCTGCTGGGGCGTATAGGGCTGGAGGTTGTTGATCTCTGCCAGCCGGTCCTTTTCCTGCTGGAGCTGGAGCTTCAGCTGCTCCACCTTCAGCCGTTTCTTTTCCAAAGCCAGATCCGACAGGGTGGAGTCGTAGGACATGAGCACGTCATCCTTCTTGACCGTATCCCCAACCTTCACGTTGATCTCCGTGACGGTCTGTGTGTCCGAGAGCATGACGGTCTGGATATTGTCGGAACGGACCGGGCCATAGCTCTCCTGGCTGTCCCCCCAGTAGTCAGTCATACCGGCAATATCAAAGGGATAGACATAGACGGGCTTTTTCCCGGAGTTGGCTGCCCCGGCGAAGATGCCCAGGCCGATCACCAGGGCTCCCAAAACGGAACCGCCGATAACAAACGCTTTCTTTTTATGCTTCATGAGAGGCTCCCCCTTCTTCCAATGTGGTGAAGAGCTCACCGTCCAGAATGTGATAGGTCTTCTTGGCCCACTTAGCCACATCGGAGTCGTGGGTGATCATCAGGATGGTCATGCCCTTGGCGCTCAGGCTGTCAAAAATTTCCATGACCTGTTTGCCGGACTTGCTGTCCAAAGCGCCGGTGGGCTCATCCGCCAACAGCAGCGCCGGATTTGTAACAATGGCCCGGGCAATGGCCACCCGCTGGCACTGGCCGCCGGACATCTGGTTGGGCAGAAAATGGATTCGGTCCTCCAGTCCTACCATTTTCAGGGCCTCCTCTGCCCGCTCCCGGCGCTCCTTCAGAGGCACATCGGCATAGAGCAGCGGAAGGGCCACATTGTCCACAGCCTCCATCTTGGGCATCAGGTAATAGCTCTGGAACACGAAGCCCAGATATTTGTTCCGGATCTCCGCCAGGTTGTCATCGTTCAGATTCTGGAGGTTTTTGCCGTCCATCTCATAGGTGCCAGAAGTCGGCACATCCAGACAGCCGATGATATTCATGAGGGTGGACTTGCCGGAGCCGGAAGGGCCCATAATGGCGATATAGTCCCCCTTCTGGACCTCCAGATTTACGTTTTTCAACACCCGCACAGGCTCCTTGCCCTGCATATAATCCTTGCAGATGTCTGTCAATTTTAGAATGCTCAAGGTGTCACCCCGCTTCCGTGAAGGAATCCACCACAGATTCCGGGTCCGCCTGGAGCTCTCCCGCGCTGTCCGTAGTCTCAGCAGTCTGCTCCGGGTCCATCTGGGTTTCCTCAGAGTTCATGGGGTCCTCCATACCGGCATCCGCCATGCCTCCATCTGCCATACCGGCATCCATACCGCCATCCATGCTGGCATCGGACATACCACCATCCATGCCAGCATCGGGCGTCCCCTCGTCTTCTTCAGAAACAACCGGGGTATGGGACACCGCCACACCAGGCTTGCAAAGCTCCGCATCCGGGAAAGCGATATAGTCCGTTTCGCTGAGGCCGCCAGTGACATCATAGAGGTCCGTTTCCTCGTTGTATTCCCCCAGGGTAACGGTCCGCTTCTCCAGCTTGCCGTGGCTGCCCTCTGCCCAGACGTAGGCGCTGCCGTCATCCTCAAAGCAGATATAAGCGCTCTGCACCGGCACGCCGGAGATGGTGCTGTCGCCGCTGTCCCGCTGGAGATACAGGTGCTGGCCCATGATCAGGCCGTCCATGCTGTCCAGCTCCACGTAAAAATAATACTTGCTGGACTGGTTTACGGAGTCGGAGCTGCTGCTCATCACGTAGCCATTGTTGTCATTCTTCACCGGGTTTTCGTAGTCGATCTGGCTGACGGTGCCGGTCCAGGTCTTGCTGCTGTCCACCCGGGAGGTCATGAGGACCTTATCCCCCTGGCGCAGAGCGTTCTGCTGAAGCTCTCCAATGATGCCCTTGACCCGGTAGGCCCCGGCCTGCTGGATGGTGATATAGGCCGCGGGATTGCCCTGGCTGTCGGTGCCGTTCTCGTTGACGGACTGAATGCGGCCGGTAACAGGAGACGTGATGGTGGCATTGTCCAATAGCTTCCTGGCCTTCTCCAGCTCCGCCACTTTGGTCTTCATATTGAGCTCAGCTTCCTTCTTGCTGACCTGCAGGGACTGGATCTGGATGGTATACTGGAGCTTCCGGTCAGCGCTGGCCTTATCCCGGTCCCGCTCCAGGTCGCCGATCTGGGTATCGTAGTCCGACATGCTGGAATTCAGCTGCTCCCGCTCCAGGTCCAGCTTGTCCGCCGCCAGCTGCAGCTGGTCCGTGTCATAGGTAAAGAGGGGATCTCCCTCTTTTACGTCCTGGCCTTCCTTCACAAGGAGCTCCGACACATCCTTGTCGGAATCCTTTTTGATCTCCGTAATATTTTCGGATACCACCATAGCAGAGAACTTATCCGTGGACGAGATCCCGGACAGCACGCTGACCTGCTGGACATATACGGCCGTCTTGTCGCTTCCGCAGCCGGCAAGAGAAGCCGCCAGGCAAACAGCCGCGCCAAAGGCCGCCAAACGTTTTTTATTCATATATTCATCCTCCTGTGGAGCAAATGGGGGCATCCGGCTTTTTTCCCGAAGGCCGCCTTTATACTAGCGATATCATACGAAACTCCCGGCAAAAAGTCAACCAGGCTGGGTTTAATCCTTTCTTAAGTTTTCAAAAACCGGGCCATCCCGATCAGGAACAGCCCGGTTGATTTTATTTAGTACGCCACGCCCCAGTAGATCATCTTGCTGGCAGGCTTGCCGCAGCAGGCGCAGGTATCGCCCAGGTGTTCTTGCTTGAAGGGGATGCAGCGGGAGGACATCCCAGCCACTTCCTTCATCTTCAGCTCGCACTCCTGGCTGCCGCACCACATGGTCTTCACAAAGCCGCCGTTCTTCTCCTGGATCTCCTTGGCCTCTTCCAGGGAGTGGGCCGCGTAGATATGGTCTTCCAGGTTCTTTTTGGCCCGGTCATACATACCCTGATGGACCAGCGCCAGCTGCTCCGCCACGGCCTTTTCCAGGTCCTCCAGCTGAACGGTGACCTTCTCCCGATCGGTCCGGCGGACCAGGACGCACTGGTCATTCTCCAGGTCCCGGGGGCCGCACTCCACACGCAGAGGCACACCCTTCATCTCGTACTCAGCGCACTTCCAGCCCATGGAGTTGTCGGAATCGTCCACCTTCACCCGGAACCCAGCCTGCTCCAGCCGATCCTTCAGCTGCTGGGCGGCCTCCAGAACGCCGGGCTTGTGCTGAGCCACAGGCAGGATCACCACCTGGACAGGGGCGATCTTGGGAGGCAGCACCAGGCCGTTGTTGTCACCGTGGGTCATGATGATGCCGCCGATGAGACGGGTGGATACGCCCCAGGAGGTCTGGTAGGGGTTGGTACGCTGATTGTTTTTATCGGTAAAGGTGATGTCAAAAGCCTTGGCAAAGCCGTTGCCGAAGTAATGGGAGGTGCCTGCCTGGAGGGCCTTCCGGTCGTGCATCATGCACTCGATGGTATAGGTAGCCTCAGCGCCGTTGAACTTTTCCTTTTCGGTCTTCTGGCCTCTGGTCACGGGCATGGCCAGCACATCCTCGCAGAAGTCAGCGTAGACGTTCAGCATCTGCTCGGTGAAAGCCTTGGCCTCCTCGGCGGTGGCATGCATGGTGTGGCCCTCCTGCCACAGGAACTCCCGGTGACGCAGGAAGGGGCGGCTGGTCTTCTCCCAACGCAGCACGCTGCACCACTGGTTATACTTCATGGGCAGGTCCCGGTGGGACTGGATGACCTGGGCAAAGTGGTCGCAGAACAGAGTCTCGGAGGTAGGACGGATGCACAGCCGCTCCTCCAGCTTCTCGTTGCCGCCCATGGTGACCCAAGCGCACTCAGGCGCGAAGCCCTCTACATGGTCCTTCTCCTTTTGCAGCAGGCTCTCGGGGATCAGCATAGGCATGTAGACATTCTGCACGCCCACCTTTTTGAACTCGGCATCCATGATATACTGAATGTTCTCCCAGATGGCATAGCCATAGGGCCGGTAGATGAAAATGCCCTTCACAGAAGAGTAATCGATGAGCTGAGCCTTTTTGCACACATCGGTGTACCACTGGGCGAAGTCCACCTCCATGTCGGTGATCTGCTCTACTTTTTTATCCTTTGCCATGTTTTTATATCATCCTCTCAGGTGTATTTCTTATGGAATCAGTCAATTTATTATACCACATCTGTCAAGCCTTTTCTTTGGTCTCCGGCATTGTTTTTTGACAGATTTTCTGGTATAGTAGTCCCAATAAACGTTGGAGGTCACACAATGAAATCCATTCGAGAAATTTATAAGATCGGTAAAGGTCCCTCTTCCTCCCATACCATGGGCCCAGAGCGGGCAGCGAAGCTCTTCCGGGGGGAGAATCCCCAGGCAGATGCCTTCCGGGTGATCCTCTACGGCTCTCTGAGCAAAACCGGCGTTGGCCATGGCACAGACCGGGTCCTGCGGGAAACTCTGGCTCCCCTGCCTACCCAGATCCTCTTCTCCGATGAGGATCTGCCGGATGCCCATCCAAACACCCTGGACTTCATCGCCCTGAAGGATGGCCAGGAAATCAGCCGCCTGCGGGTGGAGTCCATCGGCGGCGGTGACATCCGTATCCCAGGCCGGCCGGCAGACGACAGCGAGGAGATCTATATCGAGCACTCCTTCGCTGAGATTGCCGACTTCTGCAAGTGGCGCTATATCACAACCCTGAGCGACTATGTGGAGCTCAACGAGGGCCCGGACATCTGGGACTTCCTGCTGACCGTATGGAAGACCATGAAGCAATCCATCGAGGACGGCCTGAGCGCCACCGGCACCCTGCCGGGCGGGCTCAACGTGCAGCGAAAGGCCAGCTACCTTTATAATAAGACCGGCGGCTGCGACGCTCCCGCCCTGCAGGAGTTTCAGAAAATCGCTGCCTATGCCTATGCCGTCGCCGAGCAAAACGCGGACAACGGCACCGTTGTCACCGCCCCCACCTGTGGGGCCTGCGGCGTTCTCCCCGCCGTCCTGAAATATATCCAGGACACTAAGGGCTACTCCGATGAGACGATTTGCCGGGGTCTCGCCACCGCCGGCATCATTGGCAACCTGACCAAGAGCAATGCCTCCATCTCCGGCGCCGAATGCGGCTGCCAGGCAGAGATCGGCACCGCCTGCTCCATGGCCGCCGCCGCCCTGGCAGAGCTCTACGGCCAGAACCTGGACCAGGTTGAATACGCCGCCGAGGTTGCCATGGAGCACCACCTGGGTCTGACCTGTGATCCCATCTGCGGCCTTGTCCAGATTCCCTGCATCGAGCGCAACGCCGTAGCAGCCATGCGGGCCATGAACGCCTGCAACCTGAGCTACTTCCTCACCGGCTCCCGGAATATCAGCTACGACATGGTTTGCCGGGCCATGCACGAAACCGGCATCAACCTGAACCGCCGCTTCCGGGAAACCAGCGAAGGCGGACTGGCAAAGATCTATGAACGGCGTGGACGGAGGTAAAGTCTGCATCGCCATGCTGTTTTTCTAGAACTTTCAAAAGTTTTTGGATGATGAATGCAAAAACTATTGAATTCTACATTCTTTTTGGATATACTATAAACCAGTTGAAAGAATGGAGGGATTTTTATGATGCCCCAGCGGCTCCAGCGTGAAGAATACCTGAAGAAGCTGATTGCCTTTCAGGATAAAAACATCATCAAAATCATTACCGGTATCCGCAGATGCGGCAAATCCACATTGATGGAGATTTTTCAGGATCACCTGCGCTCCACCGGTGTGGAAAATTCCCAAATTCTCCACATCAATTTTGAAGACTTCGACTATCGCCCTCTGCGGGACCCGGCGGCGCTCCATAGCTACATCACGGAACGCATGACCCGGGATCGGATGACCTATGTGTTTCTGGATGAGATCCAGCACGTCCCTGATTGGCAGGATGTTGTAGACAGTCTCCACCTCCGAAAAAATTTAGATATCTACATCACAGGCTCCAACGCCTATCTGCTGTCCAGCGAGATCGCAACGCTGATTTCCGGACGCTACGTGGAGATCAAAATGCTCCCCCTGTCCTTCCGGGAATTTGTCAGTGCTACCGGTGGCGAAGCCAACCTGCCCAAGGCTTACCGCCAGTATGTCGAAAGCAGTTCCTTCCCCTATGCCCTGGCCCTCTTGGACCATCCGAAGGAACTGCGGGACTACCTGGAAGGAATCTACAATACGGTGGTCGTCAAAGACCTGGCCTCCCGTAAGAAAATCCCGGATGTGATGATGCTGGAAAGCGTTGCCCGATTTGTCTTCGATAGCATCGGCAGCCCTATTTCCACAAAAAAAATCGCGGACACCATGACCTCCTCCGGCCGCAAAATCGACGTGCGCACTGCTGAAAAATATATGGATGCCCTTCTGGAGAGCTTTATTCTCTACCAGGCCAGGCGCTACAATATCCGAGGCAAGCAATACCTAAAAACTCTGGAAAAATACTATGTTGTGGACATCGGGCTGCGATATATGCTTCTGGGCAGCCGCTCCACTGATGTGGGTCACATCCTGGAAAACGTGATTTATCTAGAGCTTCTGCGCCGAGGTTTTGAGGTTTCTGTAGGAAAAATGGACGACCTGGAAGTAGACTTCGTAGCCGTAGACCAAAAGCAGACCATCTATTACCAGGTCGCCGCCACCGTCCGGGACGAAGGCACCCTAAAACGTGAACTGGCCTCCCTGCAAAAAATCAACGACAATTACCCCAAATTTATCCTGACCCTGGATGAAGACCCAGACGCGGACTATGAAGGGATCCGAAGGATCAATGCGCTGGAATGGTTGATGGGGAGAGAATGAGGTCAGTCAGCATGGCTGTTCTCCTTCCACCGGGTAAACAGTCCCTCGGCGGATTTCAGAAAGTCGTAGGATATTGTCACCGTATCCTCGGTATCCGCTCGGTTTTCCGGGAAAATGGGATAGGGGTTGCAGCCGCCGGAGAGGACGCCTACATCCTCCTTACTGAAGGAATTGCCGCAGTTCTGGCAGACCACGTGGTCACCCTCTTCTTGGAAGTAGGCTTTCCGGGAGCCGTTGCATACCTGGCAGGTGTTGAAGGCTGTGCGGACGGTGCCGTCGGCATCCTTGGCTGCCAGGACCTCCATATTCAGGCCGTCCACAGTAAAGGAATAAATCTGTATCTTTTCGGAGAGCTCCGAGACGGGGATCTCCAGGGCCCCATCCCCGGGAATCTCGGCGGATGGGGCCTGTTTGCTGCCGCAGGCAGTGAGCAGCAGAAGAACCATTGGGATCATCAGCAAAAAACGTTTCATATAGGTCTCCTCATTCGGTAACGGTAATGGTGCCGTGGATCATGCCCATCCAGCAGCTATAGGAATAGGTCCCCGGGGCAGGGGGCGTAAAGGTGAGGGTATTTTTCCCCGGCTGAAAGGTCAGGTTCAGATCAAAGTCCCGGCTGAGCATTCGGTTGTTGCAGCCGTTGATCTCATCGGCATCCGCCTGAATGGTCCACCGGACAGGGACCCCGGCAGCAACCTGAATATCCGGGTAGCTGCCGGAAGACAGGCTGCTCTCCACCACCTGGATCGCTCCTTCCATCCGGGCCTGGTCAAAGTCCCCGCTCTTGGGCTGAACATGGGACAGGCAATGAAAAATGGCCAGGCAGGCCAGCATCCCGGCGGCCTTTCCCCCTCTGGGAATGGGGAGCTTCCAAAGAAGCAGGGCACAGCACAGCAAGGCCGAGAGATTGAGCAGCAGGTCTGGGGAGAACAGCCCCGTCAGGCTGCCGCCCTGGCTCAGCATAGACAGGCCGAAGACAGCGATGAGCACCGCGCCTCCCGACAGCACCGCTCCTGTGAACCGCCGCCCCAGCCAGGCGGCCAGGGAGCCAAAGCCCAGAAGCAATGGCAAGGTCCCCAGGCAGAAGCAGAGCATACTCAAAGCTCCCCTCACCGCGCTGCCGCTGGCCAGGGCCAGCAGGAGCATACTTTGCAGAGGACCGCAGGGCATAAAGCCATTCAAAAGCCCCACCTGGAAGGGTGTCAGTCCTCTGGGCCGGGAGATCTTCGGCAGCCACCGGATCCGGGGCAGAGGCGGCAGCAGGGACAGCATATTCAGCCCCATCAGGAGCATGGCTCCTCCGGCCAGCAGCTTGATGGCCCCCTGAAAGCCGTAGCTCAGGCCCCCAACAGCCAGCAGTCCGCCGACCCCACCCAGGATGGCACCCAGACTCACATAGGACAAAAGCCGCCCCAGCTGATATTGCAGCGTGGGCCCAAGAGGGGTCTTTTGCTTTTTGACTCCCGTCAGGCTCTGGCTCAGGCCAATGCCGCCGCACATGGCCACGCAATGGACCGACGTCATGAGCCCCGTAACGAAGAGCATACCATAGCCCATGTTCCCCTCCGCCAGCCGGGAGGGCACCAGGACATTGAGAACTCCAAAACGCTCCAGCAGGAAAAAGAGGCCCCACAGCGCCAGCAGCTTCCCGGCGAAAGCGCCCAGCTCTCTTCCCGGCGGGGTCAGGGATGCACCGTAGCCCACAGATATGACCGCCTGGCACAGAGCCTCCGGGCTGGTCTTGTCCGGGTCATAGGTGATTTCCGCCCGGGCCTTGCCCAGGTCCACCTGGACGGTCCGGACCCCCGGCTGCCCACGAAGACGATCTTCGATCCGCTTTACGCAGAGCTGGCAGGTCATACCCCGGAGAAAAATGACGCATTGTGTGTTTCTATCCGTAATTCCATCATCTCCAAATACTTACTAAGTTAGTAGGCTATGATTATAAAAAAAGAGCCCCTGTTTGTCAAGGGCTCGAATATGAATTTTTATCCGTGATGGTAGATTCGCTTATCCAGGGCGAACACCCGGCTGCTGAAGCTGCCTTCGGCCACAGAGGGCAAAAGTTCCGCATAGATCTCCATCCGGCTGTCCACCATGTCGATGTAGCTGAGCAGCTCCGCTTCAGCAAACATGGGCTTTACCGCCGCGCCGTATTCCGGCTCTCCGTGGTGGGATAGGATCATGTGCTGCAAGAGGAGACTCTTCTCCTCCGGGGTCCCCAGCTCGGCGCAGACCTGGGCCACCTCCTGAGCGCCCATCACCAGATGGCCCAAAAGCTGCCCCTTAACGGAGTAGTCCGTCACGATGCCTAAGTCCGAGAACCGGAACTCGATCTCCTTGGCAAAATCGTGGAGCAGGGTCCCCGTCAGCAACAGGCTCCGGTCAATCACGGAGGCGTACTGCCCCGACAGGAAGTCTGCCATGGCCATCATGTTGGCAGTGTGCATCAGCAGCCCCGACAGGAAGCTGTGATGGACGCTTTTGGCCGCCGGGATGCTGGCAAAGGTCTCCAGATGCCGCTCCAGCATGGTCCTCGCCACCTGGCGGTAGTCGGGATCCTCCATGGAGTCCACCAGCGCGCGGACCTTGCGGACCGTCTCGTCCTTGTCGATGGGGGCAGCCGCCACCAGCCGGACGGTATCGCAGTTGTCCTCCGGCAGGGCCATGCGGATATTGGACAGGGACAGCTGAGGATTTCCCTTGAATTCGGACACGTCTCCCCGGATTTTAATGATTTTCCCCACATCCTCCTGGGTGCCCACCGGCCCGGCGTAGTCCCAGACCTTCACATCCATGGTGCCGGTCTTGTCCGCGATCACCGCACTCAAAAAAGGCTTGCCGTTGGAGGAGATTTTCTGGTAGGCCTCCTTTAAGATATAAAACCCTTCCACCTTATCCCCAGGCACCATGTCCTTCACATTCTTGTTGTATTCCATAGAGAGCTCCTTTGGCGTTTTTATCTATTATACAGCGGTGAGATGGATTTTACAAGCGTTTCCCACCACAAAGCCAAAACAGAGCAGCCCCATGCCTTCTCCTGCTTGGAGAAGGTGCCGCCGTAGCGGCGGATGTGGAGGGGACCCCTGTAGATGAAGGACAGGGTGCAATGAATGGCAAAAATCTCCCCGTCCGCGTAGGGGCGGCTATCAGCCGCCCGAAGGGTACCGAACCTGAACAGTAAAAACCAAACGCTCAGTCCCGGAAGTCAGCGGGCGGCTGGTAGCCGCCCCTACTGGCTTTCCCATTCATCCAGGGTCGGTTTTGTCTTTTAGGGGTCCCTTCCACACCCGGCCTGCGGGCCACCCTCGGAAGGCACAGAGGGCAAGGGATTGTTTATCCGAGTATGCAGAAAGCCCCCTCCCGAGAATCGGGAGGGGGCCAATGGACTATTCAGTTGCGCAGTCCCTTAGAACTGTTCCTTCTTCTTCAGGACCACAGCAGTAGCGCCCAGGCCAATGACAGCCACAGCCATCACAGTGGCGGCGGTGCCGATCATGGCGTTATCGCCGGTCTTGGGGTTGGAGGAGTCAGCCTTGGAGTTGCTGGAGGTGCCGCCGTTGACCATGACGTACAGGAACTGCACGCCGGTCCGATTGTCAGCGGTGCCCACATCGATGGTGGAGGAAGCAGCCTTGGTGGACTTGGTGGACTTGTATTCCTCCCAGCCGTCGAAGTCGAACAGGCCGGTGATCTTCAGGTTCTTCTTGCCAACAGCCTTCTCAATGGTCTTGGTCAGGTCGGAAGCGGAGATGATGCCGTTCTTCTGAACCTTGGCAGTAACGTTCACGGGATCGTTGCTGACAGGAGTCTTGGTGTCGCCGTTCTTGTAAATCTGCAGGTAAACCTCGCCGCCGGCATAGGGATAAGCTCTGACAGTGGTAGAAGCAAAGTCGTAGGTTCTGCCTTCCTGCAGCAGCTCACCGCTCTCCAGGTACCAGGAGACATACTCGCCGTCCAGCTTGGGCAGGCCCTCGATGGTCTCACCGGCCCGGATGGTCATGGTGCTGACCTTCTCAGCGCCGTCAGCGGCATTGCGGTAGAAGTTGATGGTAACCTGCTTGGCATCCCACAGCAGCTCCACCTGAGTATCATAGGCCTGGACCTTGGCATCGGAGTCGCCCTTCTTGGCGGTACGGGTGTAGGTCTTGCCGTTGGCCTCGTAGGTGATGCGGATGGAAGCCAGGTTCTTGTTGTTGTTGTTGCCCAGGGTCAGGTCGTAGTTGAAGTAGCTCTTGCCAACGGTCAGCTCACGGGTATCGGTCAGGGAGCCGTCAACGACGGTGACGGTGACCTTGTCGGAGTTGGAGGTGGCATCGCCGGAGAGGTTCTTGGTAACGCCGATCTCGATCTCATTGCCCACGATCGCCATATAGGAGAAGCAGCTGTTGATAGAGCCGCGGTAGGCATCAATAATCTTGTCGTCATCAACGGAAGCGCCGTTGGTCTTGGCCAGGATCTGCTTTGCGTTGGAGGCATTTGACTTCTTCAGGTTCGTGATTTCCTTCAGAGTCAGCTCAACGGTAGCATTCTCAACCACATTGCCGCCCTTGGTGTAAACGATGGTCACATTGTAAGTGGAGGTGTTCTCGTCATCCAGAGCGCCGCAGCGGGTGCACTTGCCGTCAACGTAGTCATGGCCCAGAGCATCGATGGTCTCACCGCCGATGGTGTAGCCGCAGGCGTAGGTGGTCTTCTCCTCGGCGCCAGCCTTGGTGCAGGTGGGCTCCTTCTTCGGGGTAACGGTCTTCTTCTCGCCGGAATCATCGTGGCCAATCACAGCGGTGTGGCCGCAGACGGTGCACTTGACATTGTGGCCTGCATCGTCACCCTTGGAGGTAACCTTGTAGCTGTGAGGCTCCACAGTCTGCTCACCGCAGATGGTGCACTTCAGGATGTGGTTCACATCGTCGCCCGCATCCTCAAAAGCCTTAATGGTTTTGGAAGAGCACTTGTGGCCGGACTTGACCTCGATGGTCAGGGTCAGAACACCATCGGTCAGGTCGGCAGAGAGCACATTGTACTGATCGTAGTTGGGCAGCCCGGTAGCCTTCAGAGCGGCCTTATTGGTGCTTTCGTTCTGTCCGTCGTAATCAGACTTCACGGTGTAGCGGCCGGTGTAGGTCTGGCCGTCCCAGTCAACCGTAACTGTGGCATTGACATTGGTTACCAGGTCCTGGAGTTCCTCACTGCCGTCAACTTCATCGGCAAACGCCGCCATGGGCATTGCCGCGACCAGCATGAGTGCAACCAGCATCAGACTGATCAACTTTTTGCTAAACGTCTTCATAATGTATCCTCCTAAAAAAGAGATTTTTCTTTGCCGGTTTCCACCAGCGGTTGGAAAGTCCCCGCCGCTCGTGGATGGCACTGGGTGCTTTCGTTTGTAGCCCCATTATATACTCTATTTTCCAATTCGTCAAGAGGAAAATAACAAAAAATTACAAAAGTTATTACAGCTTCATTACAGAGTCCCCAGGTGCTTGTTTCCGTTTCTTTTCTTTTGGGCGTTTTTCTTTTCATTTTGCAGAATTTACAGGGATTCTATCCCACTTTTGGTTACAGTTTTCTCTCAGGCCGGATATTTCTCCCTGGCCTGTCCTTCCCTGTCTTTCGGAAATCTTAAGAAATCCCAATTGCTTTTCCGGGCAGTTCGTGGTAGTATTGGGGTGAAAAACCGCCCTCCGGGTAACGGAAGTGGTTACAATTTGGTTACAACCCCCCTGCCCTCTCCTGCTTGGAGAGGGTGCCGCCGCAGC
>ERZ772861.1944-NODE-1944-length-15186-cov-6.834578_pt1 | contig 15186 bp, 13 predicted proteins | sample MGYA00512135_ERZ772861 | MGnify/ENA primary metagenome ERZ772861 (study PRJEB29015, sample SAMEA2737700) | human gut metagenome | biome: human gut; feature: human-associated habitat; material: faeces | place: China | collected 2012 ...
TCACCTCTGCCGCACCGGCGGTGAACAGCAGCGCGGCGCTTTCGCCCACGATGCGTCCCACCGCCAGAATGCAGCCGGTGACGATGCCGTCAATGCTGCAAGGCAGCACGATGGTGCGGATGATGTGCCACTTGCCCGCACCCAGACCCATGGCACCCTCACGGTAGCCCTGCGGCACCGTTTTGAGGGATTCCTGCGTGGTGCGGATGATGGTGGGCAGGTTCATCACCACCAGCGTCAGACTGCCGGACAAAAGACAGGTCTGGAAGCCCAGCGCCTGACTGAACACCAGCATACCCACCAAGCCGTAGATGATGCTGGGGATACCGGCCAGCGTTTCGTTGGTGAACTCGATGACCTCGATGAGCCGCCGGTTAGAGGCGTATTCGGTCAGGTAGACCGCCGCACCCACGCCCAGCGGCAATACAATGAGTAATGTCAACGCAATGACATACAAGGTGTTGAGGATGGCGGGCAGAATGCCGTCCGTCTTTTTCAGCACACTGGCGGTGGTAGAAAGGAAGTTCCAGCTGATGTGGGGGATGCCCCGCACCAGCACCATGCCGATGATCCCGGCCACCAGAATCATCACCAGCACGGCGCTTGCCCAGACCAGCACGGTCATTACCCGGTTCCATACCCGGCGGGAGGGCGAAAAGCCGTTATTCATCGCGGTTTCCTCCCTTCAGTACCACGTTCAGCACAACGTTGATGAGCATGATGAACACGAACAGCACCAGCGCGATGCTGAACAGTGCCTGCCGCTGCAAGCCGCCGGCGTAGCTCATTTCCTTGGCGATGGCGGTGGTCAGCAAAGTGACGCTGCGGAACAGGCTGTCCGGCATATTGGGGCTGTTGCCCGCCACCATCATCACAGCCATAGCCTCGCCGATGGCGCGGCCGATGCCCAGCACAACGCCTGCGGCAATGCCGCTTTTCGCCGCCGGGATGCTGATCTTGAACCATGTTTCGGTGTCGGTAGCGCCCAGCGCCAGACTGCCCTGCTCATACTCCGGCGGCACGGCGTTGAGTGCCGTCACCGAAACGGACACGATGCTGGGTAAGATCATGACGGAAAGCACCACGATGGCGCTGAGCAGGCAGGCACCGGAGGCCTTGCCGAAAGCTTTTGCCACGGCGGGCACCAGCACCTGCATACCCAAAAGGCCGAACACCACGCTGGGGATGCCGGACAGCAGCTCGATGGCGGTGACCACCACGGTGCGCAGCTTGGGGTCTGCGGCCTTGGAGAGGAACACTGCCGTCAGCAGGCCGATGGGCACGCCGAGGATGGTGGCACCCAGCGTGCCGTAGACGCTGGACAGGATGAAGGGCAGAATGCCGAACAGCGGCTCTGCCGCAGTGGACGCCCATTTTGTGCCGAAGAGGAACTTGAAAATGCCGATCTTATGGATAGCCGGCACGCCGGAGACCACCATGTACACCGAGATGAGCACCACACAGCACACCGCCAGCATTCCGCACAGGAAGAAGATGAAATTCATCACCGCTTCCAGCCAGTCGGCGGGGGTGCGGGGCAGGCGTACCCGGCGCAGAGAAGAGGTTGTATTTTTCATAACGCGATCCTATAAAAAGCCGCACCAGCCCAGCCTTTTAGGGCAGGCCGACGCGGCAGTTCTCTTGTTCAGATGCAGGGTAGGCGGTTCACCGGGGAGCTTTCCCCGCGAAATTCGGGGCTTCCAGCTCCCGCCCTATTGCCTGCGGCAACAGGGTCCCACCCTCGGATCATTCGCTGGGGGAACTCCCAGCCGGGCTGACCCTGAGCGCCTTTTACTCGTTCACGGGCACAGCGCCTGCGGTGCGGATGAGGTCGGCAGCGTCCTTGCTGGTGGCAAAGTCCACAAAGGCCTGTGCCTGCTCAGACAGGGCAGCGCTCTTGTTGGTAACGAACACGAAGGGACGCTGGATCTTGTAGCTGCCGTCCTTCACGGTGTCCTCGCTGCACTCCACACCCTCCACGGTGACCATGGCAACGGTGTCGCCCACAGCAGACAGAGAAGCGTAGCCGATGGCCAGCGGGTTTGCCTCCACAGCGCTGATGACAGCGCCGGTAGCGGTCAGCTCCTGTGCGTACTTGCAGCTGTCCTTCACGTCCACGATGCTCTCAAAGCCATCGCGGGTGCCGGAACCGGCCTCACGACCCACCAGAACGATCTCGCCATCGTCGCCGCCGACATCCTTCCAGTTGGTGATCTCGCCGGTGAACATCTTCTTGAGCTGCTCCACGGTCAGGTCAGCGACCTTGCTGTCCTTGTTCACAACGATGGCGATGCCGTCCAGCGCTACAATGGTACCGTCCACATCGTTCTTCTCGTCATCCTTCAGGGCGCGGGAGGACAGGCCGATGTCCAGCGTCTTGTCGGTAGCGCCGGTGATGCCTGCGCCGGAGCCGGTGGGGTCGTAGCTGACGGTGACGCCCGGCTCGACCTCGGCAAAGCCCTCGGTCAGGGCAGCGATGACGTTCTTCATGGAAGTGGAACCGCCGGTTGCAACATTGCCGGACAGGGTGCCTGCTGCCTGCCCGGCAGCGGAAGAAGCGGTGGACTCGGCGGCAGAAGAAGCCACGGTGGAAGATGCGGAACCGCCGCATGCGGTCAGCGCCATGGCTGCAGCAGCAGCGCCGCAGACAGTGATAAACGAACGACGGGTGATCTTTTTCATCTTTATTTCCTCCAAACAGGTCCGGGCTGTCTGCCCGGGCATTTTTTGTTGTGCTTTTCCTGGGAACGGCTTTATTGTACCGCGCCGCCGCCCCCGCTGCGACCAGCCCCGTGCAAAAAGGAGGTAAATCTTTTGGGCAGGGTTTTGCCGCTGTGTCATCTCTGCGTAAAGCCGAGATGAAAACCCTGTACCCAGATTTTACATTGCCCGAAAATGTGCCGAAAATACCATTTTCTGGTTGGGCAAAGCGGCAAAAAGCCCCGGACACTCACAAAGAGTGCCCGGGGCATAAAGTTCCTTCTGTTTTGTTTTTACTGCGGGGTGACCGTCTTGTTTTTCAGGTCCAGCACAAACAGCCGGGAAACCATGGACAGCGTGATGGTCAGATCCAGCGTCTGTGCACCACTTGCAAGTGCATCGACGGTCTCTTTATCAGCAATTCTGAATTCCAGCTCGCAATCCTTCGTGGAACCCTGCCACAGGATGCCGGTGCTGCCATTCTGCAGTTCAAGCTTTTGGCCGTTCACTTCCGCAGAAAAGACATCACTGTACTTCTTACTGAAGGTGATGCCGTTTTCCACGCCTTTGATTCCGATATTGAGTTTCACAAATCCGTAGTCGCCGCTGATCATCCAGCCAAACTCCGGATTCCCATTAAAATAAACGCGGAACTCGCCGACGGTACTGCCACCGCCGCAGCCTGCCAGCGAAACCGCCACGGCCGCTGCGGCCGCGCCCTTCAGGAAGGTGCGGCGGGTCATTGTTTCAGCCATACGAAAAACCTCCTCTTGCCGTATTCTGTGCCTTTAGCGTACCACTTTTTCCCGGACTGTCAACCCGGAAACGGCAAAAAAACTGCGCACATCGTGTGTGCAGAAGGGAAGGCTCAGCAATATTTTGCACCGTCCGGGCAGTAGAACTGCACATGGTTCTGCCATTCGTTCTCGCTGATGGTGCGGCGGTAGCAGTCCACCAGCGCATCCACCGCCTGCCGGTCCGCAAAGGAGCCGGAGCCCGGGCAGTTCAGGATCAGGATGCGGAACCATGCGTCAAAAAGATGCTCGATGAAGCCGGTGTCCCGGGCCCCGCACCGGGCGTAAAAGCCCAGCCGCCGCACCGCCATGGCGGCGTCCTCGGCCTTTTCCGGCATCTCGGCTTCAATAAGGATGGCTTCGGCGTCGCCCTCTTGGGCGGGCAGCTGCGCCAGCAGCTGTGCCCCGATGCCGTGGGCGCGGTAGGCGGGCACTACGGCAAAATAATCCAGCTGGCTCACCCGGCAGCCCTCCGGCCGCACCATTAAAAGATAAGCTGCCAGCGTGTCGCCGTCAAACACGCCCCATGTGTGGGCGGTGCCCTCCGCTTCGCTGGTCAGGATCATGCTCAGGGGCTTCAGCTCCCCGGCGGGGAAGTCCCGGCGCATCTCGTTCAGATACACCTCGGTCAGCTCAGGGCCGGTGAGCAGCCGCCATGTGAAGGTTTTGGTACACATACGATAAAGAACCCTTTCCGATGCCGCTTTGCGCAGCATCACATTTTTTGTCCTGTCCCATATAGCATACCGGATGTTCTGCCGAAAGTCAATCTGTGCACCCTTTCGGGCGGTAGCGCCGCCGGTTTTGCCAAGGGGCTTGCATCCGGGCGCAGAATCGGGTACTATACAGGTGACAGAATTTTTCCCTCCGGCGCTGCCGGAAGGGCAAGCAGATAAAAGGAGACTTGTACTATGGAATGGACCGATATCCGCCTGACCGTGGCCAAGGCTGATGCCGAAAACGCCGAAGCCGTTGCCACCCTGATCGCCGAGGGCGGCATCTACATCGAGGATTACAGCGACATCGAGCAGCAGGTGGCCGAGATCGCCCATGTGGACCTGATCGAGCAGGAGCTGCTGGACAAGCCCCGGGATACCGTGATCATCCATCTGTATCTGGAGCCGGGCGCTTCTCAGGTGGAGACGCTGGCGCTCATCGCCGCCCGCATGGAAGCCGCCGGCATCCCCTACACCGTGGAGACCGAGGGCGTGGAGCAGGAGGACTGGCAGAACGGCTGGCGCAAATACTACCACCCCATGGAGATCGGCAGCCGTCTGGCTGTGGTGCCCTCGTGGCAGCAGTACGATACCGACCGGGTAAAGCTGATCCTTGACCCCGGCCTTGCCTTCGGCACCGGCGGTCACGAGACCACCAGCCTTTGCCTTGAAGCGCTGGACGAGCAGGTGCGCGGCGGTGAGCGGGTGCTGGATATCGGCACCGGCAGCGGCATCCTTGCCATTGCCGCCCTCAAGCTGGGCGCTGCCAGCGCCGAGGGTGTGGACATCGACCCCGTGGCGGTGCGTACCGCCGGGGAGAATGCTGCGCTGAACGGCGTGCAGGATAAGCTGACCGTGCTGGTGGGCGATTTGTCCGATAAGGCCAGCGGCATCTATGATATCATCACTGCCAACATCGTGGCCAACGCCATCCTCAGCCTTGCACCCGCCGTGCCCGGCCTGATGGCCGAGGGCGCTACCTTTATTGCCAGCGGCATCATCGACAGCCGCAAGGACGAAGTGATCGCCGGACTGGAAAAGGCCGGTCTGTCCGTCGTGGAAGTCAAGGAAAAGCGCGGCTGGGAGTGCATCGTCTGCAAAAAGGCCTGAGATTCAAATATTGTAAGAAGGAGCGCACAGTATGCCGCACCGCTACTTTACCACCGAGATCTCTGACGGCACCGCCACCCTGCGGGGTGCGGACGCCCATCACCTTGCCCGGGTGATGCGGGCAAAGCCGGGGGATACCGTCATCCTCTGCGACGGCAACGCCGTAGAGTACACCGCCACCATCACCGGCTTTGGGGAGGACAGGGTGGATTTTGCCGTAGAGCCGGGCTACCCCAGCGCCGCCGAGCCCACCGTGGAGGTGACGTTGCTGGCGGGCTACCCCAAGCAGGACAAGCTGGAACAGATCATCAAGCACGGGGTGGAGCTGGGCGCTGCCCACATCGTACCCTTCTTCAGCCGCTACTGCGTGGCTGCACCCAAAAAGGAGGAGCAGAAGAACGAGCGCTACAACCGCATTGCGCTGGAAGCCGCCAAGCAGTGCGGCCGGGGCGTTTTGCCGGACGTAGCCCTGCCGCTGCCGAACTTTGGGGCGGTGTGCCGCAGCTTTGACCAGTACGATCTGGTGCTGTTCTGCTACGAGTGCGGCGGCGCACCCCTGCGCCAGCTGCTGGCCGAGGCAAAGCCCGCCGACGGGCAAAAGCTGCGCCTTGCCATCGTGACCGGCGCCGAGGGCGGCTTTGCCGCCGAGGAGGCCGAAATGGCCGCCAAGGCCGGGGCAAAAACGGTGGGCCTTGGCCCCCGCATCCTCCGCTGCGAGACCGCCCCGCTGGCGGTGCTCTCTGCCGTCATGACCCTGACCGGGAATCTGGAATAATAAGCAATAAGAGGCTGCTGCACAGGGGTTTGTGCAGCAGCCTCTTATTATTTTGCGTTATATTACGTTTTGTAAAGCATTTTCAGGTATTTTCCCCTGCATCCGGGTAGGCATCGGTGTCCAGCAGGGCTCGCTTTACCTTGAGTAGATTCTGCGGGCTTACCGAGAAGCTGCGCAGACCGAGGTGCAGGTACTGCGCTGTGTTGGCGGGGTTGCCCACGGCAAGGCCGCAGATGGTCACCGGGACGTGGTGCGCACCCGCGGCATCCATCACCATGGTGATCAGCTTTTTCATGGCCGGACTGGCGGGGCGGTAGTAGTGCTCCGCGCTGGCAAGTTCCCGGTCGGCGGCGTGGGTGTACTGGGTCAGGTCGTTGGTGCCGATGACCAGAAAATCGCAGCCGTGGGCTACAAAGTCCTCCACGGTCAGGCAGGCGGCGGGGATGCTCAGCATCACGCCGAACTGGGTGTTCTCGTTAAAGGGCACGCCCCGCTCCCGCAGGCTCTGGCGGCAGTGCTCCACGATGCTCATGGCGGCGTCCCAGTCCTCTACATCGGTCACCATGGGGAACATCACCCGCAGCGGCCCCCGGGCGGCGGCGCGCAGCAAGGCGCAGATCTGGGTCTGGAACTGCTGGGGCTGGCGCAGGCTGTTGCGGATGCCGCGCAGGCCAAGCTTGGAGGACTGCGGCCCCTGATTGGCATCGGCCACGGTGCGGTCGGAGCCAAAGTCGAAGGTGCGCACGGTCACCGGGCAGCCGTTTGCCGCCGCCAGACAGGAGCAATAGAAAAAGTACTGTTCCTGTTCGTCCAGAATGCGCCCGGGCAGCATCATGTAGCCGCTGCGCAGCAGCCCAACGCCCTTGGCACCGGACTGCATGGCGGTGTCGATATCCTCCGGGCCGAAGCAGTTGGCCAGCAGCTCAAAGGGTTCGCCGTCCCGCGTTTCGTCCGGCAGGCTGTGCAGCTGCTTCATCTCCGCGTCCTCGCGCTGGAGCTGGCAGATGCTGGCCTCCGCCTGCTGGCGGGCGACGGCATCCGGGTCAAGGATGCAGTTGCCGTTGGTTGCGTCCAGAATGACGGTGCGTCCGTCGCAGTCGTCCAGAAAATCCTTGCCCACCTGCACGATGCCCGGGATATTCATTGCCCGGGCAATGATGGCGGCATGGCTCTGGCCGCTGCCCTCGGCGGTGATGACGCCCAAGATCATGCCGGAGGGCACGCTGAACAGGTCGGTGGGCATCAGCCGGTCGGCGGCAAGGATCACCGGATGATCCAGTGCCAGCCACACCCGGGGGCGGTTGGTCAGGATATTGATCACCCGGCGGGTGGCGTCCAGAATATCTACGCTGCGCAGCTGCATATAGGGGTTATCCTTCATGTTGGCAAGCTGGTCGGCGTAGCGCTGCCCCACCTGATGCATCGCCGCCGAAGCGCTGATGCCCGCATTGATGCAAAAGCGCACCTCGTTCATCATGCCCTCATCGTCCAGCATCATGCTCTGGAACAAAAAGATGGCCTGCTCGGTGGGGGCGGCGCGCTCCGCCATGGAGTCCAGCTCGTTCTGCGCCGTGTGCACGGCGTTTGCCAGCAGCCGCAGCTCCCGCTCCGGGTTGAAAGGGCCGTGGCTGAAGGTCTCCACATGGTGCTCCAGTCGGCTCACCTGACCCAGCACCAGCCCCGGGGATGCGGATACGCCTTTATAAACCTTCATCTTCTGTCACCTCCGGCAAAGCCGGTGCGGTCAAAGTGCGCCACACCAGCGCCTGTAAGAATGTATTGGGCAGCAAAGCGGCCAGCGCTGCCTGCCCGGCGGTGCTGCTGCCCGTGAACAGCGGGGCAAAGCTTTCCATGCGGTCTTTATCGCACGCCGCCAGAAACGCCTCGGCCAGCGTCCGGGTGGTGTAGAAGTGGGTGGGGTCTACCCCGGCGTCCTCGGCGGCGGCTTCCAGCGGGGCAAGCTGGGCGTCCTTCATCCGCGCCAGCAGCAAAGCGGCGTCGGCAGTCAGGGTGACCGGGTACTTCTCCCGCACCTCCTTCTGCACTGCGTCAAAGGCTGCGCGGAAGGCTTCGGCATCGGCGCTGCTGTCCGCACCGCTGTCCACCGCGTAGGCACAGCCCCGGATGCGGCCAAAGGCGCGCAGGGTGTCGTAATAGCCCAGCTCCATGTTGCGCTTTGCGGTGTCGGGGTCGAAGTGGAGGATATCGCCCAACTCCCAGTAGCTGCGGATCATGGTGGTGGGCAGGCCGGTCAGGTTGGGGCGGGTGATGCCCACACCTTCCAGATCCACACAGACCAGTTCCTCTGCGCCCATGGTCTTGGCAAGGCCGGTGGGCATGTTATCGCTGTACCCGCCGTCCAGAAACTTGACCCCATCGATCTGCCGCGCCCGCAGGGCGGGGAAGCAGGCTGCCGAAGCCATCAGGTAGTCCCGCACCTGCCCGGCGGGGATATCCTCCAGCGTCAGCTCCCGGGGGCGCAGCCCGCGCTGCTCCACCGTCACGATGCCGAACCGGATGGGCGCTGCCCGCAGCGCGTCCTCGTCCAGCACCCGCTCCACGATCTCCTCCAGCGGGGTCACATCCATGCCGCCTTCCTTTACCACCCGGCGCAGAAACTGGTGCAGGGCAGAAAGGTCGGCGTTTTCCTCCGGCAGCTCCATCACATCCCGGCTGCGGATGGTCAGCCACATATCCCGGGCAGTCTCGTACAGGTCCAGTACGAACATGGCGCCGTTCAGCCCGCCCACGCTGGTGCCGGTAATGATCTGCGGGTGCCAGTCCAGCTCCATCAAAGCCCGCCAGACGCCTACCTGATAGCTGCCGCGCGCACCGCCGCCTGCCAGCACCAGCGCCTTTTGCGTGGGTTCTCTGCGTTCCATATCAAGCCCTCCTGTGCACGTTCCCGGTATTTTCTAAAATTGTTATAATTATACCATACTTTCAGGTAAAATTCTCCCGAATTTTCGGAGATCATGCCTTTTTCCTGTGAAAGTTTCGTGCTATACTAACCGGAGATGAGTATAAAGGCGGCCCGGAGGGCGCACAACAGGAGGAACGTATGCACTGCAAACAATGGATCTTTGATATGGACGGCACCCTGACCGACAGCATGGTGGTGGTATGGGAGGGTGCCCCGGAGGCACTGCTGGCGCGCTTTGGCCGCACCCCGAAGGCAGACCTGCACGAGACCCTGCTGACCATGGGCATGGAGGACGGCGCACAGTACCTCATCCGGGAGTATGCGCTGCCACTGGACAGGAACGGCTATCTGGACGTGATGCGCGAGGTGATCGCCCAATTGTACGAGAAGGTGGAACTGAAGCCCGGCGTGCGGGACACCCTTGCCCGGCTGCGGGCCGAGGGCGCACGGATGTGCGTGTGCTCCAACACATGGAGCAGCCAGTGCCGCACCGTGCTGACCCGCCTTGGCATCGACGAATACTTTGATTTCTACATCGAGGCGCGGGGCGCCATGAGCAAGAGCAGCCCCGCCCCCTTTATGGAGGCGCTGCACCGCCTTGGCGGCACGGAGCCCGCCGGGTGCGCCGTGTGCGAGGATGCGCTCTACGCCGCCCAGACCGCCCACGATGCCGGTTTTTATCTGGTGGGCATTCAGGACACCACCAGCGCCGCCGATGCTCCCGCCCTGCGCCGGGTATGCGATCAGTTTTTGCCGGACTGGAACGCGCTGGACTGGGCGCAAGTATAAACTATCTGCGCCCGGATGGATAAAACGCCCATCCTCTTGCATTTTGCGTGCCACAGGAGTATGATAATATAAATAATTACGTCTTTTTTACAAAGATGTGCTTTGGTGAAGCGAAAAAACCAAACCTTATCGTCAAAAGGAGATCCCTGTCATGACAAACCCGCTCGTCAGCATTATCGTGCCTGTGTATAATGCGCAGAATAGTGTTGCCCGCTGTCTGGAAAGTATTTGCGGCCAGACCTATCAGGAGCTGGAGATCATCGTGCTGAACGATGGCTCTACGGATGACAGCCTTACGATCTGCAATCAGTTTTGTGCAAAAGACCCCCGTGTGACGGTGGTGGACAAGGAAAACGAGGGCCTTTCCATCACCCGCAATGTGGGAATGCGGCTGGCACAGGGCAAATATTTGCAGTTCGTGGACAGTGATGACCACCTTGCCCCGGATTTCACCCAGCGTATGGTGACTGCCGCCGAGCAGTATGATGCCACGCTGGTCATCTCGCCCTACTGGATGGAGATCCCCCGGGATACCCAGAAGGAGCAGCAGCGGGAAAAGGCCAAGGCAAGCAACCCGGAGGACATCGCCAAAAAGAAGCTGCGCCGGAAAAAGCCGGAGGTGGAGTACCGGGAGTACGGTTTTCTGCCCGCCGGTGTCTACGACCAGAAAAGCTATGCGCTGCACCTGATGGAAAAGCCCGTGACCTTTTTCTATAATGTGGTGTGGAACAAGCTCTACCGCCGGGATGTGCTGAACGCCCATGGGCTGGAGTTTACCAACGAGCTGATCCACGCCGAGGATCAGCAGTTCAATATCCTGTATCTGGAATTTGTGGAGCGGGTGGTCTCGCTGGAAGAGCCGGGCTATTATTATGTCCAGAACCCCCAGAGCATCTGCCACACCCAGATCAATCTTTCTACCATCATGCAGAACCGTCTGCAAATGATAGACTACTATAAGGATCTCTACACGAAACTGGGCCTTTACGAGGAGGTGCAGACCCAGCTGCACGCCTCGCTGCTGGGGCTGGCGGAAAGCGTAAGCCCCACCCTCAGCATCCAGAAAGCATTGAGCGATGCGGCAGAGTACTGGTACGCCTTTTTTGCCGGCAGCGACGAGGAAGCGGAGCTTGCCGCCGAGCGCAGCGGACGAAAGGCTGCCGCCAAGAAAAAGCAGAAGCTCGGAACGGAGTAAGCCTGTGAAGGAGGAACCCCATGAACACCCCGCTCGTCAGCGTGATCGTGCCCGTTTACAACGTGGAAAAGACCCTTGCCCGCTGTCTGGAAAGCATCTGCGGCCAGAGCTACCAGAACCTTGAGATCATCGTGGTGAACGATGGCTCCCCGGATGGCAGCCTTGCCATCTGTGAGCAGTTCCGGGCAAAAGACCCCCGCGTGGTGGTCATCAGCAAGGAGAACGAGGGGATCCCCCTCACCCGCAATGCCGGAATGCGCGCTGCCCACGGCAAGTATTTGCAGTTCGTGGACAGCGATGATTATATTGAACCCACCTTTACAGCCCGCATGGTGGAAGCTGCCGAGAAGAACTATGCCGATCTGGTCATTGCACCCTATTGGATGGTGATCCCACCGGATTCCAGCAAAAGCGGCCAGCGCACCGAAAAGCTGCTGATGCAGCTGGGCGTACAGACCGGCACCGCCGAGCCGGAGGTGAACGTTTACAGCTTTCTGCCCGCCGGGAACTATGGCCAGAAAGAGTTTGTGCAGGAATACATGAAAAAGCCCTCCTCCTTCTATTTCAACGTGCTGTGGAACAAGCTGTACCGCCGCAGCCTTTTGATGAACGCGGGGCTCTGGTTCACCCGCGAGATCTACAACGAGGATCAGCTGTTCAATGTGCGGTATTTCCGGCTGGCAAAGGCGTACACTGCCCTTGCCGATCCGGGTTATTACTACATCCAGAACCCTCAGAGCCTGCTGCACACCAATGTGGATCTTGGTAAGATCGTGAACAGCCGTTTGCAGATGTTCCCCCATTACAAGCAGATGCTGACCGAACTGGGGATCGCCCGGGGCAATCAGATGCGGCTGTACCACACCCTTATTGCCCAGTCGGAGCGTTTCACGCCCGCAGGCCCTGTCCAGACCCTGCTGAAACGCAAAACGCAGCCCAAGTGATCGTTCCGGCAATTTTCCGTAAAACAGAAGCCGCTGCACAAACGCTGTGCAGCGGCTTCTTCATTTTTTTCTTTACCCCAACCGGGCGCAGAAGGCCTCCCGGACGGCTGTTTCCCGCCCGCGCGGGATGGGGATGCGTGCCCCGCTGCGCATCCGTACCTCGCCGGGTGCCAGCAGCTGCACCGCTTCCAGATTGACCACATAGGAGCGGTGCGGCTGCACAAAGCGTCCGTCCGCCAATAGCGGCTGTGCCACGGCGGAAAAAGGCACCCGCAGCGAGAGGGAGGCCACATCCTCCCCGGTGGTCAGGTGGAAGTGCACGATATGATGGGTGCATTCCAGATATTCGATCTCGGCATAGGCCAGCGCCCGCACACCGTCGGCGGTGGTCACGGTAAGGGTTGGGCCGTATTCCGGCTCCACCGCCCGCTTGAGCAGGGCAGAGACTTCCGGCTGGTGCACCGGCTGCAGCAGGTACTGCATGGCGTCCACCCGGTAGGCGCTGTATGCGTGCGCCGGGGTGCGCGCCACAAAGGCCAGCGGCGCGCGGCGGCCCCGGCGGCGCAGCTCTGCCGCCGCCGTAAGCCCTTCGGGCCGGGCTACCGCCGCAAGCTCAATGAGGTACAGCTCGTACCGCAGCCCGGCGGCATCCTGCTGCAAAAGCGCTTCCGGGCTTTGCAGCTGCTCCACGATGCAGGCGTCCTCCCGCCGGGCGAAGAACTCCATGCACTGGTGTTCCAGTCTGCTGCGCAGCGCCCCGTCCGGGCTGCAGATCGCAATGTGAAAGATCATGGTTTGGTTTCCTTTGCAGGGTAGACGATTTGGAATGGCCTCCGCGTTGCTCTGGCCATCATCAGCGGAAAAATCATCTTAAATCAAGCAATTCCGGGCAGACTGCGGTCTGCCCGGAATTGCATTTTTACGGCAAGAGTCAGGACGGCAAGCGGCAGCTGACTTTTGTCCTTTTTAGCGTTAGCAGCCGATGGCGGCGCACTTCTCGGCCAGCCATGCGCGCTCGTCCTCGGTCAGGCGGGGTGCCAGCTGCTCGAACACCTTGCGGTGGTAATCGTTCAGCCAAGCGACCTGCTCCTTGTCCAGCACGCCGGGCACGATGGGAGAGGTAGCGATGGGCACAAAGGTGAGGGGACGGAAGGCAAGAAAGGTACCGTACTGGTTGTCGGCCTTGTGGTAGCACTCGATCTCGTTCTCGATGCGGATGCCCACCTCGCCGGCTTCATACACGCCGGGCTCGTCGGTAACGATCATACCCGGGCGCATCAGGGTGGTGTTGCGCCCGTTCAAAGCGTGGGGGCCTTCATGGACGTTGCCCACAAAGCTGACGCTGTGGCCGGTGCCGCAGCGGTAGTTGATGAGGTGACGCCACAGCGGCTCGCGGGCGATGGTGTCCAGCATGTGGCAGTCGCAGTAATCCAGCCAGACGGCCTTGGCAATGTCGATGTGGCACTGCAGCGTCCAGGTGTAGAACCGCTTCTCGTCCTCGGTCAGCTCGCCCAGCGGGTAGGTGCGGGTGATGTCGGTGGTGCCGTCCAGATAGGTAGCGCCGCTGTCCACCAGCAAAAAGCCCTTGCGCTGCAAAACGGCGTGATCCTCCGGGGTGGCGTGGTAGTGCATCATGGCTGCGTTGCCGCCGTAGGCTGCAATGGTGCCAAAGCTTTCCACAAGGAACTTCTCGTCCGCGCTGCGGTACTTGTGCAGGATCTCGTCCACGGTCAGCTCGGTCAGCTGTTCGCCGGAAGCCAGACGGTTCTCCAGTTCGATCTGGAACCGCACCATGGCCACGGCGTCCCGCAGATGGGACTCGCGCAGGTGTGCCAGCTCCACCTCGTTCTTCACGCCCTTCATGGCCAGCAGGGGGTCGGCGGCGTCCTTCACGGTCAGAGCGGGGTTGTTTTCCAGCACCTGATACACGGCGTAGTTCACGGTAGTGCTCTCAGCCAGCACGGTCTGCGGCTCGGTCTCGGCGGCCATCACGTCCAGAATGCTGTCGTAGTCGGCCAGCGTCACGCCGTTGGCTTCCAGCTCTGCCTTGGCCTCCGGGGTGACCCGCGCCTGATTGATGAACAGCACGGCGCGGCTCGGGGTAACGTAGCAGTAGGCCATGGCATAGGGGGTGCACTCGATATCCATGGCGCGCAGGTTCAGAAGCCAAGCCAGATTATCCAGCTTGCCCACCAGCTGGGCGGTGCAGCCCAGCTCCTTCAGCTTGCCGCGCAGCTGCTCCAGCTTTTCTGCCGGGGAGAAGCCTGCGTACTCCTTGGGCAGGATCCATGCCGGGGTAGCCGGGCGGGCAGGGCGGCCCTCCACCCACAGCTCGTCCTCCAAGAACAGGGTCTTGATGCTGCCGTGCTTGGGTTCCAGCGCCTTTTTCAGGTTATTGACCAGTGCACAGTTGGCGGTCAGGCCGCACAGACCCAGCGTGCCGCCCTCGGGCAGCACCTTGCCGCAGTATTCCTCGGCGGTGGGCACGCCCGGCTCGCCCATGCGCATCAGCTGGATCTCGGTACCGGCGATCTCTTTCTCTGCCTGCACGAAGTACCGGCCGTCTGCCCAGACGGCGCTCTCGGTCATGGTGACCACAAAGTTGGAGTTCTCACCATGGAAGCCGGAGAAGTAGGTCAGGGAGGTGTAGTGGTCGGGCAGATACTCGCTGGAATGCGGGTCGCCCACCGGGATCAGATAGACGTCCACGCCGTTTGCCTTCATAGCGGCACGCAGCGCGGCCAGACGCTCGGGAACTGTGTTCATACTCATAACAAAAGCCCTCTTTCTGTCATTTGCCGGAAAAACGTCCGGCGGCGATGGTTTGCTGCTGCTATTGTATCATTCTGCGGGGAAGAATGCAATGCGGGGGCAAAACTCCCCCCAAAACGCCGTCAATTTGCAAAAAAAGTTACAATTTTTTCTTGAAAAAGGCCGGTTTTCCATTGACAGGGTTGTTATAATAGAGGTGTAGTATTTTTGGGTCAGCACTCTGCGGCCCTTTGCGCTAACAATTGCGAATATTGCGATAAAAAGAAAGAGGCATTTGGAACATGACTAAAATTGATATCTTCTCCGGCTTCCTTGGCGCCGGCAAAACCACTCTGATCAAAAAGCTGATCACCGAGGCCTTTGCAGGCCAGCAGGTGGTGCTGATCGAGAACGAATTCGGCGAGATCGGCATTGACGGCGGCTTTTTGAAGGAAAGCGGCATCCAGATCAACGAGCTGAACGCCGGCT
>ERZ772861.1951-NODE-1951-length-15148-cov-3.423574_pt1 | contig 15148 bp, 18 predicted proteins | sample MGYA00512135_ERZ772861 | MGnify/ENA primary metagenome ERZ772861 (study PRJEB29015, sample SAMEA2737700) | human gut metagenome | biome: human gut; feature: human-associated habitat; material: faeces | place: China | collected 2012 ...
CCATTCGTAAGCGTTGGCTCTTTAGTCGCAGTTCCGTCCCACGCAGTTCCTGCCGATACAAGGTCGACTTTGATTTCCTTTGCTGCATCGTCATAGAGTCTGAACCAGAACTTCCCGATTCCCCGAAACGCAAAAGCAAGCAGGAACCAGATCAGGACAAGCAAACAGATCACGAGCAGCCAAAACACGACGTTCACACACCGTACACCTCCCTTGGAAAAATTTGTGGCTGAGTCGGTCAGATTTGAACTGACGGATGTGGGAGCCAAAATCCCATGCCTTACCGCTTGGCGACGACTCAATATAAATGGCGCTCCGCACTGGACTCGAACCAGCAACCTGCTGTTTAGGAGACAGCTGCTCTTTCCTGCTGAGCTAACGGAGCGTAAAACGGCGAGTAGTCTATTATGCGCGCACGCCCCTCGCCTGAGCGCCCCTTTCTGCCGGGGAAGCCTTGACAGTTTTCTGTCATGTCGGACACCCACCAGCCATTCGGAAACAGCAGGCGGTTTGTGGCTTCGCAAGTGTCACAAACACTTTAAGGGGCTGGAGCGGATGACGGGGATCGAACCCGCGATGTCAGAGTGGAAATCTGAAGTGTTTCCGCTACACCACATCCGCATATATCCGCCACTTCAGGTGGCGGATGATTGTTTCGATCATTAGGATGATTTCTTGAATATGCAGGCGGGACGGCACCTATACGTGCTATTCGTGTTGCTGTTGTAGACATTGCCGGAGGCGTTGACGAACCTTATCCATGGGCAATCCCTTGATATGGAGTAGGGGGTGCAGAGCCACGTGATCCCGTTCATGCGAATGTACTGCCTGTACTTTCTATAAAGATCCTCTGTCAGAATTCCAACATAGTCCGTGCATGTTCCGTAGCCCCACCTGCTGATCTTCGGCTTCAGATCCATTGCAAATGGGAGAAGTTCCCCGCCGTCCAGACCGGGCAGGAACTCCTCGAGGAGCGTCCGGCGGAGGATCGATTCCCTGTAATTGTTGTTATCACCGTTATTGAATCTGGATGTAAAGATATCCTGTTTGGTAATACATAAAATTCCGCCCTGCTCCTCGCCCAGGCGAATGAACGGGATACCGCAGAATATGAACTCACCTCCATCCGGAACCGTGCTTGCCAAATTTGATGCGCCAGACTTTTCCAGCAAATTCTGGATGTCCTCTTCGCTCACCCCAGCCATGATACCGGAGATAAAATCAAGAATATCCGTAGTAATCACCTCCTGATTGATTATCTTTTGACTCTTAATCCTTTTTCCATTAAAACAGCCACTAAATATCCCGGAGACTTAACGCCGCATTCTCGAAGAACCTTTTCAATTGCTACGAATTCGCTATCCGCATCATACTCTGGCACGAAATACAAATAATCTCTGACGGCGCACTCTGAGCGCTGAATAAGTGTACATTTGTTATCGTTCGCACAAAGATCGCACTTTGTCATGTTACCTCCAATTCGTAGAGACTTTTCCATCCGGATGGATAATGATATTGGAGTACCCATCACCGTAAGCATTGTGTTGCTGCTGCCACATATCGCCGAGGGTTACGCGGGCGTGTTTCCCCATATAGTCGAAGGTCGCGTACACAAAGAAGTCACCGACTCGGAATGTATGCACATCGATTTCGCTGTCATTTTGCAAACCGTTCCAGACATCCACGGGATAGTCTTTCTTTTCCAAGCCGCTGAGGAATCGGAAGGAGAAGCCGCTGGCGTCCAGTTCCATATATTTCTTGATTGCCTCCACCGTCGGCGTTTCCATGATTGTCTGAACGGTACAGCCCGGGAACTTGGACGGGTCTTCGTGGACGTGATCATTTCTGGACAGGTTGATTCTTGCCAGTCCATTTAACGCAGTATTAAACCCAGAAGTATTGATAGAGCAGAAGACATTGTTGCCATACTTTTTGAAGGTATCAACTACATCTGAAATGTGCTCCGGGTATAGACCGGGTTCGCCGCCGGTAATGGTCAGTCTGGCATCTGGGTGCTCGGCCAGAACACGCTTCAGCGATTCAATTTGTGCCATAAAGTCATTATTCCCGGTCATAGGGTTCTGACGCTCCAGACAGAACGGGCAAGAGAAGGGACATTCCTCAGTTACGATCATCTGGACATTGATTCTGTAATACAGTGGGCGGCCAAGGGAGGTTTCCCACGTTCTGTTTTCCAGACGGTATTGCAAATCCGCCTCCATTTCCCTGCGGATGTCATCATAAGAACCTATGAACGGAATCGAATTCATTTTGCAGCTCATCCTTATTCCCTTTTCTTCAAATAGATTTTTCCGTGTGTCGGATATCGCCAGTCAATTGCATAATCTTCATAAATTTTTCGGCGCAGAAACGGAAGCGTGTACATTTCCGCATACACGAGTTCATAACTCTGCGGGATTGATCGCAGGAAATTCTCAAAGCTGTTTGGCAAATAATTTTCCCTGCATTCACGCGCCCAATTTTCTGTATACCTGTACTTTAGAAGCCAGTGCGTGAGGTTTTTATTCAACTCTATCGTCCCGTAGATATCTTCAAATTCCTGAAGCATATCCTGGCTGGCTTCACTTCTTACAGCCCTTACCGTTGCTTTGTCTGCAATGACAGGCATCTGTGTGGAGTAGAACATATCACGAATTGCAATATACTGAGAACCGATCCCAAAGATATGCTGGTAATCCCCTCTGATACTTTCGAGTGTTCCATAAGAATGTATCTCGTGAAATACAGACGATGCAACGGTCAACTGCCCCCATTCTCTTCTTTGACAGCGTGCATCCCGGCACACGCCGCTTCGCCATAGCAAGCATTTCCTGGCTATTGTCATAGCCAAATAATTGAACGCCCGGCCTTTCTTTCTTGACAATACCAAGAAGCGTTCCGTCAGCACAGCCATAGTCATATACGGATGTAATGTCTTCGCCCATAAAATTAAGAAACCAGAGCTTATCTTCCATGGATTTCCGCATCCCAGAAGTGTATGTATCCAAGTCCGCAATCGCGACCATAATAATCCCCATTCTTACGTTTATTTTTTGGAGCCGGTAGCCGGACTCGAACCGACGACCTTCGACTTACAAAGACGCTGCTCTTCCAACTGAGCTATACCGGCATTGGTACCCAGAACGGGACTTGAACCCGCACGCTTTTCAGCACTGGAACCTAAATCCAGCACGTCTGCCAATTCCGTCATCTGGGTATTTGGAATTCCGCCCGGCTTAACGCACCGGCGATGAGGTATGAAACCAGCGTTTTATAAAGCACACATGTGGCCTCTGGCGGAACCATTCGGACTCGAACCGAAACAGGACTTACGCCCTTACTTGGAGTTTAGCAAACTCCTGCCTTACCAATTAGGCTTATGGCTCCATGGGAAATGCCCCGCAAGTGCGGGGCATTGGGTACCTTTACAGAATGTGGATGCCGATCTGTTCCAGCAGCTTCGCCAGCACATCTGCACTGGACTTGTCATCGTCCGGGTATGAATAATGGCCGTAATCCTTGCAGTACCGACTGAGAAGTTCCGCGTACTTATTTTCCGCTTCTTCGGCGATTTTTCTTGCCGCGTCTAATTCCTCCGTTCTGCGTCTCTTTTCCTGTTCTTTGATTACGACGGCTGCTTCGGCTTCATTTAAGGCAGCCTCCGTATCGAATAACTTATCAAGCGCTTCACTGTAATACTTCATGTGTAATTCCTTCCTTTATTACTTTCAAGTAATGTGTATTTAACAAACAGATAGATAAGAAGCATCTCTTTCTGCTTATTACAAAGTTTTTACCCACCATATAAGATGGTGGATAGTGGCCTTATATTCTTAGATGGTAAAAATGCAGACGGGACGGCACTTAAACTCGCTGTAGGCATTATTGTAAGTGAGATAGCCAAAGGGAGCGATGGACATTACATACTTGTAATTTCTCAGGCAAGAAAACGGGGTCGCAAGCCATTCATCTCTTCCCAACTTTGGAATCTTGTAATAGTATTTCCGGTACAGATCTGCAGTCAAGAGTCCGACGTACTCTGTACAGCTGCCATAGTCATTCTGACCGCTTTCCGCACGTAAGTTCATGGTATACGGAAGCAACTCTACACCCTCCGCTTCCAGCGCAGGCAGGAATTCCTCGATCAGCCTAGTGCGAATTCCTGAGTCCTGATAGTTATTGACGCCATCTGAATGGAACGAATGGCTGAATAATGAGTTTTTCAGAATTGCCAGAATTCCGCCTTGCTCAAAGCCCAGCTTTATGAATTGCATGTTTCCAACAGCGAAAACACCGCCGTCTGGAATATCCAACAAGTGGAGACTCGGATTTGCAGGCTCATACACGTCTTCCTCGGCTTCACCGTCGAGAAGGTTAAACATATCTGTCATGTTGCTTTCTCCTATCATTCAAAATTTTAGTGTGGTGGTTCCCCTGGGCATCGAACCCAGATCCTCCCGGTTATGAGCCGGGCGCTCTGCCTGTTGAGCTAAAGAACCATAGACAGAACCCAGTAACTCCATGTTACTGGGTTCTGACGAAAGGGGGTGATACGCCTTTAAGTATTTATTTTTCGATTCCGCCCAAACGAATAAGAGAAACCCTGACAGTGTGTCTCTCGGCGTAGACCAAACAAAAGCGGAATGGCGGAACTTCAAAACAAATACTATCGGCGATGGCCCGAGCGACAGGATTCGAACCTGCGATCTCTTGATCCCAAATCAAGCGCGATACCAACCTTCGCTACGCCCGGATATGGGCAGTTTCCTGCCCTACCAACAATCCACAGACGAAGTGTCGCTAGTGAGTGGGACAAGACAATTCGTCTGTGCCGAAGCGACGCTTTTATTTCGGATTGGATCTCAGCTTTTAATTAACCCCGTTAATTAAAAGTGAGATCCAATCCTGGGAATAAAAGCGAAGACGGCAATTCAATACTCTTGCCTACGGCGAGGAGCAAGGTACGGATATGTATCCAGTGGAAATTCCCATACCTTCATTTTCATTGTTGGCTATAGATATCTCGCAAGAGATATTTATACGATGCTAAACATTATATCGATTGACACTGCTGAAATTGGAACGTTTAAAAACCACTGACTTTATCTCGTCAACGCTAATCTCTGTTTCGGTCGGCTCCCAGTCCTCGTCTCTCTTGCCGTAGTCCAAAAGGACGGCTTTATTCAGAAGCCCCGGATCGATGGACAATGTACCATTCTCGTTGATAACGTCTTTCAAGTTAAACCAGATTTTAAGTTCCAGTCTCTTGCTATACTCGGCAGCTCTGTTGCAAATCAATTCCGCATCGTAAATTCTACCTTCGTCCGGTGCATTGAAATTCAGCCGCAAATTATAGCATCTAAATGCTATATCATCATTCAGGATAGCTTCGACATCAAAATATTCATATTCCTCACACGCTATATTCAGATCCCGCATAGATTCCTGAACACTATATCCTTGATTGAGTTCAAACACGATTGCCCGGAGAAAATCGTAGGTAATATCCGCAAACGAAGAAATCCGGATAATCGTTTCGATTGCTTCGTGGAATTTGGGATTCAGGTTGTCCTGCATATACCCACGGATTTCGTCAGGAGAGGGATTTCCGACCTCAAAATGATAATGGAATCTGCCGGGACGGTTCAGGAGGCAATCGTTTAAGAGTTTTACGTCATTGCATGTAATCACGAACAATTTCTTTCCATTACTCATGCCATCGAACATCGGTAGCAGCGCATCCTGCGGGTCGTGCTCGCTCTCCGTATGACTGAAAATTTTTTCGAACTCGTCAAAAATGACGAGGCACTCTTGTTGAATTGAAGAAATGAAGTCCTGAATACCAGCAATACGATTGGAAACAATGATAACGGGTAGTCCGTACTTGGTGATTGCTTCCTTAGCAAGGATTCTGACAAACAGGGATTTCCCGCACCCTTTATTGCCACTCAGAATCACGCCAAGATTACGATTTACCGCTCCGAATGTTTTCAAAACCTTCTCAACCTTGTATATGGTATCTCCGTATATCTTCTGTTCATTCGGTGCAAGGTCTTCGCGTCGTGATAACCAGTACCCAATTCGCTCTCCAAAGCATACATCATATGTACCGGCTGGTAGTCTTTTGTACGTTCGGACGTCGTCCCCGTAGATTCTTGCGTCATTTCCGCACATAATAACATTCATTGTGCTTCCTCCCAAAAAAGTAATCTTGTTGTTGAAATAAGAAAATCTTGTAAAGTATTTCTTCCTGGCGATGTGATCGCGAGGCGCCTAACAATTGGTTCCGTTTAGCTGCATTATTGAATACTTCGCCCTTTCTATGCGGTGTTATTCAGTTTTGTTCGCATTCATATTCAGTTTCGGCCGCCATAGATTATCGTTGATTCCTCAACTGACCAGCTCCGCACTTACATACGGTACCATCCTAGGCCAGGATGCCTGCCGGATCGTTCATATTCCGATCAAATTGTTACTCCTGCCGACGGCGAAGAGCATATCTTATTCAGATATAATGTCATTTTCTTATTTCTTGTATTTGTAATTTGCAGACTCATGCACCGTGTACTTTGGCATCGAAATCTGTACCCTTACGCTGGCGCAGGCGCCACCTTCTCGGGAAAGGCAATCCCTTTTCAAGCATGATTTAATTCTCACTTCCGTGGCGGAGAGGGTGGGATTCGAACCCACGAAGGAAGGCTCCTTATCGGTTTTCAAGACCGACTCCATAAGCCACTCGGACACCCCTCCGTGTTGCCGCACAGAAATGTGCGGCGGCGATATTTCCATGATTAACACAATCTGCGTGGAGATGCGCAGCCGACTGGAGCTGCAGACTGAAGGGCACCGCTGTCGCTATTGGATTGATACTTAATTGATGCGTGAAGTGCGATCGTTTTTTTTCCGTTGATTCCAGGGGGCTTTTGTTGTTTACTTAGCCGCCCTCGAATGCAGATTTCTGATATTAGATCTATAGTCGACGTAGATGTCATGTAGCTCGCCGCGGGTGCGCCTCCATATTCCGATCAAGTTGGTACTCTTGCCAACGGCGAAGAGCATATTTCAATAAGAAATATTATTTCATTGTGATAGCCCAGATCATCTCAGGGCTTTTTTAATCATGGATTCAACTCTGACTCCAAACTTTTGGTTTACGTGTGCTACGATTCGGTCGATTGTTTCTCCCTCTACCATTTTGTAATAGCTGCGTAGTCCCTCCATTACCTGAACGTCTGAAGCATCCCATTGAATGTTGTTCTTAGCATCCATGACGAAGTTTTCCAACATTCTCTGGAAGTGTTTCTTATTCTGGTAACCAACCGTGACGTTATTATCCTTGTTAAGCATCACACCCAGCATCCAATTCCGTCCAGCAGAAGATCCGTACCTCGTTTTGGACTCATTGATACGAAATGGAGCATTGAAACTCGCCAGCACCTCCTGAATCATTCCTTCAATTTCCCGGAACTGAAATGTATACTTGGACGAAATATGGAAATCATCCGCATATCTCGTGTACACATACCGCTGACCGTTGTAATCGCGGAGCTTATTTGCAAGTGTAAAATCAACAGGAATCATCATAATGTTGGTGATAGACGGAGATATCGGTGTGCCTTGCGGCAATCCGCCGTCCAGGAAGGCCAAAGATAGGGCTGTTTCCAGCGCAGTTTTCCCTTCACTGGTTTTTACAACCTCGGAAAACGGGAACACCATGGAAAACATGGACATAGCAAACTCCAGAGTAGTACTCCCAAAGAAGTTGCTGAGATCGTACTTCCCGAACCATCTGCTCTCATTCTGCTGGTGACGTTTTACACAGTCGATTGTACATCTGTTTTTGATATACGCGAACGCTGACGTATGGTAAAGTGCGTGACAATCATCCTCGAAAATCACTTTTAGCTCACGCAAAGCATTCATCAACTCATCATTTGGAGCATCAATTTTACGCAGTCCGTGACTTTTCTTCGGGATATAGAATTCCTTGTATAAAGAGTGCCTTGGCGCTTCTCGCAATTCCTTTGTCTTCTCGTTGAATGCTACAAGTTTTCGAATGATTGTCTGGACGTTGGCACGCCCCGTGAATCGCTCACTGACCTCTTCCACGCAGTATGTCCTTGTGTCAGAGACACTTCCGCTAATTTCTCTTGGCGCACTGTCTGCGCCGAACCAGAATTCTTCCAAGGACATCTGATGATATCTTGGAGACTGTTTGACTGTAATATAGTACATATAAAATACCTCTTCTGATGTAATCTCGTATGGAAGCTGGTACTGATGAGGAGAGCGACCCAAATCAGGAACATGTGGTTTGATCGCCTTCTTGGTGCGAACAGTGGAACTGAACTGCCGGATGTTACCTTCATCCCAGTTGGTTTTCTGAGTTCTCGCCTATGTTCTTCTGGGGGTGAGTCATCAACTGAAAGGCACGCGTGTACTTCAGCCTGGCCGGTTGCTCTCGTGAATGCTTCCTCGCTTCCGATCAAGTTGGTACTCTTGCCAACGGCGAAGAGCTATCTTTTGTAAAAGATACATTTCATTACATCATAAAGCCCCGAATTCCTTCGGGGCGCAGGATCAGAACGAGTCTAAGATAAAGTGGAATCCGTCTATCATAATCATCTTCTTAAGACCGAGACCCTTTGTGAAGTTGATAAAGTTATCTACACCAAGGGCGCACACGAGCCGAACCGTCGTCGCTACGCCGAGGGTGACACCGCAAGCGGATACCGGAGTTTCCTGAGATGCTTCTTCGTGAGAAAACTGCATGGTGGCCAGGAAATTCTTCTTCATCTTGGGGTCACTCCAATCCGCTGCATAGTGTTGGGCAGATTCCAGGAGGGTTCGGAAATCGAACATAGCCTTGACAAATGGAGAGTCAAAATGCTTTTCAACAATGGTACGGCGCAGTTCGATATTGTCCACACACAGGAAGATATAGCCAGAAAGGATTTTTCCCTGCCACCCTTCCGGCTTCAGCTCCAGTTCCTGATCAATATCCGGGTTGATATCCACCAAGATATCTCGCAGAGCCTCCACTTTTTTCTTGTGAATGTCCTGCTGCCGGAACATCTGATTTACAATGTTGTGAGGTTCCACGTCATCGAAGTCCCAGAGAGTCATCTTTGTAACGCCGCACCTGGCAAGGTTTTCTGCCAGTGTGGAGCCGACGCTGCCGCAACCAATGATGTGGATTCTGGAATCATCCTTTTCCGGCTGGAAAAAGTCATAGCTTTTCGATAAATCCATATATGTATTTCCTTTCTCTTACGCAGTTTCTTTGGAGTTGCCCCAAGCGATAGACAGAAGATCGTCCAAAGTGAAGTCGGTTTCTGGAGCAGATTCTTCTTCCGTCTCCTCCTCTTCCAGTTCTTCCTCTTCTGCTTCTTCCTCTTCCGCTTCTTCCTCCTCATATTCTTCGTCGAATACGCCGCCGTCATCGTCAGCCCAATTAAGGAATTCTTCTTTCAGGTCATCGATATCATCGGAACTCCTGCCCTCCCAATCGCCCCATCTGTCACGAATGTAAAAATCGTAACCATCAGGAAGACTATTGAGCCAATCCTTTACATCCTGCCAACCCTGGTCGTTTTCTGTAAGTTCATCATTTATGACGTCGTCATAGGACTCTTCAGAGTATGCATCGTCAAACTCATATCCGAATTCACTTGCGAAGTCTACCAACTGTTGAAAGTCCAAAACGTCATCGATGAATTCCTGTCTTGTCAAATTACCTCACCCCTTCAAGAATTCAACGTTTAGTCATCGTAACCGTAATACTCATCCCGATAGCCGAACGGGCCGTAGGGATCATCGTCATCACAGTGATTGCTTCCCCATTCCGGACTTGCCGACTTGGCTGCACAGGTATTTTTGAGAGAACCTGCGGTCGTTTTCTTCCGTCCGTTCCCTACCCTGTGCTTCTTCCCGTTCTTTTTTTTTGCGCTGTCCGCGTTATCCTTGCTACCATAAAGAATGGTTTTGGTAGCAGATTCCGCAGGTTCCTTCTGAGACGTTACCGAAGGAGCGGTCGTTACTGGTGTATGGGTCGGTTCATTGGGTTTATAGGTTCCGGTATACCCATACGCTCCATAGCCATTCTGGTTTCCATAATATCCCGGATAGCTGCTGGCCTGATACGCAGGCTTCCGCTCCGTAATCATCTTCTTTGCATCAGAAAGGAATTTCTCAATTCCGTTTTCGTCCGGAATTACCGTAACGGTCACGTCAGAGGTTTCAAAGAGGACGTTCTTCGCCATATCGTAGATCTTGATGTGGCGCTCATTGCGCTTATTCCAGATCATGAAAATGTAGAACATGGTATCATCCAGCTGACGAAGAATCTGCTCGTAGAACGTAGTGTCCACGCACGACGGACTCACACTCATATTGACGTGAGAATGCCCCTGCATCCTGATGTTATTGAAAATCTCATCCGGGTGTGACATGAGCCACATCTGGTACTGCTCCTGATCCGGATTCACGGTTGCCCCTGTTACCTCCTGTGGATAGACAAGGATATCCTCAATGATGTAGGCGTCCTTCTCCGGGTCGTCTACCCGTTTTGCTACACCGTGCCAGCCGACCTCCTTGTCACACTCCCGGATCAGAGTCTGCATTTTGTACCATGCGATTTCCGTAAAGAACAGCTCTGCCTTCCGCTGGATCGTGCCGAAGGTTTTCGTGAAATTGATTTTGCCATCCGAGATCGCTCCCGTGAGAGCCTTCTCGAATTCCGCCTTAATTCCCTCAATGTCTTCGGGGGTTAGACGAATTAACTTACTCATTGGTTCCCTCCCCGGCTGTTTCCGCCGCCGTTTCCTGTGCTTTCTTCTGCTCATTCTGCTCCTTCAACCACTGGATTGCCCCCTCGGGGTCTACGACTTTGCCGTCCGGCAATTCGATACATTTGATATTAACCCCTCTGCCGTTGCTAAAAATTCTGCTCACGAACTCGCCGATTACGGTAGAATCCGCAAAGTTCAGACTCACGCAGGAGCTAATACACTGTTCGATTGCTCCAACATAATCATGCTCCCGAAGCCTCCCGGTGATTGCACGCTCATGATTTCCAAGGCAGCTGTACCTGTCAATGTGGGGATTCGGCGTACAATCTCCAAATTCTGTGCCGTATATTGCGTGGGAATTGGCTCTAACCGATCCTGTCAGGTCAAACGTATAGCTGGCGCAGAACTTCATGCGAATCTTCTGATCCAAAAACAGCGCCTTCGAGAACATGGCGATGTCCTCATTGGAGAATCTGTCGCTTGCCCGATACAGCATACTATTCTTGTTGTTGATATACCTCTTTGCGCCCTCCTCATCGAAGTAGGTCAGATACCCCTTACAATTAAAAGTCAGGCGGCTACGATCAACGGATACAAGGGAAAGGTTCTTATTGTGGATGAAATAACCCACAATTTCAGATGTTCCGTCCCCTTCCGCGATTTTTGCACGGATTCCCATCAGCTTGATATTCGAGTCGTAGCACTGACGCATAAGGTTGTCAATTTCCTCTTCATGGTCTCTTACACATGACATGTACCTGTCGATCGAATTTTGAACGCTCTGCGCTTCCTGCTCCAGAAATCTATTCTCAAAATCGCCCAACTGGTTCTTAATCATCAAAGAACGGAAATCGTACTTCTCCGCAATCGCTGCGATGGCTGCAAGATAATTGTCCGGTGTTCTTTCCTTAAAAGATTCCAGAACTGCCTTTTCCTGCTCGGATACGCCAGTTTCCGGAGGGAAGTACCAAGGCAGCATTACCGGAATTGCAAGCTGAAGGAAATGGAACTTTCGCAGATCAATATTATCTGTGAAAATCACGGTTGTCTTGGTTTCCGTATTGATGAAGCAGAGAATTCGGAATACTTTCTTGTAGTACTCCGTTAACTTCTCCACTCTCGTAAACTTGCCTCCTGAGAACCCGATAAAGTATTTCTCCGCGACATCCATGACAGCGGTATTTCCTTCATTATCATAGTTGCAGGTGTTGAGCAAGTAGATGCTATTGGCTGCAAACGAGCAGCCTTTAGACACGTTGGTAACATGACGCAAAACGATGTCCCGATGGTTCCGATCTACCTCTCCTTTGGTAAGAGATGTCTCCCTGTAGACAAACCGAATGGTATCCGTTTGCGACATTCTGGAAAATACCAGCGCACGCAGAGTAGATGTCATCGAGTAGTCCCCTCTGAAATCAGAACCACCGATTCTGTCAAAAACAAAGTCGGGAGCGCTCCCTAGAAACGGACTATCGACAATTGCATTTCTAAACATTTTTCGGATTTCTCCTTTCCTTAATTACAAAAATAATGGTGCCGGAAACGGGAGTCGAACCCGCAACGACTTTCGTCCACGGATTTTAAGTCCGGTGCCTTTACCTGTTTAGCCATTCCGGCATATGTACCGTTTTACCACGTCCAATTCGTCGCTGTACCAATTTAATAATTTAATTGGACGCAACTCCAACGGAAAAGGATGCGTGAAATTTCGTTTGTCAGTTAGATCCCGCATTTCCCCCAGCTGACAATCCCATGCATCGCCTCCACCAGCTCTCGTTCCCGCATGGGTAGGTTTTATATCCCGCCTCATTTCGTTCGTTTGAAGCGGTTTGTGCCAGGATAACCAAGCACACAGTGCAAGATGATGGACTCGAACCATCAACAGAGCTGCGCACACTCTACCGCCTATTTCCGCGGCGCGTCTAACCGCTTCCGCCAATCTTGCAAATTCCCGGTTAACTCCTTGGGCAAAGCAGGGAACCCCTGCTTTGCCCAAGCGGAATTATGTAATCAGGCGTTATCGGCTTTGACGACGTTCAGGAGCCAGCACTCTTCCCCGAGGCCGAAGTCCTTGAAGGTCTTGTCCAGATCACCGGGCTGCAGGGGGTAGCCGTCCAGGTGCATGGTGCCGCGGGTGTAATCGATACCATTGTCCTTCAGAACGGAACGCAGGGTAACGGTGGAGTCGACGATGACGGTGTTGCGCTTAACATTGGAACCAACAGTAACCTTAATCATAATATTTTCTCCTTTAATTCATTTGATTTTGGAATTCCATAAAACAGGCGTTACCGCCTGAATTATTCTCGTGAAAGCCCGACTCGATTTCAGGGGCGGGACGGAAAGCCCCGGCGCAATAAATGCGCCAGGGGGGCGAGGTTCGTCGCTTCTTACTGCGCGACGCTGATGTTGTCCATGATGGACTGCTTTTCAGCGGCGATAGCGCCGATGACAGCCGGCAGATTGGTCTCCAGCTTTGCCAGGTTCATCAGAGCAGCGCCGTACTTGTCGGCCACATACTCCTTCATGTCCTTCACATCGGCGGGAGCCATCAGGGTCATGGTAGCCAGCTTTTCAGTCTGGGTTTCCTCACCGAATTCCACGCCGACATTGCCGATCTTACCAGCGCTGCCGCGGACGACACCGACTGCGAAGATAGGCTCCTTGCCGTCCTCACCGCCCAGCAGAACCAGCGCCTTGGGCTGATACTTCTTGACGGTTTCCAGCTCCTCCAGCTTCAGGGCAGAAGTAATGACGATTGCCTTACCTGCGATAGTAACCTTTGCCATAATTATGTACTCCTTCAATTCTAAAACGTACTCTTTTCGATGCGGTATGGCATCCGCACTATCGGCTTCCTCTGTCGGGAAGAGCCTCCAGCCGATACAATTTGCCAGATGTTGGACTCGAACCAACTCCATCGTTCCAATTTTCAAGCTGCGCAGTATTCATTTATTTTTCACTGTGTGCTCACAACTTCGTGAGCCTACTCAGCCATATGTGTGCGCACTGACAATTCGTCGGATGGAACCCTCGTTCCGGCATAAAAAGGCGGCCTGTTACAGCCGCCGTAATTTACGATTCCTGCATGTCTGTAATTTCCGCATACGGGTACAGACAGAATTCCTCATTACCGCTCTCGTCGGCAATGTACATGGGGCGATACACCTCGATGCCATGCTTTTCATACAGCATAGAACAGATACAGTCCTTCAGATCTTCCAGAATTTCCTGGGTTTCTTTAGAGTGAACGTCGAATGCCTCTCCGAGAATCGTTACCAGGAAATCGTAGGCAGCATCATCCATTTCCAGCTCGCGGGTTTCAATCAGATCCTCCTCGTCATCTAATTCCTGCTGGCTCTGACGTTCTTCTACGAAATTCTCGGCGTTGGAGATATACTCCTCACACAGCCGATTGATGCTTTCTTTCGTATCGAAGGTATTGATCATTTCCTCGGTTGCGATTTCCTCATCGCCCAGGTACACGTAAGCGGTGAGCAAACCTCCCTGCTCGCCAATCTGGATCTCTGTATCAAACTCATTGTTGCGCGCGACCAGCTTCATTCTGATGCGAAGCTCATCTGTGTGGTCTATGTAATACTGCCACACATCCTCCGGTTTCAAAAAGATGTCTATCATGATTTCCTCCTACAAATCCTCTTTAAGTTCTCACCGGCACGAAATACCGGCAACGAAAGCTGATGGACACTTCCATCTACGAAATGGCACGCACGGGCGGCGGTTTCAAAAGTTCCAAATCCCGTCAGAATTACTTTCCCGCCGTTCCCCATCTCTTTCTCAATCTGGGAAAAAATAGAATTAAAAACCGCCTTTGCGTCCTTCTTTGTGACACCAGTTTCCTCTGCCACGATCCCGATGAGTTCTTTCTTGGTCATTTGATTGTCACCAAGACAATTTCCCGAATGGCTTTCAAAAACCACGCAGGAGCATAGAAAATCATTGCCGATGCTTTCCCCACAAGGCAATGTCCACTCAGAATCATGGAAGCAAGCTGCTGCGAAGATTTTTGCTTGCTGGTGATAATATTCACCGCGAGCCACGCAATGAGTAGAATGGTAATTACTGCTTTCATAATCACTCCTAGTTTCATCAGAACACCGGATAGGAAATAAGTTCACATTTCCGGCTGCGCCTCAATTTTTCCACCGTTTTCCTGCAAAGGAACGGCGAATCGAAGCACTTGGTCACGGTAACGCCGGTTTCCCGAATTCGGTAGACTACTTTGAACATAGGCGTCCCTCAGCAAAAAGCGATAAACATTGCGAGGAAAACCGCAACCATTGCTAAAGCCATAAGGAAGCTGATAATTGCGCGAACGATTTCCTGGTCGCGTCTGC
>ERZ772861.1966-NODE-1966-length-15040-cov-12.079479_pt1 | contig 15040 bp, 9 predicted proteins | sample MGYA00512135_ERZ772861 | MGnify/ENA primary metagenome ERZ772861 (study PRJEB29015, sample SAMEA2737700) | human gut metagenome | biome: human gut; feature: human-associated habitat; material: faeces | place: China | collected 2012 ...
GTGTGGCACAGACGGAGGAGGGTTATATTCGCCGCTTTTACAAGCGGGAACCGCGAGGGGAGTTCCACCTAAAGGCAGAAAAGGCGCTAACTTACCTGGAAACGGCATACCACGCGTTTTTTACATCCCCATTATATACTTTCAACGAGGATATGTAAGCACGGGTTTTCCCGCAGTCACGTCAAGGCAATCAAAAGGCACAAGCAGCCCTTATGCCCTTTGATTGCCTCTCCGCCCGAGGGCGGAGAGGACTGGAAAAAACAAATTTCGCGCAAAAATGCTCGGAAATCAGCTATTAGTTACACTCCAAGTGTAGTACGGATTGGTCGTAGTACCGTGATAATAATATGTCACACCGTCAATTTTAATGGTTTCCGTAAGACCAATGTTTTCATGGACAAAACCATTGATGTCTCCTTTAAAGCCGGTTGTGATCTGCGTAAAAACGATGTTGTTCGGCGTTTTGCCGGTGATGGTCAATGTAGCACCCTTGAAGCAGCCGATGTCGCTATCGGTCGCTGCATCCAGATTGAGTTCTAAAATTCCGCCGAGGATACCGACAACCTTACCGGCGCGGTTGGCAGTATCAGAACTTACAGTCGCACCGATCGTGCAGCCTGTGACAGCAGATTGAGCGTTTCCTCGGGTCGAGCCGAAAATGCCGCCTGCCGCCTTCGTACCGGAAACCGTTCCGTTGATTGTGCAATTTTCCGCCTTCACGCCGTTCTGTGCATCACCGACGACGCCGCCTGCAATATTAGAAGCGACGATACTTCCCGTATTCGTGAAGTTGACAATCTGTATCTGTTGTGCATCAGCACCCTTCGCACGACCGGCAACGCCGCCCGCCAAAGATGCGGAGATTTTGCCGCTGTTGCTGCAATTTGTCACGGTCGAGTTGTTGCCCAAGTTGCCGCAGATACCACCGGCCTGAGAAGTATCGCCGATGCCGGTAACAGTAACATCACCAAAGTTCTGGCAGTTTTCGATTGCAGCGTTCGGATTGCACCATGCCACAATGCCAGCGGCAGGCCATGCGCCCTTTGTAGTGATTGCGCCGCTGTTCGTGCAGTTTTTCAGAGTTCCCTTGTCAAGGGATGCAACGATACCGGCCGCCTTGGATTCGGTGGCAGTGATTGTGGCCTTGTTATGACAATTCTCCAGCGTAGTATTTACACCCTTGCCAACGATACCGGCCGCTTCTTTTCCGGTGACAGAACCAGCAACCGTCAGGTTTTTGATGGTGGCACCTTCTGTTGCGCCGAAGAAGGCAACATAACCATCAAACGCAGCAGCTTTTTCCTCAGAAATTTTCAAGCCCGTAACTGTATAGCCCTGACCGTCAAATATGCCCTTGAACTTGTTTCCGTTCTTCTGTCCAATAGGAGTCCACTCATTGCCGTTAAGGTCAAGGTTCTTGGTGAGCTTGATGGTATAGTCGCTATAGTCCTTACTGTCGTTAATGTCGTTTACCGACTGTGCCAGCGCAGCAAGCAGCCTGCCGGAGTCAACAGTGACAACCTTGTTGGTGTTATCCGTTGCAACCTTGAGTTCATCGGCGCTAGCAATGCCGCCATTCCAAGTGTCGATCGGATACTCGGCATTCTCGTCGTATGTATTATTGAAGCTGTCGAACTCGCTGGCCAGCTGCGTAGCATACACGGTGATGGTGATGCCGTCCAGCGTCAGGCCCTGATAGTCGTTACCGGCGGAGGTCTTCATCACGCCCTTGATGTAATACACATCCTCGCTGGTCTTTTTGGCTTCCAGCGTTCCGGTGAACTCGTTAAGGCGCGTTCCCTCATTGTTTTTGTCATTCTTCACCAGATAGAAGTCAATAACATCCAACAGATCGAAATTGCCCTCATTGGCAACGGTAGTACCCTTGTTGACCTGTGCTTTCCACTTCAGTGCCAGATTGCCCTTGTTGGCAATTCGGAAGCCCTCGGTCACATAGCGGCAGCCCGGCTCCCAGAGAATATCTGCGGCAGGGGTAACCTCAGCAGCGCTACCATCAGTCGGAGTGTCAACCTTTTTAGTGAAGTTCAGCTTCTCAAGATGAGCCTCACTGTTCGCGCCGATAATATCCACTTTCAGATTGCCGGACACAATTTTGTTGACGCCGGTGGACGCCGTGTCGGTAAACCAGGCGAACGTTGTCCCGACCAGCATGACCACACACATGACCAGTGCCATGACGCTGGTCAGCAGTGCGCGCTTTGTTGCTTTTTGGTTGTTGTTCATTTAAGAGCCCTCCTAAGTCAGAATTTATTTCGCAGCCGCCCGGTGATTCTTTTCCTAAAGAGGTAGGAAAAGAATCCGGCGCCCATGGGCGCCGCGCGTATGCGATTGACGGTCAGAATATAGCACTCCTCCGCCCCCTGCGCAACCGTTTCCGGCGAAATTTTCACATTTTGTTATCATGCACAAATTTTCGCCCCTTTTGCCGTGATTCTGGCAAAAATTTCACCTCAAATCTCCACCCGGCCGCCGGGGCGGTACTCCTCGGCGGTCACGGTCATGGCGATGCCGCCTGCGGACAGCTCCGTCAGCCGCGCCCGCAGCGTCTCCGCCGTCTGTGCCGGGAGGGACACGCGGAGCCGGATGTCCGCACCGTACTCGGCCTCGTCCACCGTGCCGCCCAGCGCCGTCACCTCGCCCCGCACCCGCTCGAACAGCGCGTAGGGACACGGGATGTCCGCCATCGCCCACAGTCCCATCTCCGCCGCGCCCGCCGCCGCCAGCGCGTCCCGGGCGCTTTTGGAATACGCCCGGGTCAGGCCGCCCGCGCCCAGCAGGATGCCGCCGAAATACCGCGTCACCACGCACACCACGTTGGTGACGTTCTCCCGCTGGAACACATTCAGCATGGGCTGTCCCGCCGTGCCCTGGGGCTCGCCGTCGTCGCCATACCGCAGAACGTCGCGGCCGATGAGATAGCACCAGCAGTTATGCCGGGCGTCGTAATACTTCTTCTTCATCTGCGCGATGAATTCCCGCGCCTGTTCCTCCGTCTCCACCGGCAGCAGATGGCCGATGAAGCGGGAGCGCTTTTCGGTGAACTCCGTCTCCGCCGCCTGATAGGGTACGCGGAAATCGCTCATTCCCACTCCTCCTTCGGCTCCGTCCAGCCCTCGATGTAGTTTTTCAGTTGGCCGATGATGCGGGGCGTACACACCGCCACCACGTCCACCGTTTCGCCGTACTCCACCGATTCCACTTTGGCCTCCCGGTACAGGCTGTCCAGCGCGCCGGCCTTGTCATAGGGCAGGTGCAGCGTCACACGCTTCGTGCCCTTGTCCAGCTTTTTGTCGATGGCGGAGAGCAGCCTGTCCAGCCCCTCGCCGGTTTTGGCGGACACGTTCACCGCGTCCCCCTCCTTATCCCGCTGGAAGGCAAAGGCCAGGTCGGACTTGTTGTACACCCGGATGCAGGGGATCGTCTCCGCGCCCAGCTCCCGGATCAGCTCGTCCACGATCCGCGCCTGCTCCTGCCACTCCGGGTTACTGGCATCGATGACGTGCAGCAGCAGGTCGGCGTATTCCAGCTCCTCCAGCGTGGCCTTGAACGCCTCCACCAGCTGGTGGGGCAGCTTGCGGATAAAGCCCACCGTGTCGGAGATCACCACGTCCAGCGTATCGCTGACGGTCAGCAGCCGGGTGGTGGTGTCCAGCGTGTCGAAAAGCCGGTTGTTGGCCGGTATGTCAGCGCCGGTGATGGCGTTGAGCAGCGTGGACTTGCCGGCGTTGGTGTAGCCCACGATGGCCACCACAGGTATCTCGTTCTTCCGCCGACGCTGGCGCTGGGTGGCGCGGACGCGCCGCACCTCCTCCAGCTCCTCCTTCAGCTTGTCGATCTTCCGGCGGATGTGGCGGCGGTCTGTCTCCAGCTGCGTCTCGCCGGGGCCCTTCGTGCCGATGGGCGAGCCGCCGGTGCCGCCCTGCCGCTCCAGATGGCTCCACATGCCGATCAGCCGGGGCAGCAGGTACTGGTACTGCGCCAGCTCCACCTGTAAGCAGCCCTCCTTCGTCCGGGCGCGCTGGGCGAAGATGTCCAGTATCAGGCCGCTTCTGTCCAGCACCTGCACGCCGCACAGCTCCGTCAGCACCCGCACCTGTGACGGGGACAGATCGTTGTCGAAGATCACCATGGTGGCCTCGCTGTTTTCCACCATACGCTTGACCTCCTCCACCTTGCCCTCGCCGATGAAGCTGTGGGGGTCGGGCTTCTCGCGGCTCTGCAATATCATGCCCACGGACTGGCCGCCCGCCGTCTCCACCAGCGCCGCCAGCTCCGCCAGGCTCTCCTCGTCGGCGCTGTCCGCGCCCAGCACCGGGGACTTCAGACCCACCAGCACCGCGTAGTCCCGCGCGCCGTTCTTATTCTCTTCAATGGTTTTTCGTTCCATAATGCTCCTCGTTGTAACGGTATTGCCCTAATTATACCCCATGGCGCTGCAAAAAAGCAAGACCCGCACCAACGGTACGGGTCTTGCGATGTGATGTGTCCTTACTTGTCCAGGCCGAAACGCTTGTTGAACTTGGCAACGCGTCCGCCGGTATCCACCAGCTTCTGCTTGCCGGTGAAGAAGGGGTGACACTTAGAGCAGACTTCCACGCGAATATCCTTCTTCGTAGAACCTGTCTCAATCACATTACCGCAGGCGCATTTGATAGTAGTCTGCTGATAATTGGGATGGATTCCTTCCTTCATTGCTCTTGTTCACCCCTTTCTGGTTCACTCGTCGCCGCGGCTATGCCGCAAACGCAACTGTGATAATAGCATACTCTTCCCGGAAATGCAAGTATTTTTCGCTATTTTTACAAAGAAATTTCCCGGTCGCAGGCGAAGAAGTACAAAACGCGCTCCGTCACCGGCTTTTGCAGTAGTTTCGCCAGCGCTCCGGCGTAGGCGTTCAGCTGCGTGCGATAGACCTCCGCCCGCCGGGGCGTCTCCTCCGCCGTCACCCGGTCGGTCTTGAAGTCCACCACGGTCAGGCCGTCCGCCGTCTCGAACACGCAGTCCGCCACGCCCTGCAGGAGCATCTCCTCCCCGGCGGCCGCCGGGTCGTAGAGACCCGCATCCATCAGCAGCGAGAAGCGGTACTCCCGCCAGCCCTGCTTTGCCGCGCGGATCCGCGCCGCCAGCGGCGACGACAGGAACCGCGCCAGCGCCGGGATGTCCAGCGCCGCCGCCTGCTCCGGCGTCAGCAGCCGCCGCGCCGCCAGCGTCTCCGCCAGCGCGCGCACCGCCGCCGGTTCCGGCGGGGTGTCCAGCGGCAGGAACTGCATGACAAGGTGCATGGCCGTGCCGCGCTCCGCGCCGGTCAGCCCGTGCTTTTCCTGCAGGAAGCGGGGCTTTTCCGGTACGCTCTCCCACCGGCGGGGCAGCGCGCCCTCGGCGATCTCCTCATCGATGGCGCGTCCCTTCAGCTGGGTGGCCGTTACCTTGGTGGGCGTCACTGTGGCCGCGCCGTGGCCGTATGCGAAGGCCAGCGCTGCCTCGTCCGGCAGCACATCCGGCGTTTCCACCGCCGCGCTGTCCGCCGCCGTCACTTCCTGCTGCTCCTCCTCTTCCCCATCGATGCGGTGCAGCCGCACCGTCAGCCCCGCCGGGGCCTCCCGCAGCTCCGGCGGGCGCACACCGGTGAAGCGGTGGAAATCCGCCGCCTGATAGGTGTTCATCAGCGCCAGCACCAGCCAGTCGCCGGGGCAATCCGCGCCGGACACCGCCTCCGGCGGCACCGGCAGCTCCGTCAGGGCGCACAGCTCCCGCAGATGCTTTTCCGGGTTCTTCCGGGAGCAGACCATGATGAGCTTCTCCTGCGCCCGGGTCATGGCCACATACAGGATGCGCAGCTCCTCCGCCTTGGCCTCCCTCTCCAGCACCAACGCCAGCGCCGTTTTGGATATGGTGTCGTACCGCAGCCGCCGCTCTACCTCCACCCGCTCGGCACCCACGCCCAGCTGGGGATGCACCAGCACCGGCCTGTCCATATCCTGCCGGTTGAACGCCCGGCACAGGTCGGCCAGTATCACCACCGGGAATTCCAGTCCCTTGGACTTGTGCACGCTCATGATGCGCACGCCGCCGGCGGCCTTAGCCGCCGTGACCACGGGCGCATCGCCCTTTTCCAGCAGCTGCCGCAGGTGGCTCACGCAGTCGAACAGCCCCGTCCTGCCGCTCTGTACCAGCCGCCGCACATAGTCATACAGCGCCGTCAGCCGCGCCTGCCGCGCCGTGCCGTCCTCCATGGCGCCGAAAATAGCCATCACATGGCACCGGTCGTATATGTACCAAAGCAGCTTGTCGGCGGACATCTCCCGCCCCGCCTGCCGCAGCTCATCCAGCAGCGTCAGGAACGCCTGCGCGTCCTCCCCCTGCTCCAGCCGCAGCGCCTCGTAATAGTCCCCCTCCTGCTGCACGGCGCGTATGGCCGCCAGCCGGTCGGCGCTCATGCCCACCAGCGGCGAGCGCAGCACTGCGATCAGCGGCACGTCCTGCCGGGGATTGTCCACCACCTCCAGCAGCGACAGCACCACCGCGATCTCCATGGCGGCGAAAAAGTCCTCGCTCTCGCCGCCGTCGCAGGGGATGCCCTCCCGCTCCAGCGCAGCGGAGAACACCGCCATCCGGGAAGCGGGCGAACGCATGAGGATCACGATGTCCTCCGGCTCCACCGGCCGCATGCTCCCGTCCGCACCGCGCACCGGGTATTTTTCCTCCAGCAGCCGCCGCACCCGCCGCGCCACGAACCGCGCCTCCGCCGCCGCTCTGTCGAACCGCTGCTCCGGCGTGTCCTCCACGCTGAGATAGTGGAACTCCGTCTCGCGTCCCTCCGCCTCGGGATAGTCCGCGCCCGGATGCAGCTGCTGCTCCTCCGTATAGTCCAGCTCGCCCATCTCCCGTGACATGATGGCGCCGAACACGAAGTTCGTGGCGTCCAGCACCTCCCGGCGGGAGCGGAAATTGCGGCTGAGCACCATCCGCCGGGGTTGACCCGGCGCAGCCTGCTCCGCCGGGGCGTACGTCCTGTATTTCTCCAGGAAGATCCACGGCTCTGCCAGCCGGAAGCGGTAGATGCTCTGCTTCACGTCGCCCACGGCGAAGATGTTCTCTCCCTGCCGCGACACGGCGCGGAAGATGCAGTTCTGCACCTCGTTGGTGTCCTGATACTCGTCCACCATGATCTCCCGGTAGCGCAGGGACACCTGCTCGCCCAGCTCCGTAGGCGTGCCGTCCGGACGGCTCAGCAGCTGCACGGCGTAGTGCTCCTGATCGGAGAAATCCATGGCGTTGCGCCGCACCTTCTCCGCCCGGAAGCGCCGGTCGAAATCCTCCGTCAGCGCCAGCAGCGCCTCCATCGCCGGGGCGATGGCCTGCATGTCGCCCAGCAGCTCCGCCTCCGCCGTCTCGTAGGGTGCGGACAGCTTGCCCACAGCCTTTCTGCACTTTTCCAGCACGGCGCGGGCGGCATTCTTCTCCTGCGCGTACTCGTCGCCGCGCACGGTGCCCATCCGCTGAAACACCACCTGCACGCGCCCCATGGCGTCCCAGCCCTCCTGCGCCGCCGCTTCATACTGCCGCAGCTGCGCCGCCGCGTCCAGAAATCTGTCCGCGTAGGCGTCGTACACCGGCTGGCAGCCATCCATCTGCTCCGCGGCGCGCTCCAGCCGCCCCGCCCAGTACAGGGCGCGGCGCACCGTGTCCTCCATCACCGCCCGGCCGTACACGCTGTCGCCCAGCCGCGGCGGGAGATGCTTCCAGCTCTCCGCCGCCTTTTCCAGCCACGCGGCAGGGTAGGGATGGCTCTGCAGCTTTCCGTGCAGCTCCGGCACCAGCGCCGCCAGCGCCCGGTCGTCCCGGCCGAAGCCCAGCGTGGCCGCCAGCGAAGCGCAGCCCTCGTCCCCCTGCTCGATGCGCTGGTAGAAGCTCTCCAGCGCCTGCTCCAGCGCCTTCTCCTTCAGCAGCGACGCCTCCGACTCGTCCAGTATCCGGAAATCCGGCGTCAGGCTGTGTCCCTCCACCGGCTCCAGCAGGTGGACATGCTCCCGCAGCAGCGACGCGCAGAAGCCGTCCACCGTCTTGATATCCGCCTGATATACCCGGAACATCTGCCGCCGCAGATGCTCATCCTCCGGCGACTGCGCCACCCGCTTGGCCAGCTCGGAGGCCAGCTTGCTGCGCAGCTCCGCCGCCGCCGCGCGGGTGAATGTAATAATGAGGAAATCGTCGATATGGCAGTGCTCCTCCGTCAGGTAGGAGAACACCCGCTCCACCAGCACCTTCGTCTTGCCCGATCCGGCGGCGGCGGACACCAGCAGGCTGCCGCCTCTGTTTGTCACCGCCTGTGCCTGTTGGGGCGTCAGCTGTACGTCAGCCATGGCGTTCCTCCTCCCTGTCCACCATCTGCCAGAATTCCTCCGGCGTCGTCTTTTGCAGATACCGGGGCTTGTCCCGCTTTTCGTCGAACCAGCAGGCCGACGCGAAGGGGCACCAGTCGCAGGCGCTTTCCTGCGGCCCCCGGCGGCAGGGGTCGGCGTCGATGTTGCCGCCGCCCAGCTCCCGCGCCGCCTGCCGCAGCAGGCTGTCCACATACCGCCCCATCTTGCCCATCTGCTCCGCGTCCGCCAGCACGCCGGCGGCCAGTCCTTTGGCCTGCCCGTCCTTCACGGCGATGGGCAGGTAACAGGGCTTTTCCAGTGCGCTGTGCTCCATGGCGCACAGCACATCCGGGTCGCTGAGCAGCATACCCGTGCGGCGCAGCTCGTCCCGCAGCTGCTTTTCCAGCTTGTCCGGCGGGATGGCGCGATCCGCCCGCTTTACCACGTCCCGCGCCGGGACGTACAGCACGCCCGCCGGCTCCACCTCCGCGCCGAAATAGCTTCCGCCGTACCGCCGCAGGGCGAACAGATACAGCAGCATCTGTATGCCCAGTCCGTACCGCACATCCGCCAGGTCAAAGGCCTTCTTGCCCGTCTTGTAGTCCACCACACGGAGATAGAGCTTTCCGTCCTTCATCCAGCCGTCCACCCGATCCACCTTGCCGGTGACGGACAGGGTGGTGTCCCCCGCCGTCACTGTCACGGCGGGCAGCTGCCCGTCCTTTCCGCCGAAGCCCAGCTCGAAGGCCAGCGGGCGGAAATCCGACTGCTCCAGCTCGTCCAGCACGTTTTCCACGATGACCAGCGCCGTCTCCCGCAGCCGGGAGAACAGATACCGGAACCGGGCGGACTTCTGCCCGTAGCCGTCGATGGCGCTGGCGGCGTACTCCTCCGTGTACCGCCGCACCATGTCCGAAAGCGCCCGCTTTCCCGGCCTTTCGCCCCGGCGATCCACGTCCTTGAGGATGTTCTCCAGCAGGTAGTGGATGAACGTGCCGATCTCCGGCGCCTGAAAGTCCGCCCGCGTCCGCTCCTTCGCCCGCAGGCCGTACTCCATGAAATATCCGAAATGGCAGCTCTTTACCCGATCCAGCCGGGAGGCGGACATGGCCACGGTGCTGCCGTACAGGCTGCGCACCGCCTGGGGTGACAGCCGTCCCCGCCCCATGGCGCGGGCAGCCGCCATCCGTTCCAGCAGGTTGCTCTGTCCGTTTTCCCGGAAATAGCGCCACATGGCGCCCTCCGGCCGCTGTCCCGCCAGCGCCAGCGCCGGGGCGGGCAGCTCCCGGCGGTATGCGCCATCCTCCCGCAGCACCGCTGCCTGCGGGAACAGCTTTTTGATCCGCTCCACCACGAAGGACGGCAGCAGCCGCGCCCCGGACTCGTCGCCCACGCACCAGGACACCGTCAGGGATGTCCGGGGCTGCGCCAGCGCCGCGTAGATGTTCTGCAATTCGTTGCTCAGCGGGTCGAAGGTGGCGTCCGACAGCAGGATGCCCTGCTGCTGCAGAAGCTCACGCTCCTGCTGATCCAGTATGCCGCCCGGCTTTTCCACCGTGGGCAGCACATGGTCGTTGGCGCCCAGCAGGAACAGATGCGCCACCGTGTGGCGGTCGTTCCGGTTCAGCGGGCTGACCTTCACCTGATCCAGCGTGGCCGGTATGGTGGCCACGGCGTACTGGCTCAGCGTCAGCCGCAGCAGACGGGCGAACTCCTCGCCCTCCACCTCCGTGTCGCCCAGCAGCTCCACGAACTGATCCAGCACATCGCAGAAGATGCGCCACAGCTGGGCGTATTCCTCCGCCGCCTGTACCTGCCCCTGCTCCCGCAGCTCCTTTTCCCGCTGCTCCAGCACCTCCGGCGTACCGGCGCGCTCCGCAAATCTGTAAAGCACTTCCGCCTTACCCATGGCGGTTTTGCTTGCTTTCAGTCCCTCACTAAGGGGCAGGAACAGCTGCCGCACCTTGCGGCGCACCTGATTGACCTGCGCCAGCTGCTCACGGCGCTTGTCGGTCATCTCGCCGCCGTAGCCCTCCGGATCCGCCGTCCAGTCCTCGTCCCGCAGCCACATGCTGCCCCGGATCTCCCACCGGATCACATAGTTTTCCAGCAGGTCGCACTCCTCCGCCGTCAGCGATGTCATGCCGGTCTTGAGACAGCGGAACACGTCCTCGTACTCAAAGCCGCCTGTCACCGCATCCACGGCGCTCAGCAGCAGCGTCAGCACCGGCTGCTCCAGAATGTCGCTGCGGCGGCTGATGTAGGCCGGTATCCCGTCCCGCCGGAACACCGCCTCCAAAAGCGGGCCGTAGACCTCCATATTCCGCGCCGCCACCGCCATATCCCGCCAGCGGACGCCGCCCTGTGCCAGACGGCGCAGCTGCGCCGACACATACTCCACCTCGGAATAGGCCGTATGCGCCTGATAGAGCGTGATGGGCGGCGTATCGCCCTCCCACGGCTCGTCCGTACCGAAGAAGTGGCGCTCCAAGTGTCCGAGCGCCGTATGATCGTCGCTGACAAGGTTTACCACTTCACACTTGCAGCCGTACTCCTTTGCCAGGCGCTGCAAGCGCCGCCGCTGCTCCACGCCGTTGCGGAACAGCTGCGTGTCGCTGTCGTCTCCCAGCAGCGTCACCGTCACACTGTGCACCTGCCGCAGCATCCCGGCGATGATGTCCTCCTCCACACGGTTGAAGTAGGAGAACCCGTCGATGTACACATCCTTGCCCGCCAGATACCCGGACTCCGGCAGCGCGTCGCACAGCTTCTGCACCCGCGACCGGGCGTCCCGCCCGCCGCCGTGGAGCCGGGCGTCATACGCGCCGAACAGCAGCGCCGTGGAGCGCAGCTTCTCCCCCGCCGCGCCGGGGATGGCCTGTACCTGCTCCATCAGCTCCTGCGGCGCGACACGGTAGGCGTACAGCTCGTCCGCCAGCGCCACCAGCTCCCGCAGGAACGCCGGACGCTGGGACGGTCTGGCGAACACCGTCAGGTACGACGCCACCTCCTGCAAGGCGCGCCGCATGGTCAGTATTTTTCCGCCGTTGTCCAGCGTCACCTCCGCCAAGCCGCCGGTCTGTGCCAGCACCCGCGTGGCCAGACTCTGAAAGCTCAGCACCTCTCCGTCCCGGCTGGCGGTGTCGCCCAGCGCCCGGCAGAGATCCAGCTCCGCCTCGTGGGTGGCGTGCTCCGGTACCAGCAAAATCTGCGGGCGCTCAAACCGTTGTGCCGCAATGGTTTCGAGCACAAGCTTACTTTTTCCCGCACCGGCGCGGCCGGTGATGATACGCAGCTTCACCGCGTCACCTCCCCTGTTTTCTCCCCCATAGTATACCGCAAACCGTCCCTTATGGGAAGTAAAAGTCGAAAAAAGACGCGGGATCTTCCCGCGTCCTTTGACGGTGTATGTTACTTTTGTTTACTTTAGGCTGCTTTTGTTGGCGCTCTCCTGCGCTCTTTTTTATACCTTTTTGTCACCTGTGGTACACCATAGCGCAGCGTTTGTTAAAGGGTCATGGTACGGCGCAGCTCGTCCCGGTTTTCCACGGTGACGGTCACCAGACGCACCCGGGGATGACCGGCCACCGCCCGGAGAAATTCCGTGTCCGCCTTTTGCAGGACGCCCAGAACGGGAAGGTCACCGTCCAGAGCCGCGAGCACCGCTTCGCAGAATTTTTTGGCACCGGACTCCGCCGGCCCAAGCTCGTCCATCAGCAGGATGTCGCCGCTGCGGTCCCGCAGGGCCGCCGTGCCCAACGTGTCGAACCTATCGCAGGAATAAGCGCCGCAGTAGAACAGCAAATTCTCCGCCGAGGGCGTTCCGCCTGCCGCGGGCAGCAGATGCACAGAGGGTCGGTCCAGCACGCCTGTTACCCGCACCGTGCGGAAGCCGCAGGGTGTATGCCCGGCCAGCAGGCAGCGCGCCAGCGTGGACTTGCCCACGCCCTTGTCACCGGTGAGGAACAGATGGTCAGTGCATGGGGCAGCCATGGTGTACCTCCCCTGCCGCTTCGCGCCGCGCGGCACGGACGCAGATCATCTCACCGGCGATGGACACGGCGATCTCCTCCGGCGTCACGGCCTTGATGGGTGTGCCCACCGGCGTGTGGACAAAGGCGATCTTCTCCTCGGGAATGCCCGCCTCCCGCAGGCGCTGGTTCACGAAGGCCGTTTTCTTCCGGGAACCGATGACGCCCACATAGGCCGTCTCGCCCCGCAGCACCTGCACCTCCGCCTGAAAGTCGTGCTCATGGCCGTTGGTCATGATGACCACATAGTCCTCTTGCGTCAGCGTCAGGTAGTCGCTGATGCGGTCAAAGTCGCCGCAGATGGTCCGGTCCGCCTGGGGAAAATGCTCCGCCGTGGCAAAGCCCGGCCGATCATCCACCACCACGGGACGGAAGCCCACCGTCCGCAGCAGAGGCGTCAGCGCACGGGCGATATGTCCCGCGCCGAAAATGACCGCGCGCTCCCCCACCGGCAGCGGCAGGGAGAACACGCCCTCGCCTGTCTCCGCCGTCTCGGCGATATGGGGTGCGGCGCCGTCCAGCGGCAGCACCAGCCAGCCGGGCACACGGTCACGCACACAGCGCAGCACCTCCGCCGCCAGCGCGTCCCAGACGCGATCCGACAACCGGGCGGGAGTGAACAGCACCGTCACATCGCCGCCGCAGGCCATGCCCAGCTCACCGTCACGGGAGAGCTTGAAGTCATACAGGGCGTCCACGTGCTGACCGGCCAGCAGCGCCCGGGCCAGCTGAATGGACCGCAGCTCCACCGCGCCGCCGCCGATGGTGCCGGAGAGCAGGCCCTCCGCCCCCACCAGCATCTGGCTGCCCGCGCCGCGGGGGGCAGAGCCGTCATCCCACACGATGGTGGCCAGCACGGTGTCCTTCTGCTTTTCCCGCTGGTAGAGCAGGGTCTGGAAGATGTTGTTCATATGCGTCTCCTTTCAAGGGCCATAGGGAGCGGCGGTGCCGCTCCCTGTTCGTTTATTCAGCCGGCGGCCTCCACAGCGGGGAGAGAATTTGCCACCAGCGCGTTGTACTGGTCGATGGTCAGGTCGCAGTGGTAGAACAGCTCGAAATAGGTGCTGACCTCGGTATAGAGATCATAATCCGCCGCCTCGGGATACAGGACCTTGGCCATCCACGTCATACCCAGCAGGCGCTGGACGCTGGGCGGGAATCCCATCCAGTTATAGGGGCCCATGGGGACCTCATAGTATTTGCCGCTCTGGATGGCGGAGATGGTCTGCCAGCTCTCATTGCCGGCCACGGTGTCGTAGATGCTGCCCGGTGCAAACAGGATCACATCGGGGTTCCAGTTGAGGATCTGCTCCATGTCCACCTCGTTGCCGGTTCCCTTGCTGGAGGGCTCGTCCACCACAGCCAGATTGTTGCTGAGCAGGTCGATGACTTCGGCATGGAAGGAGCCCTGTGCGATGACGTTAAGTCCTTCATCTCCAGTGATATAAAGGAGATTTACTTTATCCACGCTGTCGGCGATGGATACAATGCGGTCATAGGCGAAGCGGCAGTAGTCCGCCCGCCCCTGCGCCTCGTTGGGCATTGCCAGAAGGTCTCCCAGCATGGCGTATGTATCATCCATAGAGGAAAGGTAGGCATCGATGTGGACAAAGGGAATGCCGGTCTGCTCCTGCAGGTCATCCATATCCTCCGCAATACTGCCCTTGGGCTCGCCAACATCGATGACCACGTCCGGCGCAGCGGCCAGCAGCGTCTCAAGATTCAGCTCACCTTTTCCGCCATAAAGCTGGCCCAAAATCGGCAGATTGTAGTATTTCTTATCCAAAAACTCCGCAGCGCTTTCGTCCCACGCATTGGCGATACCCACCAGCTTATCCGGTGCCATGGCGAAAACCACGATCTGGGCCAGAGGGCCGGAAACAGCAATTTTTTCCACATTCATAGGTACTGTGACCTCGCGGCCGCAGGAGTCCGTGAATACCCGCGTGGTGCCATCTGCGGCGGTGTTCTGGCTGTTGTCACCGGTATTCTCCGCAGGCTTTGCACCGCAGGCAAACAGCGAGAACGACATCACCAGTGCCAGCAGCAGCGCCATCCATCTTTTTCCATTCATTGACAAATTTCCTCCTCATTTTCTTCCTTTTTTACTTCCGGTTTATTTCCGTTTTCCTTCCTGATTTGCTTCATGAGGAAGTTTCTCAGGAATTTTTGACGTTTGAAAGACAAATATCCCCGCACGGCGAACTACCGGTATGTGCCAGGGAAACGCTGCATCACCGGTGGGCTCCAGCTTCTCCCGTAGGAAGCCATCCGTGATAAGGGACGCATCATCGCGGCGGCGGTACGTCTCGAAAAAAAGGCGGGCCTCCTCCCAGTCGCGGAAGGGCTGGTCAAAGCGATAGGCCGTCCGCTTCAGCTCATAGGGGATGTTCAGCTCCGTCAGCCGCGCCTCCGCAGCTGCCACGCCGTGACTCTCTCCCAAGGTCTGCTTTGTCACGGTAAAACGATGGTCCCTATGGTCGCGCTTGACGGCGATGACCGTGCCGGACTGCTTCATTCCCGCAAGGTGATGAACCGCGCCGGAAATGCCGATGGCCAGATAAACCGCGGGATTCACGGTTTTCCCCGTAAGTCCCACCTGGCAGTCATAGGGCAGCATATCCA
>ERZ772861.1974-NODE-1974-length-15003-cov-4.753679_pt1 | contig 15003 bp, 11 predicted proteins | sample MGYA00512135_ERZ772861 | MGnify/ENA primary metagenome ERZ772861 (study PRJEB29015, sample SAMEA2737700) | human gut metagenome | biome: human gut; feature: human-associated habitat; material: faeces | place: China | collected 2012 ...
TGCGAAGGAAGAAGAGAAGGAAGGTGTGAAAAAGAGGGTTACGAGGTTTTATCGACCTCTGATGCAAACAAGTGATAAGGTGGTCGTGACGCCATCACTGCAGCCATCCGATGACGACATCCTGATCTTCCCTCCAACACATCATTCCACTGCGCAGAAACTGACTTCTCTTCCTGATCAAGCAGGCGATGACAGTAAGTGCATTGCAGTGACGTCAAGAATAGACCCTCAGACCAAGTTGCCGGCGCCTGATACGGCCGCTGCGTCACATGATTCCCTTCCAGCCGTTGATGGTGTGCAGAAGGAATACACGAAGACGCCCACTCTGTTTGGTTCGCGAGATCACAGCATCAGCGTATGCAACAACGGCGTGTCCATCACCATGCACGTGGAGCACACAGCGGAAATGGCAGTGGTACGAATCAAGAGAGAAGGGTCGTATGCGTCCTTCACTGACCTGACCGACTGCGAGACTTCTGTGTGTGTGAAGTTTATGGATCGCACTTATATGATTCCCACACTGATGAAGACCACTGTGGATGACTTCAAGGCTTGTGTGATTCGCGTGGGAGAGGCGAAGAACGATCAATCATAGATGCTGGCGCGTCGTGGCATTGCGTTGATTCCAGACGAGACGGAGCTCGAGTTCAAGAACACGAAGGAACGGAGCGGTTCGTTGCTGCTGAAGCCTAACACGGTTGTAAGGGTGACAAAGACTGCAGACACTCCCACTCAATCCGGCATTGCTCGCGTCACGCTGACGAAGGATGGAAGCAACCACGCGCAGCTGCGATATGCGGAGGTTCTGCGGTGCCATACGCTCTTCTTGGAACTGCCGGACACCTCCTGCTTCGTGTGGCTTCTCCACATGCTGGACTATTGCTACCCCTTCATAAAGAAGCTGGTTCTCACGAGTGCTGTCCACAGCGAGAGATGATGCGTAGTTCACTACCCCTTCTTCTTCATGTGTGTGGAACGCCTTCTCCGCTTCAACAACTTCCCATCGCTTGCGGAGGTGGTTGTGTGCAGTAGGGGTTGTGTTGGGGATGAACAGCAGGTGACAAGCACCCCGAGTTCCTGGAGGAAATGGAGGAGTGTAGCGACTTTTCCTTCTTCGAAGACTTCTTTGATGACGGGGCGTGGACCGCCATGTCCCCGATGTGCGTAACAAAGCCGTCGGCGGAGACGCTGGAGAAGTGCAAGCCGGGCAAGTTGGCGACACAGTTCTCGCAAGCGTTCAAGCACGAAGAGAGACGAGAAGGGGACTGTGTCTACCCCGTTCTTGTTGACGAGGTGATGCGAAAGACCCTTGCAGCAGAGTACATTCCAACCGAGATTGTGAACAAGAACACTGCGCAGATGTACACGCCAAACCTCTTCTTCCGCTTCTGCTGCCGACTATTCGGCGTGTACTGTCCCCTCAATACGAACGGAAGAGAACTGTACTTCTATGTGTTCGCTGTATTGTCTTTTCCGTCTGTGTTCTGTAGGCGCTCTCCATCTATGGTTCTTCCTTCAGCTACAACAGGATTCTCATCATCTTCAACTCACAAATCGTGCCGTACGACACAACACTCACTTCTCTTGGCATCACGCTGTGGAGTGTACTGGACGTGGTGATTGAAGAGAACACGCTACCAAACTCGCTCCTCTGCGTGGAGCGTGGAGATGAAATCGTTGCGGATTACAGTTCGATAATTGACGAAGAAGGAGATGTTCGGTTTGAGGACGGCGAGTTGCAAGGCATCACAGAACTCACCATCTCACTCCGTACGTGTGGTGTGGGTATGTGATGCGTAGCCAATCCTTCTCTCATGAATACCACCTTATTGTCACTGTGTGGGTCGTTCGCTGCTGCTCTTCGCACACTTCGCATCTTCACGGACGGTCCGATGAGCCAGGAGCTGGTCAAGGGCATTCCTTCTCCTAACTTCCCTTCTCTGAAGCAGATCATCGTGATCAGTGGTTGAGAAGGCTGGTTGTGAACAGTAGACAGAACACAGACGGTGCCAAAGAAAGAAGTGAAAAAGCTCAAGGAAACAAAGACCCTTCGCACCTTCTCCAACGGAATCCACTTCACCCTGCACATAACGAAGGACGCGGAGAAGGGCACATGCGAGTTGAAGGTGGAGCACAGCGGATGGCCGGACGCGAGCTACGTTGGGAAGGGAGGCGACACGCAGATCTTGGGCGTGTACAAGGACAAGAAGGTGAGGATCGTGTTCAACAGAGCCTCCAGCACCGTGCGCGACGTGCTCGACCTGGTGAAGTTCAAAGCCTCCTACGGTATCGTGGGTAACGACCAGATCGGCGGCGACCGGCGCTTTATCTACAACGAGACGATCAACACGAGCGGCGGCTCCTATCAGTTCGGCACCGGCAATACGACCTATACCGGATTGCGCCTGGGCAACTGGGCCAACGATTCGGTCGGCTGGGAGAAAGCCTACAAACTCAATGTCGGAGCCGAAGTCTCGTTGTTCGGCAAACTCCGCATTCAGGCGGACTATTTCCGCGAGCGCCGCGAGGGTATTTTCCTTCAGGCAGCCTCCATTCCCCGCATCTCGGGCCTTTCGACGTCGCCGTGGATCAATGCCGGCAAGATGAAGAACCACGGTGTCGATGCTTCGCTCGAATACCATCAAACGATCGGGAAGGTGCAGCTGACCGTGCGCGGCAACTTCACCTACGCCCATAATACGATCCTCGACAACGACCAGCCCCGCTGGGCCGAACCCTATCTGAACAAGATCGGACAAAGCAACTGGCAGGAGTACGGTTTGGTGGCTGCGGGACTCTTCTCGTCGCAGGAGGAGATCGACGCCTGGCCCACGCAGGCCTGGGGCGAGGTGCATCCCGGCGACATCAAGTACCTCGATCTGAACGGCGACGGAAAGGTCGATACGTATGACTGCAAACCGATCGGCTATCCCAACGTTCCGGAGATTACCTACGGTTTCGGAGCTTCGGTCAAATGGAAGGGTTTCGATTTCTCGGTCTTCTTCCAGGGTGTCGGCAATGTCAACTTCTTTACCAACAACACCTATACGCAGCCGTTCACCGCTTCGAGCATTTCGTTGTCGAACGTCTTCACCGATCTGATCGGCAAATATTGGAGCGAGAGCAATCCCGATCCGAACGCCCGATATCCGCGTCTGACGACTTCGCCGAATCCGAACAATTCGCAGAAATCGACTTTCTGGATGGTCAACGGCCGTTACATGCGTCTGAAGAATGCCGAGATCGGTTACTCGCTGCCCAAGCAGGTGGTCAACAAACTCCGCATCGACGGTCTGAGAATCTATGTCTCCGGAATGAATCTGCTGACGTTCAGTGATTTCAAACTCTGGGACCCCGATCTGCAAACGGGTGCTGCGAATTATCCGAACAACCGGGTGTACAATATCGGCGTGTCGCTGATCTTCTAACCGTTAAAACTCGATTCTACCTATGAAAAAGAGCCTATTCGCAGCCGTTTTCGCGGTGTTGTCCGCCGCAGGTTGCAACTCCTACCTCGACCGCCAGCCCGACGAACCGTATACATCGAAGAATGTCTTCGAAAGTTACAATTCGACGTTCCGCTACCTGGTGAACGTATATAGCTGGATCACCAACGAGACCGACCCCAGCGGCCAGGCCAACCATTATACCCCCTCGTCTGACGAATGCGTATGCGTATTCACGGGACGACCTTTCGCCCAGTGGAACAACTCCACGTGGTCCGTGAGCACCGAGGATCAGACCGGTCTCTCGTATTATACCACCTACTACAAAGGCATCCGCGAAGCGAGCTATTTCATCGCCAACGTCGGACGCTGCCCCGAGTTGTCGCCCGCCGAGGCGCTCGAATGGGCGGCCGAAGCCCGGTTCCTGCGCGCCTACTACTATTTCTGCCTGATGCGGCTTTACGGTCCGGTTGTCCTTTTGGGCGAGGGTGTCGCCGATTTCAACGACCTCGCGCTTCGCGAGCGCGACCGCAATCCGTGGGACGAATGCGTGGACTGGGTGGCGGAGGAGTGCCGCAAAGCCGCGGCCGATCTGCCGCTTACGCAGCCGGATTCCTATTTGGGGCGTGCGACGAAGGGTGTCGCTCTGGCCTTGCGGGCCCGACTGCTGCTCTATGCGGCCCGTCCCCTGTTCAACGGCAATCCGATGTACCGGAACATGACCAACGCCGAGGGCAAATACCTCTTCCCGCAGTCGTACGACGCTTCGAAGTGGACGAAAGCCGCCGAAGCGGCCCGGGATGTCCTTGACCTCCGGCAGTACGAGTTGATCGAAACGGGAAATCCGTATGTCGATTGGCGGGCGGTCTTCACGCAGAAATGGAACCGGGAGCTGATTTTCGGTTACCAGAAGACCAGCTATAACTGGCGTGTCGCGACCATTCCGCTCGGAGTGGGCGGACGGGCCTACGGCGGAGTCGCCATAACGCAGAAACTGGTCGATGCTTTCGCCATGGATACCGAGCACGGAGGTCGCTATCCCATCACCGGATACCAGGCCGACGGAAGTCCCGTGATCGATCCGCAGAGCGGATACGACGAGTCGGGCTTCACTTCGTTCACGCATCCGATCCTGGGCAGCACCAAATCGACCTACAACATGTACCTCAACCGCGAACCCCGCTTCTACATGTCGGTGTTCTACGAGGGTCTGAATTGGATCGGCGGTTCGAATACGGTCTCCTCGATCCAGTTCTACTACGGAGGCAACTCGGGCCAGACGTCGAGCAACTTCAACTATCCGCTGACGGGTTATCTGCCCTTCAAGTTCCAGGATACGGGATTCGACAGCAAGAATGCCGGGTCCGCGCAGGCCAACTGGACCGCCATAACGTGGCCGCTGTTCCGCTATGCCGAGGTCCTGTTGAACTACGCCGAGGCGTTGAACCGGCAGCCCGAACGCGATGCGACTGCGGCTCTGGCGGCGATCAATGCGGTGCGCAAACGCGCGGGCGTGGCTGATATCGAGACGATCTATCCCGAGGTCGAAGCGGATGCGGATGCGCTGGAGGCCATGATTCGTCGCGAGCGGATGATCGAGCTGAATTTCGAGAACCATCGTTTCTTCGATACCCGCATGTGGCTGATCGCCGAGCAAGAGAACGCCGGAGCGTTTTACGGCATGAACATCCAGGCGACCGACGATCGTCCGGACGGCGATTTCTGGCATCGGACGGTCGTTGCCGCAGACGGCGGCAATACGCCTTCGACGCGCATATTCAACAAGCGGAATTATCTGCTGCCGATTCCTCAGTCGGAAATAGACCGTCTCTACAACGTGACCCAAAACTACCAATGGTAAAAGACTCTGTTATGAAACGCAATCATATCATCTTTGCAATGGCGGCTCTGTCGTTCGCGGTTTCGGCCTGCGAAAACAACCGCGACAACGCTCTGCCGGGCGCTACGGCCTGCTTCCTTGCGGAGGGTGTGTTGGAATCCGCCCCGTTTTACGTAGTCGACGAGGACCCCGCCGTTACGCTCCGGGTTTTCCGAAGCGGATATTATGCCGAAAGCCTCACCGTTTCCGTCCGGAGCTCCGAGTCTGCGCTCGAAACCTACAACTCGGAAAACGCCACGGCGTACAAGGCATTGCCCCAAAGCGCTTATCGGATCGAACCGGAGCGGATTACCTTGGCCGGGGACGAGCGTTCCGGTGCTTTCCAAGTGATCTTCGATCCGATGCAGCTGGTCGGGGTCGAAGACCCGGAAAACCTTGTGGTACCGGTGGAACTGCTCTCCGACGGCAACGTCAGCGCGAAGCGAAACATCTTGCTGGTCCATCCGAACCTGGAGCAGATCGCCGTGGAGATCGACGAGGCGGCCACGCTCTTTTACATTACCGGGGAGAATACCTATGTCAATAATGCCGCGAATGCCTGGGACCAGACGCTGACCCTCAAATTGGCGCGTCCGTTCGAAGCCGACGGAACCGTCGCGCTCGACTGCTCCCAGGCGGCACTCGATGCCTACAATGCGTCGCACGGCACCGCGTTCCGGCTGGCTCCCGAAGGGGTCGTTACGTTCGAGGCCGGAGCCTTGACGATCGCCAAGGGCGAAACGGAGGTGCGGACGACGATCCATGTCGATCCGGCCAAAGTCGGCGACGAACCTTGCGCCGTGCCCGTTCGTCTGACCTCCGATTATTTCGAGGTCGCTCCCGAGAAGAGCATTTACCTGCTGCACTTCGCCCCGACGACTCGGGAGAACTATTTGCCGATCAACCGTTACGGATGGCAGTGCGAAACCACCCATTTTGCCAATTCGAACAACGGTACGCTGATGATCGACGGCAAGCCGGGTACCTACTGGGACGCTCCGTACAGACCCGACGGCAACATGACCAATCCCACGGGTGCCGATGCACCGCCGTACAGCTACAAATTGGATTTGCGCTCCGTTACCGAGATTTGTGCCGTGGCTTTGCAGGCGCGCGCCTCTCAGGCCAAGCGTATCGGTGCCGGCTATATCGAAGTCTCTTCGGACAACCTCCGCTGGGCGAAAGTCGCCGAGTTCGACAACGACGAGTCTTTGCAGAGCAATACCGAAGTCGGTCCCTTCGTCTATTGGTTCGAACCGACCTCCGCCCGTTTCGTCCGCGTGACGATCACCCGGAGCAATGCGCCGCGGAACGGCTACGGATTCTCGGAGGTATCGGTCGCAGAGACCTTCGTGTATAAGCCTTCCGACGCTCCTTGCCCGCAGCGCCTTGCGCAGAGCGGCTGGTCGGCGGACACGAACTCCTACCACAATGCCTCCTATTCCGTGGCCAAACTCATCGACGGCAACGTCTCCACCTATTGGCATACGGCCTTCAACGGCAGCAGCGTGTCGCAGGATCATATGTTTTTGCCGTTCACCGTTCAGATCGACATGGCCGCCGTGCAGCGGTTGAACGGTATCGAGATGTGGCGTTGCGACAACAACGGCTCCATCGACGACATGAAGGCGGGATCGTTCTGGGTGTCCGAGACCGGGGATACCTCCGACTGGAAGAATTCGCAGGCATGGACGCAGAACGGCAACTGGACGAAGGTCGGCGAGTTCAATTTCGAGAAGGGTATCTCCATCTGCCGCGGTCCTTTCTGCTATCTGTTCCCCGAGACGCAGGCCCGGTATATCCGGATTCTCATTACGGAGTCGAACAACAAAAATACCGTGCGAGACTGCGCTCAGATCGCCGAAATCTATGCTTTGAGATAATTGTACCATGCGTATCGGGCCGACGGCCGAGCAGCCCCGGCCCGATACGCCAAAACCGATGACCATGAAACAACTGAAATTCGTCTTGCTGACACTGGTTTTTCCGCTGTTGCTCTCGTGCAGCAACGATACGCTCGATTCCCCGGAAGGAGCGGGCGGAACCTCCAAGAAAAATGTGACCCATATCAACGGCACGGATATCGCTCCGGAGACGACGCTCTGCGGTCTGATCTACGACGTGGAGAGCGGGGCCGGAATTCCCGGTGTCGTTGTCAGCGATGGCTTCGACTGCACGACGACCGATGCGAACGGCGTCTACCAGCTGGTGCGCGATAGCCGTGCCGCATTGATCTTCTACTCGACGCCTGCCGATTACGCGATTTACCGTTCGGTGATCGCAGAGGCGGAATTGCCCTATTTTTATCGGAAAATCGATCTTAGCGTCAAGGTTTTCCGCCAGGATTTCAAATTGACACGCCTTCCGAACGGCAAGGAGACGAAGTTCCGGCTTTTCTGCATGGCCGATCCGCAGTGCCGCAACGAAAAGAGTCTCGCCCGTTTCCAGGACGAGACGATTCCCGACCTGAAGAAAACCGCCGACGAATACCGGGATGCGGGCTCTCCCGTCTATGGCATTACGCTGGGCGACATTACCGACAATAACCGCACGGCCATCTGGGAGGCTATGAAGAAGGCCATGGCGTCGATCGCCGGCAGCGTGCCTTTCTTCCAGACGATCGGCAACCACGATCATCTGAACGAAGCGGATAACAGCGTGACGTCGACCTACTGGAAGAGCGTCGAGAATTTTCAGAAGTATTTCGGACCGCAGAACTATTCGTTTGACCGCGGCGACGTACACATCGTCTCGATGGATAACGTACTTCATGGCGAAATCCCCGACCTGGGGGAGGACCAGGAATTCGCCGCCGGATTCTACGACTGGCAGTTCGAATGGCTCAAGCGGGATTTGTCGTACGTTCCCAAAGACAAGATGGTCATTCTCTGCTGCCATGTCCCGTTCCGGGGCGGTGCGAGCTACTGCCATTCGGACAAACGTTACCGCCGGGAGGTGCTGGAACTGCTCTCGGAGTATGCCGAAGCCCATCTGATGATCGGCCATACGCATTATAACCAGAACTATATCCATTCCGTCAACGGGAAAACGATCTACGAACACATCCAGGGCGCGGCGTGCGGCGCATTCTGGCACGCCTCGTTCAACGGCGACGGAACCCCCAATGGTTATGCCGTTTACGACATCGAGGGCGCGCACATCGCGGATTGGCGTTTCAAGGCCACCGGCCGCGACGAGGGTTTCCAGATGCGGGTATACCGGGGCAACCAGACCTTTTACCACGACAAGCAGAACAAGGGCGGCCTGGATGCTACGATGAAGGACAAATACGGTCCTTACAACTACGGACTCGGAGCCGACGATATCCTTGTCAATGTCTGGAACATCGAACACGACGGCAGCTGGACGGTAACGCTGTATCAGCGGGGCGAGAACATCGGGCAAATGACCAACTACACGTCGAGTGCGGGCCGTACGGAGAAATTGCACGACCTGTGGGCCGCCTACTGGATCTATCAGGTTTACGGAGCCGGGTTCACCACGACCTCCTGCCAGCACCTCTACAAGGGAACGCTCAAATATCCGGACGAACCCTACGAGATTCGGGCTGAGAAAACGGACGGCTCGCGCGCACCCTATGTCTGCACGGCGCCGCCGACGACCGATTACGACGAATTTAAGAATATCAAGTACGATTTCGACCTGGTAAGCAAATAACGCCGGGCTGTGATCGGCGAATTTACACGGATTCGGGTTTGGGGCTGTCATTTCGCACCGACCGTCCCAGGAAAATGCCATCGAAAAACCGATGAGGTGTAAAGCCGTATAGGTTACCTAATTCCAATTGTCATAAAATTACATTCCGATGAAAAAAATCATTCGATTCATTGCATTTCCGTTGCTGGCGGCGGGCTCTCTTTTTCAGACCGAGATCGGTTTCGCACGCTCCGAAACGCCCGATCTGTCGGCCCGTATCCTGACTCCGGCACCCGCCGAGACTCCGCGCATTAACGGAGCCCGGATTTTCGGGGTCCGTCCCGGATCGGAGTTCCTCTTTACCGTGGCGGCCACCGGAGCACGCCCCATGACCTTCTCGGCCGAAGGTTTGCCCAAAGGGCTGAAACTCGACTCCCGGACGGGACGCATTACGGGGCGCGTGAAGAAAGCCGGGGAATACGTCGTCCGGCTGAAGGCCGAAAATGCGCTCGGCAGCAACGAACGCGATCTGAAAATCGTCGTCGGCGACGCCATTTCGCTGACGCCTCCGATGGGCTGGAACTCCTGGAACTGCTGGGCGCGCGATGTGACGCAGGAGCAGGTACTCGCATCGGCCCGCGCCATGGTCGAGAAAGGATTGGTCGATCACGGTTGGACCTATATCAATATCGATGACGGTTGGCAGGGGCAGCGCGGCGGAAAATACAACGCCATCCAGCCCAACACGAAATTCCCCGATATGAAGGGACTGGCCGATGAAATCCATGCCTTGGGCCTCAAGATCGGCATCTACTCCACGCCGTGGATCGGAACCTATGCCGCCCACGTGGGAAGCTATTCCGATCGAGCCGACGGCGTGAACGAATGGATCAAAAAGGGGTATTGCAACGAGCATTACCGTTATCAGAAGCCGGGCGGCGATTATTGGAAAGACCGCATGGAGATGTATATCCACGGTGAATATTCGTTCGTGAAGGCCGACGTGAAGCAGTGGGCCGACTGGGGGATCGACTACCTGAAATACGACTGGTCGCCCAACGACCGCTATTATACCGAGGAGATGTACGAGGCGTTGCGTGCATGCGGCCGCGATATCGTGTACAGCATTTCGAACAATGCGCCCTATGCCGACGCCCCGATGTGGAAGGAGCTGTGCCAGTGCTGGCGCACGACGGGCGACATTCGCGATACCTGGAAGAGCATGAGCTCGATCGGCTTCGCGCACGAGCGCTGGCTCGCGTTCACCGGACCGGGCCATTGGGCCGATCCCGACATGCTGGTCGTCGGTATGGTCGGTTGGGGCCCGAAACTCCACCGCACGAACCTTACGGCCGATGAACAGTATACCCACATTTCGCTGTGGTCGCTGCTGGCTGCGCCGCTGCTGATCGGATGCCCCATCGACAAACTGGACGATTTCACGCTCAGCCTGCTGACCAACGACGAGGTGATCGACGTGAATCAGGACCCGCTCGGGCTCCAGGCCGCCCCGATCTGGCGGGATGGGAACAGCAAGGTGATCTACGTCAAGCACCTCGAGGACGGGTCGGTCGCCGTGGGATTGTTCAACCGCGGTGAGAAACCCGCTGAGATGAAGTTCACGCTGCGTCAGCTCGGTATGCGCGGGACGAAGACGATCCGCGATCTGTGGCGTCAGCAGGATATCGCGACGCTCGAATTGGGCGAGACCTACACCGCGGAGGTGGCGCCGCACGGCGTCGTTCTGCTGAAGGTGGGACCCGGCAACCCGACGGAACGCCGGGTCGGCAAGGTCGAACGATAACCGATAAAACCGTCCGACATGAATAATTGGAAATTGTGGGTCGCGATCGGCTGCATGTGTTGCGCACCGGCTGCCCGGGTTCAGGCCCGGACGCCGGAGGCGCATGCCGTGCGGATCGGCTCCATCGAGGAGTTGCAGGCCTATTTTACCTATTCTCCCGATCGCGACATCGTCGTCAGCGGCCATCGCGGCGGCATGATGGCGGGGTATCCGGAGAACTGTATCGAGTCGTGCGAAAAGACCCTTTCGCTGCTGCCGACCTTTTTCGAAATCGACTTCAGCTTCACGAAAGACAGCATACCGGTGCTGATGCACGACCTGACGATCGACCGCACGACGACGGGTAAGGGGCGTGTCTCCGACTATACCTACGAAGAGTTGCAGCAGTTCGCCCTGGTCGATCGCCACCGGAAGGAGACCCCCTACAAGATTCCGAGACTCAAGGATATGCTGGAGTGGGGCAAGGATAGGGTGGTGTTCAACTTCGACAACAAGTACGTCAATACGAAAGGGGTAAGCGATCGCGTGCGTCGGGCCAGTATCGACTATTACATCCGGCAGTTGCAGCCCGGCGGCGATTGGGCGGAGTATCATAACATCGTGCTGAGCGTCCGCTCGCTCGACGAAGCGCTCCGCTACTGGAACAGCGGTATCCGGCAGGTAATGTTCTGCGTCGAAATCAGTTCGCGGGCGGATTTCGAGGCTTACGACGCTTCGCCGATTCCGTGGCGTTACATCATGGCCTATATCCGTACGGCCGTCGATCCCCGGTTGCAGGAGGTCTACGATCTGCTGCATGCCCGGGGCGTGATGACGATGACTTCGATCGTGGAGACCTCCGACAAGGTGAAGAACGCCCGCGACCGCAATACGGCCTATTTGCGGGAGCTGCTGGCCGAACCGGATATCATCGAAACCGATTATCCCTCGGAGTTCGTCGAACTGCCTCGTTCGCGCTGGGAGATTCACGCTTTGCAGGACTGCGCGTTGCGCAGCCGTTCGCGAAAATGATACTACGATGAAGACCGAATCCTCGAACCCGGCCTATGCCGGTATGACCTCCGAGCAGATACGGCGTTTCAAATACTGGGAATTCCGTACCATCGCGATGTGCATCTTCGGATATGCGCTTTTCTACTTCGTGCGCAAGAATCTGAGCATCGCCATGCCTTATTTGAACGAGGAGATGGGCATTTCGAAATCCGACCTCGGATTGTTTCTCACGCTCCACGGCGTGATTTACGGACTCTCGAAATTCGTCAACGGCATTTGGGGCGACCGCAGCGATGCGCGCCGTTTCCTCGTGACGGGACTCGTTTTCTGCGCGATCTGCAACCTGCTGTTCGGTTTCAGCTCCTCGGTGCTGGCGTTGGGCATCTTCTGGGTCCTCAACGGTTGGTTTCAGGGCATGGGCGTACCGCCCTGCACGCGGCTGATGACCCACTGGATCGTGCCGCAGCGGCTGGCGACCAAAATGTCCGTGTGGAATACCTCCCACTCGATCGGTGCGGGACTGGCCATCGTGTTCTGCGGTTACGCGGTCGGGTTGAATTGGGATGCGTGGTTCGACGCTTCGTCACTGCTCTCCCAGCATTGGCGCTGGTGCTTTCTGCTGCCGGCGACGGTCGCTCTGCTCGGAGCCGCAATTGTCTGGGCGCTCGTGCGTGACACGCCTTCATCGGTCGGGCTTCCCGAACTGAAAACCGGAAAAACCACTGGGCAGCAACCGCAAACCCGGGCCGAAGAAAATGCCGAGTATAAGGCATTCCTGCGTCGTAAGGTTTTTCTGAATCCTACGATTTGGATCATTGCCGTGGGCAACTTCTTCGTTTATGTTGTGCGTTTCGCCGTATTGGACTGGGGACCTACGATGCTCAAGGAACATCTGCATATGGATATCAGCCTTGCCGGCTGGAGCGTTGCGGCCTTCGAGATCGCCGGCATCGCCGGCATGCTCGCCGCCGGGTGGGCCACGGATCGGCTGTTCGGCGGGCGGGCTCCCCGAACCTGTGTCGTCTGCATGTCGATGGCGGCCCTTTGCCTGGCCGGATTCTATGCCCTCGACCGGGAAACGCCGCTCGCCGTAGCAGTCGCGATCCTCATGGCGGCCGGATTCTTCATCTACGGTCCTCAGGCGCTCGTGGGCATCGCTGCGGCCAATATCGCGACCAAACGGGCCGCAGCCACGGCGGGCGGATTCTGCGGGCTGTTCGGCTACGGAAGCACGGTCGTTTCGGGTTGGGGCCTCGGGCTGCTCGTACAGCGGACCGGTTGGAATGCGGCGCTTTCGGCGTTGATCGGTGCTGCCGTGATCGGTACGGCGATCTTCGCCTTGGCCTGGAGGGCTCGTCCCAACGGTTACGACGATTGACGAGGCTCCGGAGCGTGCTGTGTTCTTGTTTGCGATATACACAAGAGGCTGTCTAACCATAAAGTTAGGCCGCCTCTTGCTTTTTAGAGCGGAAAACGAGACTCGCACCCCCGCTTCGCGTGGGTGATTTCGCGATTATTTGTTGACACCCCCCCCGCCCCCTGGAAGGGGTGTTTGGGGTCGGTCGCATCAAGTCTCGTTATCCTGAAAAGCAAAAAGGACAGCCTTTTAGCTGTCCTTTTACTTTTTGAGCGGAAAACGAATTTCCGACCCAAGCATATTCCTCGTTTACAATCAGCGCATTACGTGAAGTATTTTCTTCGAAGGTCACTCCCGCGATGCGGTCATCATGCACTCGTTTGCATCCCAATGCTTTCGACAAAGATACAAATTATTTTCACACAATTCAAGAACGCTATTCCAGCTGTTTTCTATATACGGAATCTAGTGTATTTCCATCCTTGTCTTTCCAAACCAGCCAACCGTTGTTGACACTCCCGATGCAAAAATCTGCGGCCGTACTGGGACTCGAAAATCGCATATCTGATGACAATCCCCAAATGCCATTCTCCAAGCTCGCATTTTCCTTAAGCATCTCCCTTCGTTTCTCCTGCCACTTAAACGACGGCACACAATCATTGGCAACTACACTCCCTGCAAGCACCGTAAAGCCGGACGAATTATAGAATCCTTTTGCATCGCATCCACGCCCTTTGGCAAAGAACAGATGCTCCTCCTTGGGCCGGGATATTTCGAAGATATTACAGCCTATAAACGATGCCAGGAACTTGATGTCCTCAAAAAATTCATCCATGGCGTCCCGTTGATGTTCGGGGAGATTGGGGGCTTTGGGAATCTGTTTATTTTCGTTCAACACAAACGAGTTCGACAGCCTGGCTTCGGCAATCGCGCGATATTCCAGATATTGCACGTCGGCCTTGGTCATATCCTCGTCCTTTGAGACAAAAACAAGCGCTTTCTGCCAGAATGTCTTTTTACTGTCGTGATCTTTTACCCGCTCCTTAAAGTTTTCGGTCTCTCCGATATAGGCCTGCGGCTTTGTCGCCTCATCTTCTCCGATCAGAATATAGAACGCCGGCTTGTGCAACTTCTCCTGCTCATTCAGATAGGCCAGATTCGAGCGCGGAATCACAAACATCTGGCAAATCTTGTTGCTGATGAAGGCATACTGCGTTCCTTTCGGATCGCCGTCAATCAAATAGGTGGTAACTGTCTTACCCATAGGACTATCCCTCAAAATGTATTTTTAATTGTTCCTTCAATTGACTAATAAGGGTTTCGTAGCTTTTAAACCGAAGTTGAGAAAATCCTCGAATATTAAACCCAACAAATTTATCGATATCTTCCCCTTTTTCCAGCTTATATGTATCCTCTTTTAATAGTAGTATAACAGATGGAGCGGTATCCTTTACCTTAGCTAAAGCCATTGCATAGCCAATCTCATGATATACATTCTTATTACCACTACTTAAATCCGCAATTAGTAAACTAGAACTACTAATTGCTTCAAGAATCTCATCTGTAATTGTATATGTTGTACCTTTTAGATATTCATCTATTCTTAGTGGAGTAATTTTTATCTCTCTATGGGACTCGTTATTATATGATTCTATAGCTCTTACAATTTTTTCATAAATCAATTCACTTTGTGGATCTCCAAATTGCATTGAAATAAAAACCTGGCTTTTCTTCGTCTGGTAAACCTTTTCAAACATTTCGACAAATGACAGAGCCGTCATTCTTGAAATATTTTCATTCCCAATTTTATTAATTCTTGAGTTCAAGTTATAAATGCAACTTTTAAAGAAAAGGATTAATAGCTGCA
>ERZ772861.1983-NODE-1983-length-14963-cov-5.337738_pt1 | contig 14963 bp, 13 predicted proteins | sample MGYA00512135_ERZ772861 | MGnify/ENA primary metagenome ERZ772861 (study PRJEB29015, sample SAMEA2737700) | human gut metagenome | biome: human gut; feature: human-associated habitat; material: faeces | place: China | collected 2012 ...
AATCATAATTTTGAAAGATTCGCTGCGCTCTGCAACACCCCCGGGGGAAGCCAAGAACTCAAAAGCCTTTGGTCATTACCATTCAACGTGCTTCTCAGTTGCGTGGGTTTCGGGTCGCCAAGTTGGCGGCCCCTACAGGGTGCAGCGGAAACCATTGGCTTGCAACAACCAACAGGGTACACTCCCTCAGTCAGCCCGTTCGGGCTGACAGCTCCCTCAGGGAGGGAGCCAAGGCGGCTTTGCCGCAGCGGGAGGCTAAGCCTCCCCTACTGTAAAAATGCGAAAGCCATAAACGCAAGGATATCGTATCGCCATTGAATCCATAAGAGAAAGAAAGGTGCAAACCATGTCCATTGAAGAAAATGTAAGACGCATCCGGCAGGAGATTGCCCGTGCGGCGCTGGCAGCGGGGCGAGACCCCGCCCAGATTCAGCTGTGCGCTGCTACCAAGATGAATGATGCCCAGGCGGTGCGCCGTGCCATCCAGGCGGGGGTGGACTGCTGCGGCGAAAATCGGGTGCAGGAGCTGGCAGCAAAACAAGCAGAAAATGCCTACGCCGGAGTGCCCGTTCACTTCATCGGTCACCTGCAAACAAACAAGGTACGCCAGGTGGTGGGACAGGTTGACCTCATCCAAAGTGTGGACTCTGCCCGCCTTCTGCAAGCCATCAACAATGAGGCACAGCGGCGCGGTATCGTCCAGAATGTTCTGCTTGAGGTGAATATCGGCGGGGAGAGCAGCAAATCCGGCTTTCTGGCGGATGAAATTCTCCCATTTATGGAAAATATTGCACAATATCCAAACGTATGTGTGATGGGGTTGATGGCAATTCCTCCGATTTCCCAGAAAAAGGGTGATAATGTAAAATTTTTTCAAAAAATATCCGATTTATGTGTTGACATACGGGGAAAAAAATACGATAATGTGAAGGTAGACTGTTTATCCATGGGAATGTCAGGAGACTTTGCAGATGCCATTGCCTGCGGCAGTACCATGGTTCGGATTGGCACCGCGATTTTTGGTGCACGCAACTACTCACTTTGACCATCAGACGCGATGTCAACATACAGGAGGAGAAAAAGAAATGAGTTTTTGGGATAATGTAAAAAAACTTACCCAGCCCTATGCCGATGATGATTATGATGATTACGACGAGGATGAAGAGTCCGTCGATGAATATGACCAGCCCGAAGAGCGTCCCGCCCGCCGCGCTTCCCACCGTGCCAGCTCTGCACCCGCTCCTGCCCCTGCACGGGTGACCGCGGAAGAGCCTGCGGAAGACGATGACTTCGGCTTCAATCCTACCCTCACGACACCTTCCAGCCCTTCTGCTTCCACCGGCGGTTTTTCCGGCCAGGTGCTGAACATGGGTTCTTCCGTCTCTGCCACCAATAAGCAGGAAGTGGTGCTGTTCCGCCCCAATAACTTCAACGACACCTCCAAGGCTGCCGATGACCTGCGCAGCCGCAAGGCCGTGATTGTCAACATGGAAAATGTGGACAAGGCGATGGCTCGCCGGGTGGTGGACTTCCTGTCCGGCTGTGTGTATGCGCTGGACGGCGATGTGAAAAAGATTGCTCAGTCTGCTTACCTCTTCACCCCTCACAACATGGACATTGTGGGCGACCTGGAATCCCTCCAGGCGGAAGTGGAGAGCTACGTTTAAGCAAAAATAAATTCCCCCGAAAGGAGATAAAATATGATTACTCCGCAGCAAATTGATCAGATTTCCTTCAGCCAGACCCGCCATGGCTATGATATGGAGCAGGTGGACAAGATTCTGGAGCCGCTGACGGAAGACTATGTGACCTTGTACAAAGAGAATGCTCTGCTCAAGAGCAAGATGCGTGTGCTGGTTGGCAAGCTGGAAGAATACCGCAAGAATGAGGCTGCCGCCCAGAATGCCATGGAAAGCGCCAGAGCTTCCGCCGAAAAGATGATTCAGGATGCCAAGGCTCAGGCTGCCCAGCTGGTGCGTCAGGCACAGGCGCAGGCCGCTTCCGTGCCTGCCGCTGCTCCCGTTGCTGCTCCTGCCGCCAAGAGCCCCAGCGCCGATGCGCTGGTGGCTGTGGAGAAGGCTCGGGTTGCCGAGGCTCGCAAGGCTGCTGCCACCCGCATCACCGAGATTCAGACCCAGATGCAGCAGTGCATCCAGGCGCTTGACCGCATTAAGAATGCCAATGTCACCCCCGCTGCCGCTCCTGCTGCACGGGTTGCGCCGGTTGCCCCTGCCGCTCCCGCTGCGCCCGTGGCTGCTCCTGCCGCTCCTGCGGCACCGGCTGCCCCCGTTGCTGCTCCGGTGAAGCCCGCCCCTGCTGCGGATGTGTATGACAGCGAGTCCGTGGCGGACGAGATTTCCCAGAGCCTGGAGGCTATGGTTGGCACCACCACCGATACTGCCCCCAAGGCTGCCCCGCAGCACCCCACCCACGACACCACCACCAGTCGTTTTTCCAACCTGAACCTTCAGTTTGGCCGGAACTACGACCCCACTCAAAAATAAGTTTTCCATAATCCCAAGGCGATGATGAGGACACGGGCGTTTGTTTTCCCCCACAGAGAGCTGCCGGTTGGTGCAAGGCAGCGGGCGGAGGCCAACGGCCAATCACCTCTGAGCAGCGCGAAGAACACCCCCTTTGGGGTTAGTAAAATGCGCCGGGTTTGCGCCCGTTACAGCGCGCTTGAGTGTCGGCCTTGCGCCGGAACAAGAGTGGTACCGCAGAGGTTTATACGCCTTTGTCTCTTAGAAATAGGGGACAAGGGCGCTTTTCTTATGATACGCTCTGTGGCGCGAAGCGCCCCACGGCGCCCCCTTTGGGGGAGCTGCTGAGCGAATGCGAAGCTGAGGGGGTGCGCTACGAAATAATGAGTGCGCTACAAAATACGGACGACACCCTCTCAGTCAGCCCGTTTGGGCCGCCAGCTCTCCCAGAGGGAGAGCCAAGGGCGCTTCGCGCCGAAGCCCTCCTATGGCAATTAAAAATCCCTCCATACCAGTTATTTGGTACGGAGGGATTCCTTTTGCAAATTTAAAATCAGAAAATCTTCATATCATCCAGCAGTGCCTTGTCAGGGCCCACATAAGCGCCGTGCATTGCCTCGGTGCTGGAGAAGCGGATGGTCTGCAAGACCTTGCTCAGAGAGCCGGAAACGGAAATCCCGGTGACGGGGATGAGCTTGCTTCCATCGTGGTAGTAGGCCAGACGGATTTCGCCGCCGATGTAATCCTGTAGGAAGCTCACCTGTAAGCCGGACATGGACACCACTTCCAGATAAGCGCCCTGCTTCATCTCAGCTTCAGACATACTGCCCAACGCCAGATGGGCGCAGGGGAGACTGCCGGTGGGTGTTTCCCCCAGATACTGACCATAGTGGTTGCTGCCATAGTAGTTCACCGCTACGCCATCCTTCACAATCTCCATCTGCCCCAGGGTCATACCGTCGCTGTCAAAGCGTCTGCTGTGTACGCTGCCCTTCAGCGCCCCGGCCATGGTCAGGCTGATGGGGTCGCCGGTGGTGGCCTTTTGAATGTCGTCCCCTTTTTTGAAGATGGTGGAGTGGTTGTAAACGGAGGAATACTCCAAACCGCCGGCAATTCGGGAAACCAGCGTGGCAATTTCCTGCTTGTTGAGAATCACCTTGCAGCAGAGTGCCTCCTGGGGCTTGACGGCCTCATAGCGCGCTTTAACGGCAGTCATCATGTCGGCAATCTCTTGGTACAGGGTTTCTTCATCCAGGTTGCTGAAGTTATACTGCTCATACAGCTCAACGCTCTGTTCTGCGCCGTTGTAGGTGGGGATAGCCTCCACCATGGCATCATATCGGGTCTGGCTCTTGTGGATGCCGCGGCTGTTGGTGATGGTTTCGTGGTGCCGGTTGACGAACACCTCAACGGCATTCAGCGAGCCGTTTTCAATGCGGTTGGCATCAAACACGGTGTTTGCCACCACAGCAGCCAAAGCATCCGGGCTGAACTCGGAAAAGTTGCTTTCAACGGTGTATTCTCCTGCTTCGTCAGCGGGCAGGGAATAGGGCTTGTTGTTGATGAGCAGCGCTTTTTGCACGGCTTCCTCAATCAGCCCTTTCACCTGTTCCTCGGTGGTGGAAGGGTAGACGAAGAAATCTGCGTTGCCTAAAAACGCATCATGGGCGGCGTACACCGTCACGCTGGTATCGCAGGTGTTCGTGCAGCGGACGGTTTCCAGCTTACCCTTGACAAAGAACATCTCATAGCTCTTTTTCTCATGGGTATTGATGATATAATCGGTAACACCGGGATTTTCCCGGAGCAAAAGACGGAGTTCTTTCATCCCAATTTCACCCTCACTTTCAGCGCAGGACCGCCGTCGCTGACCCGCACCCATTCTTTGTAGCCCTTACCGCAGTAGCCAGAGCCGGAAATTTCAAAATCATCGGAAATCATGGAGATGGATTTCAGCAGGTCGGGAACATAGCCACTCATCACCACGGGGGCAACATAGTTGTCTGTCAGCTTGCCGTCCACAATTTCAATGCCATACTGGGCAACGCACTGAATGGCCCAGTTCTTGGGGTCCTCCATGCCATTGCTGGTTTCAAACAGCATATAGCCATGCTGGATGGATGCAATCATGTCTTCCAGCTTGTCCTTGCCCTTCTCAAAGAAGGTGTTGGTCATTCTGGAATAGGCCTTCCGGCGGGAGGATTGCCGCCGTCCGTTGCCGGTGGGGGCAGTTCCCAGCTGGGCGGCGGAGGCTAGGTCAGAGATGCCGGTGACCAGAATGCCGTCCTTGATAATCTGGGTGTTTCCTGCCAGCACGCCGTCATCGTCAAAGAAGTAGGAAGCAACGCTGAGGGCAGCGGCAGCGCCGTCCCGCATATTGCAGATGGGGGAGGCTACATATTTTCCGACGTACTGCTTTGCCAGCGCCCGATCCTTCACAAACTGATCCATTTCCACGCCATGGCCGAAGGCCTCGTGGGCAATCAGTCCGGTGATGGAGGGGGCAGTGATAACATCGTATACGCCTGGCTCAATGGGCTTTGCCAGGGTCAGGTGGTGAGCTCGGTCTACAAGGTCGTCCATTTTTCCGGGAAGCTCTGCCATGACATCAGCCATATTGGCGGAATCACAGAAGCCGAACACCTGCACCGTCTTATCATTTTCCCGGTAGGCCAGTCCCATAAATCCGTTAATCCAGGTGTAATTCTGGTCAAGCTCCCGGTTGGCGGACACAAAAAGCTTCGAGACCTCCAGGGTGCTCACGCGAATCATAGCGTTGAGAATATGCTCGCTCTTTGCCTGCAATTCCTTTTGCATTTTCTGGACGAAGCTGAGCACGTCCTTATCGCTGTAAGAGGCCAGATCGGTGGGGCGGGCAAAGGACTGCACCAAAGGCTCATCCTTCAGCACAATGCGGTCAATGCTCCCTTCCCGCAGCAGCCTGCTGACAGTGAAGGATTCCTTCACTTGGGCGGCAGCAGCCGGGATGTCCGCGCCGATGTCGTCCATGGAGTATTCAAAGAAGCAGCCGCCGTTATTTATTTTTACCACAAAGCCGCATTCAGTATCGTCTCCGTTGAGAATGCCGCTGCTGTTGGCATTCACCATGATGTGCTTGGAGCGGGTGTCCACGCCCAACACGCTGACATACTCAAATTGTTCCTTCAGGGCAGCAACAAGAGCCTTTGCCCGTGCCCTTCGGGATTCCAAAAATTCTGAAAAAGCCATCAAAACGCCTTCTTTCCTGGGAGGGTGCCGCCGTAGGCTTCTGCATCCTTCCGAATATAAGCTGATTATAGCATTATTTCAGCCCAATGCAACCCATTTTTTGTAAACAAAAAGCGGAGCTGCGCTTGGGGCAGCTCCACCAAAATCCGGTGATGAAATTTAGTATTGCTTGGTATGGAAGCTGTGAACCACCCGGCGGATTCGTTTCTTTTCCTCGTCCCGCAGACTGCGGTATTCTGCAATCAGCCCCTCCTCATCGCAGGTGAGGGTGGCGGCGATGCTGTCCGGCCTGTCGTTGTCGGCCTTTTGATTGGCGGCGAAGCGCTGCAAGGAGCTGTTGAGATACCCGGATAGCTCCAAAATCAGCCGCATATCCGGCACCTCCTGCTCGGCCATGTTCAAATTTCGCTTTGCTTGTTTCGTGCCGATATTGCGTTCCTCAGCGCTGCCGGAGTGGATGGAGGTAATCAGCCGGGGCACCGGGGATTTTCCAAATTTCTTTTTGCACAGCAGGGTGGCCTCTGCTAGATTGCTGGCCTGCTTGGCGCACAGCGCCTTCCGCATCATTTCCAGCGCCTCGGAACACAGGCTGTATTCCGGTGAAATCAGATACCCGCCGATGAGATAGTCCAGATAATCCCCGTAAATTTCCCGCTCCTCCTGTTGGGCGAGCTTCCCCTGCTTCGCGTGAATGCGGGGCAGCCGTTTCCCGTAGTCCTCCTGAGCGGAAACCAGGAGAAACAAAAACGGAATCAGCACAATAATGCTGACCAGGGTCAGCAGCGCCATCAGCATGGTCAGCTGGGAGAAGCGGAAGGCGGGAATCAGAACCAGCAGAAGCCATACCGCCCCCAGCACACCGGTGACAGCGCCGCAGCAGGCCGTATGATGCTTTGTGCGCTGAAAACGACGGATGAGAGCAGATTCCTCATTTTGCAGAGAAAGGGCGGGGTAGAAGAAGGTTGCCTCATAGTACCGCGCATAGTCCCGCAGCTCCTGCAATACGGCTGCCAGCTCCAGCGGATTCATCAGTTTCAGCTCGGTCAGGCTCCAGCGGGAGAAACCGGAAACGGTCTTCCCGTCCCGGCATTGGCAGGTGTATAGTTCGTTCATGGTTCTCTCTCCGTTCCAGTGGTGCAGATAAGGGCATTATACCGGAAAGCCACGCCTGATTCAAGAGGCAGTCCCAAAAAGAAAGCCGCTCCTGATTCGGAGCGGCTTTTGAAAGGGCGGATTATTCCTGATCCCAGTTGTGCCAGGTGTTCTGCACATCGTCGTCATCATCGAACAGGTCGAGCATTTTCTCCATCTTGTCGGCATCCTCGGGGGACAGCTTGACATAATTCTGGGGAACCATCTCAATCTGGGCGGAGACAAAGCTGTAGCCCTTGGCAGTCAGCGCATCGGCGACGGCATTGAAATCATCAGGAGTGGTGTACACGGTGAAGCAGTCTTCTTCCGGCTCAAAGTCGTCGGCACCGCAGTCCATGGCATCCATCATAACGGTGTCTTCGTCCAGGTCGCCATCCTCATTGTCGATGACCAGAACACCCTTTTTGTCGAAGGACCAGCTGACGCAGCCGTTGGCACCCAGGTTTCCGCCGTACTTGTCGAAATGGTGACGCACGGAGCCGGCAGTGCGGTTGCGGTTGTCGGTCATCGTCTCCACAATCACGGCAACGCCGCCGGGGCCATAGCCTTCGTAGGTGATGGACTCGTAGCTCTCGCCGCTGCCGGCACTGGCAGCCTTTTCCAGTACCCGCTTGATGTTATCGTTGGGCATATTGGCAGCCTTGGCTTTGGTGATGATGGTGGCCAAGCGAGAGTTGTAGGCGGGGTCGGTTGCACCGCCGCCTTCCTTTACGGCGACAATCATTTCCTTTGCAATTTTGGTGAATGCAGCGGCACGCTTTGCGTCCTGCGCACCTTTGGTTTTCTGGATGTTATGCCATTTGGAATGTCCTGACATATGGTAATCTTCCCTTTCTGGAATCGTTTTCAAAAAATTTCTAAACTATTTTAGCACTCAAAAGTAAAAAAATCAACACTAAATTCAAAATTCCTTAATAGAATTTCATGCAGTCCTGGTGAACCTGAGAAAGAACAACCCTGATTTCCGGGAAAGCCTCCTGCAAAATTTGCTGCAAATAGGTGCAGACCGGATTCTCGGTGTAAAAATGTCCGGCATCAATCAGCGTCAGTCCCGCGTCCCGGGCATCCCAAAAGTCGTTATACCTGGCATCTGCAGTGACAAAGGCATCACATCCTGCCGCTAAAGCGCTTTTCCATTCGTCTGCACAGGCACCGCCGCCCACCGCAATCCGGTGAACCTTCTCGGTGGCAGGGGCGTACCGCACAGCCGGTGCGTGGAGCTGCTGCTTCACGTGGAGCAGGAAGGTTTCCAATGGTTGAGGGGTAACAGTCCCCATGCGCAATAGTCCCCAAACGCCATCAGCAGTCTTCTCAATTGGTTCAATAACGGAGATGTCCGCCAGCCCCAGTGCCGCCGCCAGACAGGCACCAACGCCCTGGGGGGCAATGTCCAGATTGGTGTGGGCGCTGAAAGCGGCAATGTCGTGTCGCAGCAGTGTTGCAGCGGTGCGCCCAATGGCTGTGTCATCTGTCAGGCTGTACAGCGGGTGAAAAATCAGCGGGTGATGGGTCACAATCAGGTCAGCGCCAAGTTTCACTGCTTCCTCCGCCACGTCTTCAAAGGGGTCAAGGGCAACCAAGACGGTGGTTACTTGCTTGTCCCTTCGCCCGCACAGCAGTCCAACATTGTCCCAGCTTTCCTTTTTTGACTGTGGGGCAATGGACTCCATAAAGCGAACAATATCATAAACGGTTGTCATTTAACAGCTCCTTTTCCGTTTCCCTTAATTGGGACAGAATTTCCTCCAGTTCACGAACTGCCTGCTCGCCCCGCTGGTGTGCGCCGGGCAAGCTGTCCTCCAGGCCGCCGATGACCCGCTTCAAAAACAGGGGCAGCAGCGGAGAATTGTCATCGAGCAGCTGCTTTGAGACATAATACTCCCAGGGAGCAAGGGGGGCGGGGGGCTGATAAATCACCTCGGTGACAGGATAGATGAACTTTCCGTCCTGTGCCAGTGTTTCCCGGGAAATGGAGAAGCCATGGGCAGCCAGATATTTCCGCAGCTCCGGACGCTTGCTCTGGCATTGGAGAATCAGCCGGTATTGGGGATTTTGCAGCCAGGGAGCAGCAGAGAGAATGGAAATCATGGTATCTGCCCCCATCCCGGCGCAAACCATGGTGTCGAAATCTCGGGGAATCTGCTGCACACCATCGGATAAATAGGGATGCATTCGGTCTTGTACGCCGAATTTCAGGGCGTTCTCCTTGGCGCATTGCAGGGGAGAAGCGTTGACATCTGCGGCGATAACTGCGGAGGCAATTTTATGTTGCAGCAAATAAATGCCCAGGTATCCGTGGTCACAGCCGATATCGGCTACCCGGTCTCCCGGGCGGACAAAGCCACAGCAGGTAAGCAGGCGATTGGAAAGGGGGAGTTTCATTGGATACCTCCAGAGGTAGAATTACAAAAAGAAGGGAGCTGCCCATAGGCAGCCCCCGATGCATTAGCCCTTGCTGGCCTGGTCTGCTTCGTAAGCCTCCAGGAAGTGGTTCAACTGGGTCAGAAAACCGTCGCAGTCAACGCCATGCACCATGCAGGCCTCCTCAACGGTCTCACCCCGGGAAGAGGGACAGCCCAGGCAGTGCATTCCGATTGCAAAAAACAGGGGCGCACTCTGAGGAGCAATGTCCAGAATGTCGCCGATGATGGTTTCTTTTTCAATTTTAACAGCCATGATAATGACCTCCTGTAATTCTTTTGTTTCCCTATTATAACCGGGATTTGTCAAAAAAACAAGAGGGAAAATCATGCCCTTTGCAGGGTGGTTGACTTTCTTGTAAAATGCGGATATAATAAACAAAATAAAATGGATAACTATGGCAGGTAGGGAATTATGGCAACAAAAAAGCAAGAACAGTACGGCAATACCAGTATCTCCATGCTGAAGGGAGAAGACCGGGTGCGTAAGCGCCCGGCAGTTATTTTTGGCTCGGATGATTTGGAAGGCTGCAAGCACGCAGTCTTTGAAATCCTGTCCAATGCCATTGACGAAGCAAGAGAGGGGCACGGCGATACCATCATTGTCACCCGCTACGAAGACCTGAGCGTGGAGGTGGAGGACTTTGGGCGCGGCTGCCCCGTGGACTATAATGAAAAGGAAAAGCGGTTTAACTGGGAGCTGGTGTTCTGCGAAATGTACGCTGGCGGCAAGTACGGCGAAAACGGCGAAAACTACGAGTATTCCCTGGGCCTCAATGGCCTTGGCTCCTGTGCTACCCAGTATGCCTCCGAATTTTTTGATGCCACCATCCGCCGGGACGGGTATCGCTATGACCTCCATTTCGAGCGGGGCAGAAATGTGGGCGGCCTGAAAAAGGAGCCCACCGACCGGAAAAAAACCGGCTCCATCTTCCATTGGAAGCCGGATAAGCAGGTGTTTACCGACATCAATATCCCTGTGGAATACTACCGGGACGTGCTGCGCCGCCAGGCGGTGGTCAACAAGGGCATCACCTTCCGCTTCCGCAATCAGGTGGGGGGCAAATTCCAGCAGGAGGAATATTGCTATCCGGGCGGCATCAAGCAGTATATCGAGGAGCTGGTGGGGGACAATGCCTTTACCATGCCCGTCTATTGGGAAACAGAGCGCCGGGGACGGGATGCCGAGAACCGGCCGGAGATGAAGCTGAAAATTACAGCCTCATTCTGTTTCTCCAAGCAGGTGTCCCACATTGAGTTCTACCATAACTCCTCCTGGCTGGAATACGGCGGCAGCCCCGATAAGGCGGTTCGCTCCGGCTTTACGGCTGCCTTTGACAAGTACCTGCGGGACAACAATAAATACACCAAAACCGAGAGCAAGATTCTCTTTCAGGATATTCAGGACAGCCTGGTGCTGGTGACCAACTGCTTCTCAACCATTGGCTGCTTTGAAAACCAGACAAAAAAATCCGTCAATTCCAAATTCACCCAGGATGCCATGACGGCTTTCTTTAAGGAGCAGCTCCAGGTCTGGTTCATCGAAAATAAGCAGGAGGCCGACCGTGCCGCCGAGCAGATTCTCGTCAACAAGCGGGCGAGGGAATCCGCCGAGAAGACCAAAACCAGCGTGAAAAAGAAGCTGTCCGGTTCCATCGACATTTCCAACCGGGTGCAGAAATTCGTAGATTGCCGCAGCAAGGATGTGTCCGTACGGGAACTGTATATCGTGGAGGGCGACTCTGCATTGGGCAGCGTCAAGCTCAGTCGGGATGCAGAATTTCAGGGCATTATGCCGGTACGGGGCAAAATCCTCAACTGCCTGAAAGCGGACTACAATAAGATTTTTGCATCCCCCATTATCACCGATTTGATGAAGGTGTTGGGCTGCGGCGTGGAAATTCAGGGAAAGAAGCTCAAGGAGCTGTCTTCCTTCGACCTGTCCGCCCTGCGCTGGAACAAGGTGGTTATCTGTACCGATGCCGACTATGACGGCTTCCAGATTCGCACCCTGATTCTCACCATGATTTACCGGCTGTGCCCCACGCTGATCCGGGATGGCTATGTGTATATTGCGGAGTCTCCCTTGTTTGAGATTACCTGCAAGGGGCAGACCTGGTTTGCCTATAACGAGCAGGAAAAGGCAAAAATCCTCAAGGAGCTGGAGGGCAAAAAGGTGAGCATCCAGCGCTCCAAGGGTCTTGGCGAAAACGACCCGGAGATGATGTGGATGACCACCATGAATCCCGAAACCCGCCGCTTAATTAAGGTGATGCCCGAGGATGCTGAGCGCACCGCCTACTATTTTAATATTCTGCTGGGCGATGGCTTGAACGAGAGAAAGAATTTCATCGCGGAAAACGGCGCAAAGTATCTGGAATTTGCGGATATTTCCTGATGTGAGGAAGAAGAACATGGCAAAGAAAAAACAGGAACCCGAAAAAAAGAAAAAAGTGAATACCGATGGCGTTATGGGCTTGGTTGGTTCCACCACCGAGCAGGCCATTTCGGAAACGCTGGAACTCAATTATATGCCCTATGCAATGTCCGTGATTGTGTCCCGTGCCATCCCGGAGATTGACGGCTTCAAGCCCTCTCACCGGAAGCTGCTGTACACCATGTACAAAATGGGATTGCTCACCGGCGGACGAACCAAGTCGGCAAACATTGTGGGTCAGACCATGCGCTTAAACCCCCATGGCGATTCTGCCATTTACGAGACCATGGTGCGTCTGGCACGGGGCAACGAAACGCTGCTGCATCCCTTTGTGGATTCCAAGGGCAACTTTGGTAAGGTCTATTCCAGAGACATGGCTTACGCCGCCTCCCGGTATACCGAAGCAAAGCTGGACGGCATCTGCGCCGAGCTGTTCCGGGACATCGACAGCGACACCGTGGACATGGTGGACAACTACGATGCCACCATGAAAGAGCCCAGCTTGCTGCCCACCACCTTCCCCAATGTGCTGGTGTCTGCCAACCAGGGCATCGCCGTTGGCATGGCCAGCAATATCTGCTCCTTCAATCTGAAGGAGGTCTGCGATACTGCCATTGCTTTGATGAAAAATCCGGATCATGACATCCTGGAAACCCTGCCCGGCCCGGATTTCTCCACCGGCGCAGAGCTGCTGTTTGACGAGGCAGCCACCAGGGAGGTGTATACCACCGGACGGGGCAGCTTTAAACTTCGCGCCAAATGGCACTATGAAAAAGAGGGAAATCTCATTGAAATCACCGAGATTCCCTACACCACCGCCACGGAAGTCATCATGGATAAGGTGGCGGAACTCATCAAGGCGGGCAAAATCAAAGAAATTGCGGATATGCGAGACGAGACGGATTTGGGCGGCTTAAAGCTGACCATTGACCTGAAGCGTGGCGTAGAGCCGGAGAAGCTGATGCAAAAGCTGTTTCGCATGACCCCCCTGCAAGATAGCTTCGCCTGCAATTTCAACATCCTCATTGCCGGAATGCCTCGGGTTATGGGCGTGGGAGAGATTCTGGAGGAGTGGACTGCCTGGCGGATGGACTGCGTCAAGCGCCGCCTGTTCTTCCAGATTGGCAAGCGGGAGGAGCGGCTGCATCTGCTCAAAGGTCTGGAACGCATCCTGCTGGACATCGACAAAGCCGTCCGCATCATCCGGGAGACCGAGCTGGAAGCGGAGGTTGTTCCCAACCTGATGATTGGCTTCGGCATCGATGAGATTCAGGCCAATTTCGTGGCGGAAATCAAGCTGCGCAATATCAATAAGGAATACATCCTCAAGCAGACCAAGGCAATCAGCCAGCTGGAGCAGGAGATTGCCGACATGAAGGAGATTCTGTCCAGTGCCCGGAAGCTGAAAAATGTGATTATCCAGGAGCTGCAGGAGGTTTCCAAGAAATACGGTCAGCCCAGAAAGACGGAAATTCTCTACCAGGTGGCAGAGGCCGAGCAGGAGGACGAGGAGGAGAACATTCCCGACTATCCTGTAACGGTGTTCCTTTCCAAAGAGGGCTACCTGAAAAAAATCACCGCCCAGTCCCTGCGGATGAGCGGCGAGCAGAAGTTCAAAGAGGGAGACAGCCTGCTGTTCTCCCGGGAGACCACCAACCGGGCAGACCTGCTGGTGTTCACCGACCAGTTCCAGTGCTACAAGAGCCGCCTGAGCGAATTTGAGGACGGCAAGGCATCCCAGCTGGGGGATTACCTGCCCCAGAAATTGGGCATGGAGCAGGGGGAGAGCGTCATCAGCGTGGTGCTGACCCAGGACTACAGCGGCTTTGTGCTGTTCTTCTTTGAAAACGGCAAGGTTGCCAAGGTGCCGCTGAATGCCTATGAGACGAAGACCAACCGGAAAAAGCTCACCGGTGCCTATTGCGACAAGAGTCCTCTGGTGTCGGTGTATGCCCTGCAAGCCGATGAGCAGATGGCGGTGTATGCCAGCGATGGCAGAGCGCTCATTTTCTCCACGGCGCAGCTGCTGCCCAAAACAACCCGCAACACCCAGGGCGTGACGGTGATGAGCCTGAAGCGGAAAGCGGTGATGAACGCCGTCCTGCCCTTGGAGCAAAGCGGCATTGAAAATCAGAGCCGTTACCGCACCAAGACGATTCCGGCAGCCGGTGCGCTTCTCAAGCCGGAGGATATGCAGGAGAAGCAGGAAAAGCTGGACATCTGAGGATAACCAGGCAAGGGAAATGGAGGAGCAGCATGAGAAAAATTTTGAAAGATTACAGCTGGGTTTTCAAGACAATTGCAGGCAGTGCGGTGTTTGCGTTCGGATTCAGCATTTTTCTGGAGCCAAATAACATCAATACCGGCGGTGTTTCCGGTTTGGCACAGGCTGTGGCGCAGGTGATTGGCATTGGAAATGTCGGCCTCCTGTCCATGCTGCTGAATCTGCCGCTGTTTCTGGCAGGCGGCGTGCGGGTGGGGAAGCGCTTCTTCTTCGGTTCTCTGATTGGTATGGTGGTCAGCGGCGTGCTGATTGATGCCTTTGCGGCCTTCTCCATTGGTTTCCACGATCCGCTGGTCAGCGGCATCTATGGCGGCCTGCTGTGCGGCCTGGGCATCGGCATGGTCTTTGTGGCGGGCACTTCCACCGGCGGTTCGGACATTCTGGTGCGGTTGCTGAAGCTCCATTATCGCAACGTTCCCATCGGCACCATCTCCACTGTCTTTGATGCACTGGTGGTGATTCTCACCGGTTTTGTGTTCCATGACATCAGCCGTGCCATGTATAGCGGCATTGCGGTGTTTGTCACCGGTCAGGTGATGGATATTGTGGTTTACCGCTTCGACTATTCCAAAGTCGCGCTGATTATCTCAGACCGTCCCGATGAAATCGCCACAGATGTGGCGCAGAAGCTGGATCGGGGTGTGACCTTCCTGGATGGCCATGGCTACTACAGTCGGCAGGATAAAAAAGTAATCTTGACCGTGGTGAAAAAAGGGCAGCTGGCGGAACTGAAGGAGCTGGTGATGGAACGGGACAAGGATGCTTTTGTCATTGTGCAGGAGGCGCACCAGGTTCTGGGCGATGGCTTCTCCCGCTATTCCAGAGACGGCCTGTAACAAAAAACGCTGTGGGCGAAAAAAAATTCTTGACAAATCGGAAAACCTCGCTATAATACACAGTGTTACGCGGGTGTAGCTCATCCGGTAGAGCGCCACCTTGCCAAGGTGGAGGTAGCGAGT
>ERZ772861.1984-NODE-1984-length-14958-cov-34.091659_pt1 | contig 14958 bp, 7 predicted proteins | sample MGYA00512135_ERZ772861 | MGnify/ENA primary metagenome ERZ772861 (study PRJEB29015, sample SAMEA2737700) | human gut metagenome | biome: human gut; feature: human-associated habitat; material: faeces | place: China | collected 2012 ...
GGCCGACAAAGCTCATCTGACGGCTGAAGTCGCCGATATTGGATACAAAGCCGAGAGGAGAGTTCTCCAGTACGGTCTTTCCATCGTAGGTCACCGAATAGACAGGCTTGCCGTCCTGCAACTGAAAGTCAAGTTTCAAACGAGAATCAGGGCCGGTAACTATAATACTCTGAGCCTGCAATAAGAAAGAACAATATATAAAAATAAAAAGTAAACAAACACTCTTCATTATAATATGCAATTAAAAAATAAAAACATAAAGTTGTTTTTCATTACAATAATCTCCTAAGTTCATTTCCCTTAAAGAATCAGTCAAAAAAATCCATAATAAACTATCATTCAAAATGAACTGGGTACATAGAGATTCCTGCTAAATCAACCTTATTTCCTTCAATCAAACGAATTGTAATAGAGTGTAGTCCGGGAGTTGAAAACTTCAGCCAACCAATTGGTACTTGAGTAAATTTTGAAGAAGAACGTTGCTGATTCTGTACAAAATCATTCTCATCTGTTTCAATCCTCCATACATTACGTCCTTCACCTCTAACCAATACCTCAACTTTATAAGTGCCAGGGTCTTTTACATTAATTCTCCATGTTAAGCATCCTCCTTTATCAAGATCACTCACACAATATTCATGTTTCCACTCTCCAAATTTTTCCATCCAGGCTGATTTATATACATGACAATGATTCTCTGTAGCATATTTGACCGAGAGATTATCCAAACCAAACTCTGGATCCACAGACAATGTTGAATCTACACTAATTTCATTTTCTTTAAAAACTAACTCAATTACAGACAACAAGTCATTTGGTCGTTTATAAGGTATATCTAACACAGTCCAATTCTGTTCTTTCTCATAATTCAATTTTTTTCTCTTTGTCCCAGATAAAATATATGCCGATTTTATAGGAGAGTAAAGTCCAGGAACATACAGTTTCCCAGTATTGGGCCATTCGTATACAATCAGATACAATTTATTTCCTTGAGAAACAACATCGCCCCAAGGCAACTTATGCTTCCATGGAGACGGACCGGCTCCATAAATTGCTTGAGGATACTGATTTATCCATTTACCTGCAGCCATTAAAGTATTTGTAACTTCCACAGGAACATCCCCCATACCATCAAGACCAATATTTAGCATATAAGTGCCACCTCGTGCTATTGTTGAAACTAAATTCTGAAGAATTTGTTTTGGAGTTTTCCAATTCTCATCATACCATGAGTAGGCCCATGCATCATTAGTAACATCAACACCTTCCCATAACCCGTCAATATTTTCCAACGGGATTTCCATATCTCCTAAAGTTTGGTAGTCCCCCAAACCATATCCAACTCTTCCCGAGACAAGAGCTTCCGGCTGATTACGATGAACGGTTTCTACTAATTTTTCTGCATATTGTTGCGGAATATCTCCAGGGGTATCAAACCATATGAGAACCATATCGCCATAATTTTTGGTGATTTCTTCTACTTGTGGTAGACATTTATTTTTAAAATAATCATCGAATGTTTTAATATTCCCATTAGCATCCTCTTTAGGACCTCCTGAAGCTCCTGGAGTTGTCCAATCTTGGTTGTGAGAGTAATAAAACCCAAATCCAAGTCCTTCTTTTCTACATGCTTCCGCCAATTCTTTCATTGGATCTCTTTTAAACGGTGTAGCATTTACAATATTAAAGTTATCCACTTTAGAATGATACATTGCAAAACCATCATGATGTTTACTTGTAATAATTATATATTTCATCCCTGCTGCTTTTGCTAATTGCACAATTTTTTCAGCATTAAAGTGAGTAGGATTAAACGAACGTGCTATCACCTTGTATTGATCTTTATCAATACCTGCCATATCTTTATGCATAATCCATTCTCCGATACCATAATACGTTTTTCCATTCCATATATTGCCTAAATGAGAATATAATCCCCAATGAATAAACATAGCATAGTTTCCCCATCTAAATAATTGTCCTCTTTCTTCCTGAGAACCCACATTTTTTACTGATTGCTCTCCCCACATTTCATTCATTTGACTTTGAGCTGAAATACTCATAATAGAAAGAACAATACATACCATTCCTAGAAACCCTCTGAATAAACTTCTCATATAAGTTTGACTAATAACTGTATTTTTCATGATTAAAAAACTAACCGGTTAGTATACTTAATTTTCTACTTTAATCTTATATCTTTTATTTTGCTTAGTTTGAAAGGTTGTAACATAATAAGTTCCCCATATGGTTTCTTCTATTTTCGTTGTGTATTTAGTACCTGGGATTTGAACGGGAACAGACGTCCTTAATACACAAGGAAAACCTAACTTAGACGTTACCTCAGCCTGAAGCAGCCGACTCTCCTTCCATCTTAAATCTAATGTAAACCCACCTCTAGCACATAGACCTGAAATACTACCAGTATGCCAACTTTCAGGTAAGGCTGGTAATAAATGTATTTCATCATTATGACTTTGAAGTAGCATTTCTGTCATACCAGATAATCCTCCTAAATTACCATCAATTTGAAAAGGCGGATGAGCACACAACATATTTATGTAAGATCCACCTCCATCATAATGCTCATTCTGGTTCTCAACGACATTCAACAAATTCCTCAGTAACTGATAGGCATGATTTCCGTCTAATAAACGTGCCCAAAAATTAATCTTCCATGCTAAAGACCATCCAGTACCATTATCTCCTCTTAACTCTAATGTTTTTTTACATGCAGATGCCAATTGAGGTGTTTTAAATGGCGTTATTTGTCTACCTGGATGAAGCCCAAACAAGTGTGATACATGTCGATGATGTAAATCACTCTCTTCAAAATCCATAAACCACTCTTGTAAGTTTCCTTTTTTTCCGATACGCAACGGATATAATCTAGAACGAGCAGAAATCAGTTTTTTACGAAACTCCTTATCCATATTCAAAATCTCAGAAGCCTCTATCAAATTAGTAAATAAATCCCAGATTATAGACATATCCATTGTTGTAGCTACAGAAACCCCATATCTATTTCCATTTAACATATAAGTATTTTCAGGAGAGGTTGAAGGAGCAGTAACTAAATATCCCCCCTCGCTCTCGACCAACCAGTCTAAACAAAATAAAGCAGCATTTTTCATTATGGGATATGCTTTTTTTTTCAAGAAATCTTCATCTCCGGTGAAACGAAAATGCTCATATAAATGCTGACAAACCCAAGGAGCTCCCATGTACCAATTTGCCCAAGTAGGATCTCCTCCACCTTTATTTCCCACTGGATTTGTCTGCCCCCAAATATCAGAGTTATGACTTAAAGCCCATCCTTTAGCACCATAAAAATTCTTTGCTGTAAATGCTCCATTCTTCGACACATTTTCAATAAACGTAAGAAAAGGCGTATGAAGTTCAGATAAATTACACATCTCAACAGGCCAATAATTCATTTCTGCATTAATATTTATAGTGTAATTACTACTCCAAGGTGCACGCAAATGATGATTCCAAATCCCCTGCAAATTAGCAGGAAGACCACCTGGTCTCGAAGATGAAATCAATAAATAGCGATTAAATTGATAATATAATACTTCCAATAAAGGATCTGCTCCTCCATTCTTATATGCAACTAAACGTTCTTCTATATCCTTATCTAAAAATAAGTTTTCATCAACGTCGCCTAAAGTAAAATCCAACCGATTGAAATATGATTGATAGTCAGCAATATGCTTATTCTTCAAAGAATCATAAGAAACGTTTTTAATATTCTCCAAATAATTATTAACCAGTTCTATCTCATTATTGCCTTCTACTTGAGGGTCTTTACGCATCCCATTAAAACTAGTTGCTGCAACGACCTTAATAACAGCTGTAGTTGCATTCTTCACAACCAATGACTCATTATCAATCAACAACTCTCCTTCATCCAGTTCAATAACAACTCTTGAAGCAAAACGCATCCCTTTTTCCCCATTTTTTTCATAAATTATAGGATTATCACTATTTAAATAACTAGGGTCAACATGTACGGGAGCATTCCCTTTTATCCATAAGCTTTTTCCATCTACCACTATTTTCCCCTTCAGCAAGCTAGATAGAGATAATTTAAAATTTATCTGCTTTTTCTTATCTGATGAGATTTTCATTATCATAGCTTGATTAGGAGCCGAAACAAAAACTTCTCGTTCATAACCAATCTTGTTTATCCTATATTTTGTACGATTTATTGCAGTTGTTAAATCAAGTTCTCTACGATAGGACTCCAAATCTTTCATGCCATATGAAAATTGTAGATTTAAATCAGCTAAAGGCAAATAAGACTGTGTATACTCTCCCTGCATTTTACGGCATAAATCATTAGCTCTCCTCAAGTCCCCTTCAAATAAAGCTTTACGTACCATTGGCAAAAATTGCTTGGCACTGGGGTTTGGGTTCAAATCAACAGGCCTTCCAGACCATAGGGTCTCCTCATTAAGCTGAATCAATTCTGTATCTATCCCTCCAAATACCATAGCGCCTAAACGCCCGTTTCCCAAAGGTAATGCCTCCACCCAGTTTTCAGCAGGTTTTTTATACCATAATTTTAGATTCTGATTATTATTGCCCAAAACCTGAACAGATAAAAACACACCCAGAAAAAATATTAATCGAAATCTTTGAAACATAGCTAATCAATATTTAATTTATAACAGCAAATCCTCATAGAATTTTTATCCACATCTTATTAATATTTTTCTTTTAAATGGACTTCCATTACAAAACCACCTCGTGGAAGACAAGCAATATCATGCTGCAACTTACCACATAATGATAAATTCTGTATTTCGAACTTATCTCTATTATTCCCATCAGAAAATAAAGTAATTTGTTTTATTTCATCTTTAATAAGACTCAAATCCACAGGTAAAGTTCTCTCCTTATTCGTTCCATTCAAACCTGCAATATACCAAGTATTACCTTTTCTCCGGGCCATCACAACAAACTCAGAAGGATATCCTCCTATAAGTTTCGTATCATCCCATACTGTAGGAAGAGAAGATATAAAAGACTGAACTTCTGCGGGTTGCTTTTTATAACCTTCAGGGCAATCTGCCAGATGCTGCAAAGAAGACTCAAAAATAATCAGTAATGCTAATTCATGACCATTAGAGGTAATATGAGGATACTGAGAATCTGTAAAAGTACATGGCGTATAATCCATAGGTCCTACAACATTTCTAGTAAAAGGTAATGTGCAATTATGCCAAGCCGCACTATCTGTCAAAATTGCATTATTATTATACCATTCTGCTCCATACACGCCTTCCACTGATACCATATGAGGATAGGTTCTCTGCCACCCTCGAGGAATCGTTGCTCCATGAAAATTCACCAGTAAATGATTTTCAGCTGCATCTTCCAGTATATCAATAAAATAATTCATTGTAGCTACACTATCCTGATTAAAAAAATCAACCTTAATACCTTTTACGCCAGATGAACTTAACCATTTAAACTCTTTTTTACGAGCCTCCGGCGTATTCAAACGATACAAAGGTCCCGCACCGCACCATGCAGTAGATGAATTATACCATAACAATGGATCCACATTTTTCTCTTTTGCATAACGCAAAGCATCTTCAAGATTTCCTCCATTCTGCATTTCATCCCATTCCCAGTCAATCAACACATAAGGCAAATGGAAATCTGCAGCAAAGTCAATATATTTTTTCACAATCTGATAATCTTTCGACCCATGATTATTTGCCCAATAAATCCAAGAAACAACTCCAGGTTTAATCCAAGAAACATCGGTCAAGCGACAAGGTGCACTAACATCTGTTACAAGAGTTGACTCTACAATATCAGAAAGAGAACCAATAATAGCTACTCGCCAAGGGGAGTTCCATCTTCCAGAAACATTCACCTTCTCAGCCATTTCCATCTTATACATCGAATCATCAACTGCATTACAAAGCCAGGACCCACAATTTCCCCTATCAATGTTCGCCTCTGTTACAAGAGTATAAATTGAATCTGAAACTTCAAATAAAGCAGGAAATCCCCATTTCCCAGTTGTATTCTGGGGGGTAACTCCTTTGTTCCTAGAATAAAAATCCTCATAAGCTGAGTTCAGTTTTTGAGTCCAACGAGTAATACCTTCCTGAAATATGAATACCGTATTCTCATCAGAAAGACAAAGCGAACGATTCAACTGAGGGAGTAAATAGCGGAATACAACGCCATCATCATATGCACGAAATTCCATGTCAAGACACAGCCCCTCATCATTTTTGAAGTGAAACACTTGTTGATTCCCCTTATTAGAACAATAACGACGCTTTCCTGTCATCATCACATACCGCTCTTGCACTGGTACGATTGAAGAAGAAGATACAATCCGGAAATCAGAATCAATACCTGAGAATTTTAATCCCGTATGTGCAATAGTAGTAACCAAGACATGAGTGTTTTCTTTCTTATAAAAAATACTGAAATTTCCTGAATGAGAATCGCTACTAACTAATATTCTCCCATTAGGAGAAGATAATTTCTCCTGAGCATATCCAGAGAGACAATTGCTATAAAAACAAAATAAGAAGCAAAGAACTTCTAAAACAATAATCTTTTTTCTCATAATTCATGAAGGCCCTATCTTAATTATAAAAATCACCAATCGTAAGATGATCAAATGTAGATGAAATAATTTAACATATCACCTACATTTGATCTAGAACATTTAATTATTCATTCCATATACATAAACCTCAGAAAGCGAACAATAAGGATGTCTATAGCTAGTAAGAATCTTTATCTTTATAAATTGTCCTTTAATTGGTTTAATACTGAAAATCTGATTCTCAGAATTTTGCTCCATTACAAAACTACCAACCAAATCCCAATTATTTCCATCCGTGCTAACATAAAATTCTCCACTTCCTGTATCTGTCATTCCTCCACCTCTCTGAACTAAACCTACTTGAGTAAACAGATATTCACGCTTTGCATCAATCTCTATTTCATAGGGCGGAGTACGACTTCCATCTCCACTCTGCCAAATAGAATGCCAATATGTCCCCAGATTTCCGTCAAGAATTCTATCAGCAGGACCACTAGAATTTGAAGCTTCACCTGTAAGTTCCTCAGAATTGGCCTTTGCAGACCACCCTGTACGATCTAATTCATTTCCGACAATACGAATTTTCAAAGGATATATTGCTACAGAACCAATTGAAAACTTTGATACCTGCATTATTCGAATTGGCAACATATAGTCTCCTGGAGAAACAAACTTTGTGCCATCAACCTTTACACTTAATTCTGTAGAATTTGTACCAACAGGAAGATTAACAGACTCCGAGAATGAATAACAGCCTTCTGGAAAAGGTTGAAATATTGTACTATTTTCTTCATTATAAAGATTAATGAAGTCATTATCTATACCTAAGTTACATTCCAACTCCCATTGATTGTCCGTATCCAAAAACACCTCAATATCCTTTGAGAGAGTGAATCCAGTTCCGATTTGAAACACATCTAGAGCATCTGTAGGAACCTTAAAATTCATAGCAGGCATAACCACATCCATTATTCTAAGGAGAAGCTTATCCTTCTCTGAATTTATTGAGTCGGTTAAACTAGTAGCCTTTAGAGGTAATACCCATCTAACTCCAGGATTATCAGATATAAGTTTTTTTACAATATCAGGATTTATAGAGATATTAACAAACTTAAAATGGTCTGTAGAGCTAAACAACAAATTATTCTCATCCATTGAATAACTATCTTCAGTTAAGACTTTATAGTTAACGGCTTGAGGTATATTGTATATATTATCCACCTGCTCCTGAGTCATTACATCAATGGTTACATCTGCACTTTGAGAAGGATCACTTCCTGTTTTAACCACAGATAAAGTATAATTATAATCTTCTCCTGTATCATACAAAGTTAAATCCTGCTCACCGCTCTGGTTTATATACAAAATTTTATGATATTTTTCAGGAACAATATTTTCTAAATCATATTTAGAACTTTCACAACTGGCCATTAACAACACCCCTGCCAGAATTATTATATTTTTTTTCATAACGTCATCTAATTAGTAATTAATATCCAGGAGCCTGCACTAACTGCGGATTACTATAAAGTTCATCCATGCCGCTCCTTGACCAAACCGGCAATAAATACAGCCGATTATCCCACATAAAAGGTTGATTTATCAATGTTGGCTGATTAAATTCTTCAAAAGAAGGGTCCAGTGTCAATCCATTTAGTCCATATCGTGTTCCCGCTTTAAGCATTTCAGGAGCAATAGCCCACCGACGTAAATCATAATAACGATGTCCTTCTTCGAACAACTCAATAAAACGTTCATTACGAATCCAATCTTTCAAAGACATTTCTCCTAAATTCATCTCTGTCAAATCTTCTTCAAAACCAGCGCGACGACGTATTACATTCAGATACTTTAACGCATTGGGCACATCATTCAAAGCTTCATAGCACTCGGCCAGATTCAAATATAACTCTGCCATACGAATAAAAGGTCTTCGAGAAGGAGTATGTGTCCTTCTCCCGTCAGAACCAAAATAAACATTAGGATCTATAAATTTTTTGGAAAGATAGCCCGTACCTACGCAGTTACGAGTATTAGCACTATTCCATCCATTTGTATTGGAGTTCTTAAAATTAATCCATAAAGAGTTTCCATCATTTATTTTTGTCATATATTGGCTACCGTCAAATACAATCCAAGCATAAAAACGAGCCTCACGCTTTGCATGCAACTTTATAATATCATTCTTCACATCTTCCCCATCTAATCTATCTGTAGTTAAATCAACACTCTGGCTTCCTTCATAAAAGCGTTTATACCAATCAGACTCCTTAAAAAAACCTGGGTCATTTACTGGAAGTTTTCCATTTTCTGTGTAAAAATGCTGTGCAGCATACAATGTCGGTGCAATGCTTGACCACCCACCCATATAACTTCCATCACTTTTCTTTACCACTTTTGCCGGCAAACGAGAATCATACGCTTCACCGCCATTCATATAATCAGAAGAAATTCGTTGCCCCCAAATAATTTCTTTATTATTATCACCTTCATTAGCAGTAACTAAATATTGAAACATACGGACACGTTCTTTAAACAGTCGATTCTCCTCTGTATCTGCTTCTCTTCCCGGAACAAAAGGAAGCTCCACATTATCTCGTTCTGCCTTTTCATTAGCCAACTCAATACTATATAATTCATATCCAGCGTCCAAAGCTGCCTGTAAGGCTTCCTCGCATGCAATTTTTGCTCTTTCCCATTTTTGAGGATCATAGCTTGTACTAACCAACTCTTTTCCATATTCCGGAGTTTCATAATTTATATTTTTCCAATCTGAATATGGGAAAGAACCATTCCATAAAGGAGAAGCAGCATACAATAGCACTCTAGCCTTCAATGCTTTACAAATAGTCGAGGTAGCACGACCTAAATCATTTGTTTCCCGAGTAGGAGGTAAAACATAAGCTGCATCATCCAGTTTTTGGACAATATAGTTTACGCAATAATCAAAATGCGATCTTCCAGGTATCTCATTGTTCGAAATATTAGGATCCACTTTTGAAGGAATAATAGGACAAGGTCCAAAAGCTTGCAATACCCTAAAATGAAAATATGCCTCCAAGAACCAACACTCAGCCTTGTATTCTGCTTTCATTTCATCTGTCACTCCAACTGGCTGAAGTTCATCTATCAGACTGAGAAAATGATGAACATAGCCAATCCAATTATAACTTGGAGTCCAAATATTCATGTCATCTCCTCCCCAACTATTGTAATAAGCAGGAGAAATTGTCCCCCATGCAACTTGTTGCTGATAATCAGAGTACGCAACAGGAGCAGCAATTTCATCTGCCGATTGTTCAAATGATTTAAAATCAAAAGGCTGAGAATATGGAATATATCCATAACAAGAATATAAAAACTCAAGGGTTCTGGCCTCATCCTTCATTGTATCTTCGAAATCAGGTTGCGCAGGTGGAATCACGTCCAAATAGTTACACCCAGTCAATATGCAGCAAGGTATTGCTAATGCCCATACTGCTTTATATATATTTGTTATTAATTTCATAATTCTATATCTTATAATAGATTAAAATGTTAATTGCACACCAAGGTTAAAAGTTCGCTGCAAAGGATAAGCATTCCAACTTAATTCCGGATCCCATAACTTGAACGGACTAAAGACAGCTAGATTATCCCCACTAAAATAGACACGGCAATAAGGGAAACGATATCCAATCTCTAGAGTCTTAAAACGTAAAAAGTTACCATTCCTTAGCCAAAATGAACTTGCTTGAATATTGTTTGAAATATCGGCACTTGCTATTCCCAAACGAGGATAAGCTGCATTAGGATTTGGATTCTCTTCCGACCAATGATCCTCTGCAATCCATTGCATCAGGTTTCTTTCAAGAGTTTCTCCATCTGTACCGTCGCCACCTCCAGCCAGGAAAGGAGCAATTCCACTATTAATCATAATCTTACGTTTCGCGGAACCATTAAAGAAAACTCCAAAATCTAGTTTCTTATATGTTATATTTAAACCAAAACCATATTGAATCCGAGGAATATAATTATAAGGTGACAACATCACCTGATCTTCTGTTGTAATCTTTCCATCTCCATTTATATCCCGATACTTGATATCTCCCGGCATAATATTAGTACCTAACTGTGACTGGTCAGCCCAATTGTCAATTTCTTCCTGATTAGAAAACAAGCCTTCCGCAATGTAACCAGTCAAAGTATTCAGAGGCTTACCTGTCAATGTTTGCCAAACATAGGGATAATTAGGCTCGTCCACATATTTAAATTCATTCTGATTATATGTAAAATTACCTCTTAAATCAATATACCAATCCTTTCCAAATTGTTTAGACCAATTCAAACTTACCTCAAAGCCTTTATTAACTACTTCGCCAATATTACTCCAAGGCTTTGAACCCCAATACCCTAACATATTGGGCCAAGAAGCACGAGCCATCAAAATCCGATCTCTATAATCCTTAAAATAATCAAATGTAAAGTTTAATTGATTAAACAGAGACATATCAAGTCCAATATCAAACTTTTTAACATGCTCCCAACCTGCATTTTCTACAGCCAAGATAGCAAAAGCAGGACCACCTTTACTCGTTTCAAGTCCAGGTAATCCAGTCCAAAAACTAGGTCCTCCTGATACATAAACATTATTTTGATACAAGAAATGAGGAGCACTTCCATTAAACTCATCACTACCAACCAAACCATACGAACTCCTTAACTTCAGATGACTAATATACTTACTAATCGGTTCCCAGAATTTTTCAGAACTAACAACCCATCCTAAAGAAGCAGCCGGAAAAAATTCAAAACGTTCTCCCTTAGCTAAACGCTCAGAACCATTATAACCAAAATTAAATTCCAGCAAATACTTATTAGCAAAATCGTACGTCAAACGACCTGAATAGCCCTGATTTCTATTAGGCAACACATCATTTCTATATTCACGCATCATATACATCAACATGGCCGACAAGTTATGGTCGCCAAAACTACGTTTCCAATCCAGACGTGCGTCAAAATAGAATGTTTGGTCTGAGTTTCTGCCAATTGCCGACTGGGTCAAATATTCTTCACCAGTCTGTAACAATTGTAATTGATAAGTATTATCTTCTTCTGAATAAGTCCCATCCTGCACTTTATAGTAATAAGGCTTAATAGAACGGTTATAAGAAGTTTCAGACCAATTCTTAAAATTAACCAGTGCCTTAAAACTAAGTCCCTTAGTTACGAATCCTAAATCCTGATTCAAACAAAGAGAAGTATTCAAGGTGTTATAATTGGTTTCTTTAAACGAACTTAACATATAAGCATAAGGGTTATTCCCTATGGCTCCAGGTTTTGTTTCTGCATTTCCAAAACGAATGAAACCATCATCTCCCTCCTGACTAGGAAAATAGGCTGGAAAAGCAACTGGATTAGCCTTCATAACAGATTGGTACATATCTGCTACACTATAATTAGGTCCTTGTCTATTTCCAATTTGTGCCATCATACGAAGGTCAATAGTCGTAGTATTGGTCACTTTATAAGAAATATTATTTTGGAAATTATACTCCCAGTTATTTATATTACTATTGTAATAATAATTCTTCGGTGCATCCAGCAAACCTGTATCATGATTAGCCTGCAAACTCATATAATATGTCACACGAGAACCACCACCTTGAAGATTAATATTGGCACGCTGATTGTAGTTTCCTTCCTTAAAAATCAAGTCATACCAGTCCACATTCGGATATACATACGGATTCAATCCTTTTTCAGTATTTAGAATCTGTTCTTCCGTATACTTCGGATTTGTAATCGGAGTAAGACTTCTAGCCTGAGCCGCTTCATTGTAAGTACGCATAAAAGTTGGTCCGTCAGCAAATTCCACCACATTCATCGGACGGAAGTAAGATGCCTCCAAAGAAACATTTATCTTCGCTTTTGAGTTTTCCGTACCACTTTTTGTAGTAACCAGCATCACACCATTCGCACCTCGGTTACCATAAATAGCCGTTGCCGAGGCATCTTTCAACAAAGAAAAACTTTCGATAGATTCTGCCGGAATACGGTTCAAGTCGGAAGATGAGATTTCCACTCCATCCAACAAAATCAACGGAGTAGAACGTCCTCCAAACGTATTGATACCACGGATATAAAACTCAGAAGAAGATCCCGGTTCTCCACTATTTGTCATAGACATGATACCCGCCAATTTACCTGCCAAAGAACTTGTCAGTGAAGAAGAAGGAACTTTCAAAGTAGAACCCTTTACAGTAGCAATAGATCCGGTTACAGAAACCTTTTTCTGTGTTCCTTGTCCTACAACCACTACTTCAGCCAGCATTTCATTATCCGGTACAAGCTTCACATTTACAAGTCCCTGATCAGTAATGTAAATTTCTTGTTTTTTATAACCTACGTAACTAACCTCCAAGGTACAACTTTTTCCAGAGAAAGTAAGTGAAAAATTACCATCCAAGTCAGTTATAACCCCATTACTAGTCCCTTTTACAACTACATTGGCCCCTATCACTGTCGAACCATCAGTAGCATCAGTCACCACTCCGGAAACAGTACGTTGCTGTTGTACCGATTTAACAGAGGCCTTACTTAAGATAATTTCCTTTCCGTTTACTTTATATACAATTCCACTACCTTCAAATACTTCTGAAAGCACTTCTTCAATATCCCCGTTAAGATTATAGTTTTTCTTGGCACTTCCCTCCAAATCACTGGACTTATAAAAGAAAGAATAATCAGTGGTTTCTTCTATTTCTCTTACCACTTCCAACAAAGACATTGAATTTCCCCTTAAAGGAATCTGCCCAGTAAAAGGTGCAGACCAAGCATCCGACGAAGGATACAACAAGAGCGAAAGAATCAAGCTCCTACAAAACAAACTTCTCTTTTTCATTTTTCATGTGTTTTAATTTATAGTTAACCACCATTCAAGAATTAGGTTTTGTAATAAATACACTTATCATTAAAAAAAGACTACATGGGTAATAAGATTTTTTCTAAAAATATTTTTATCTGTAGAAATAAAAAATCCCCGTGAGACTTACAAACACAAAGTTTCACGGGGAATATACATCTATATATCAGCAATAAATTCTATTTCATCAACAAATAATGGGAACCATTTTTCTTATAAGTCAGTTGTGAAGAAAAACATATTTTTTCTATCACAGCTTCCATGCTCTCATCATTTCGTATGGTACCAGTCAGCAATAAGCCATGATTTACAGCTTTATCCAATTCTACCTCTACCCGATATTTTTTCCTAATAAAATCCATCAGACTATCAATTCGAATATCAGTAAAACGATAATTTCCATCTACCCATTGTATATTTTCCGAAAAGTTCTCTACATGAGTAGAACCAGTATGCACATCATATACCAAACGCTGAGAAGGTGTCATACTAATTAACGACTGATTTTTTCCAATAAAATCTATGGCTCCCTCATACAAAGCTATAATTGAAGTATCCGGTGTCGGCTGGTTTATCGAAAAAACCGTACCTTTAACCTCTATACAAGCAGTATTGATATGAACCTTAAAGGCTGAATCTGCTCTCTTTTTGACCTCAAAAACTGAGCTTCCAGTCAACCAAACTTCACGGTTATTCAAAAACTCTGAAGAAATCCGTATTTTACTATCCGGTTCTAACCAAACTGTAGAACTATCAGGCAACACACACATTCGGCCTTCCACATAAGAATACTCCATATAGGTCAAGTTATCAACGACATGTTTTTCAGAGACTTTATATCCCAAATAGAACATGACGCCTACCAATACCGCTGCAACGGCCCATCCTGTCCGTAAAATATAACGACGAGGAGAGAATATTTTTCTATCTACTTCTTTCCAAATCTTTTCCTTAAGCTCATAATTCTCAATTACATGTTCATTTCCTACCTCTTCCCATTCTTTGTGAAGTTGTTCCACAAAAGGTTTCCAATTTCCTAAATTTTCTGTTTTATGATTTTTCTGACTCATGCACCTAACTTATTTTATTTATTATAAATACACGTCATAAAAAGAATTGACTACAAAGCTATATCACTTTATTGTTATTTTTTACATTCATATTCATTTTATTCAAAAGATTTCCAATAATTAGATTATTTATCTACATTTGCATGCATAGAATATTTAAAGAACGCTAATAAAATTTTCCACCTCGCAGTATGATTGATATTATTCGTCAAATTAAACAAGGGAATTCCAAGGCCTTTAAAACGATTTTTGACCGATACTGGAACATCGTGTATCGCTTTGCAGGCTTATACCTTATGGATAACTACGAAAAAGAAGAAATCACACAGCTGGTATTTATCCTCAAATCCGCAACTAAGCTCTTCAGCGTCCTTCTTGCGTCTAAACGTCCTCTC
>ERZ772861.1987-NODE-1987-length-14945-cov-7.700672_pt1 | contig 14945 bp, 13 predicted proteins | sample MGYA00512135_ERZ772861 | MGnify/ENA primary metagenome ERZ772861 (study PRJEB29015, sample SAMEA2737700) | human gut metagenome | biome: human gut; feature: human-associated habitat; material: faeces | place: China | collected 2012 ...
TCAGGCTCCGGGATCTTACCATGGAGTTCGACGGGGAACGCATTCTCGACGGCATCAATCTTTACATCAACGATCACGAATTTTTAACCCTGCTAGGCCCCTCCGGCTGCGGCAAAACCACCACACTGCGGATCATCGGCGGCTTTCTAACGCCCACATCCGGCACGGTGACATTTGATGGGAAAACGATCAATGATGTACCGCCCTATAAGCGGCAGATCAATACGGTATTTCAGCGATATGCGTTGTTCCCGCACTTAGACGTTTATGATAACGTGGCATTCGGTCTTAAAATCAACAAGGTTCCCAAAGCGGAAATAGACCAGCGGGTGCGGGAAATGCTGGAAATCGTCAGTCTCAAGGGTTATGAAAACCGGCGAATCGACGCCCTGTCCGGCGGCCAGCAGCAGCGTGTGGCCATTGCCCGCGCCCTGGTGAACCGCCCCAAGGTACTGCTTCTGGACGAGCCTCTGGGTGCTTTGGACCTGCGGCTGCGCAAGGACATGCAGAATGAACTGAAGCGCATTCAGCAGGCCATGGGCATTACCTTTATTTACGTGACCCACGACCAGGAAGAGGCGCTGTCCATGTCCGACACCATCGTTGTCATGGACAAGGGCCGCATCCAGCAGATCGGCAGGCCCGAGGATATCTACAACGAACCCAAGAATGCCTTTGTGGCAGACTTCATCGGCGAAAGCAATATCCTCGACGGCGTGATGCTGGAGGACTACCGGGTGCAGTTCTTTGGCCGGACCTTTGTGTGCGTAGACAAGGGCTTTGAGAAGAACGAGCCCGTGGACGTGGTCATCCGCCCCGAGGATATCGATATTGTGCAGGCTTCCGAGGGCCATCTGGTGGGAACCGTCACCGGCATCACCTTCAAGGGCCTGAACTATGACATCATCGTGGAGTTCAAGGGCTTCAAGTGGCTGATCCAGACCACGGATTACCACGCCGTCGGCTCCACCATCGGCATTCGGTTGAACCCGGAGGACATTCACATCATGCATAAGAGTGAATACTCCGGTATGTTTGGCGACTACAGCTCCTACTCCGCCGAGTATGACGAGCTGACGGAGGATGCCGGGAATGAAGAAGACTAAGTCTCTGCTGCTGAGCACCCCGTACCTCGTCTGGATGGTGGTGTTTACCCTGATTCCCCTGGGCGTGGTTGCCTACTACGCCCTGACAGACCCCGCCACCGGGGTCTTCTCTCTGGGCAATGTAAAAAGCCTGGGCATGTATCTGCCCGTTCTGTGGAAATCCATCGGGTATTCCCTGGTGTCCGCCTTTATCTGCCTGCTGCTGGGCTATCCCGTGGCCTACTATATCGCCCACAGAAGCCCCACGGCCCAGAAGTTCCTGTATATGCTGGTGATGCTGCCCATGTGCATGAGCTTTCTGCTGCGCACCCTGGCCTGGGTGGGCCTGCTGCAGGATACGGGCATTATCAACACCCTGCTTTCCAAGCTGGGCCTGCCCCGGCTGACCCTGATCCGCACCCCCGGTGCGGTGGTCCTCGGCATGGTGTATAACTATCTGCCCTATATGATCCTGCCCCTGTACGCCACGATTCTGAAAATCGACAAGCGGCTCATTGAGGCGGCAGAGGACCTGGGCTGCACCCCTGCCCAGACCTTCGGCAAGGTGGTCCTGCCCCTGAGTATGCCGGGCATTCTCTCCGGCATGACCATGGTGTTCGTGCCCGCCGTGTCCACCTTCTACATTTCCCAGAAGCTGGGCGGCACCGACACGGTGCTCATCGGCGACGTCATCGAGCGGCAGTTCAAGCAGGGCAACAACCCCAACCTGGGCGCGGCCCTGAGCCTGGTGCTGATGGTGCTGGTGTTCGTATGCACCGGCATTATGAACCGCTTCGGCGGTGACGAGGCGGAAGGAGGCGTGGTGGTATGAAACGAGCCAACAGGATCATGACCGTCCTGATCTTCATCTTCCTGTATATCCCCATGGCCGTGCTGATCGTGGCCTCCTTCAACACCGGCAAGGACATCACGGAATTCCAGGGCTTCACCCTGCGGCAGTATGAGCGGCTTTTCCAGGACCGGAGCCTATTAAAGCTGCTGGGCAACTCCCTGCTGGTGTCCATCCTCGCCAGCCTCATCGCCACAATTTTCGGTACGATTTCCGCCGTAGGCATTCACAACCTGAACCCCAAAATGCGCAAGGTGGCCATGACCCTGACGGATATCCCCATGACCAACCCGGATATCGTCACCGGTGTGTCCCTGAGCCTGCTGTTCGTCTTTGTAGGCACGAAGATGCTGGGCCAGCGAAACAGCCTGACCTTCTGGACGCTGCTCATTGCCCATGTGACCTTCAATCTGCCCTACGTCATCTTAAACGTCATGCCCAAGCTCAAGCAGATGGACACCTCTCTGACGGACGCGGCCATGGACCTGGGCTGCACCCCCTGGCAGGCCTTCTTCCGGGTGACCCTCCACGAGATCATGCCCGGCGTGGTGTCCGGTGCCATCATGGCCTTTACCATGAGCCTGGACGACTTCGTCATCAGCTATTTCGTCACCGGTCTGGATTTTGTAACACTGCCTGTGGAAATCTATTCCTACACGAAAAAGCCCATTCAGCCCAAGATCTACGCCATGTTCACATTGCTGTTCCTGCTGATCTTCGTGCTGATGACCGCCATGAACCTCATGCAGCTCTTTGCAGACCGCAAAAAAATCGCCGACCGGAAGGGGCATTAAAGGGCTGCTGCCTGGAAATACGGTTTATTTGGGACCGAAAAGCGAGCATATCCGGAGTCCGCAGGACTTAATTGACAATTGACAATTGACAGTTGACAATTAAGGAATTTCCTTCGGAAATAAAAATTTTCAAATTGTCCCGTGAGGGACACAATAATTGTCAATTGTTCATTGTCAATTGTCAATTCATTTTCCCCGCAAACCCATTCTAATGATTATGCTTTCATCTAAGGAGAGAAAAAAATGAAAAAAGTAATTTCCGTCTTCCTTGTCCTTGCCACCCTGGTCTGCCTGTGCGCAGGCTGCGGGAAGAGCAGCGAAAAGACCACCATCTACGTCTACAACTGGGGCCAGTATATCTCCGAGGGAGACGATGGCTCCATCGATGTGATCGCAGAGTTCGAGAAGAAGTACCCCAACATCAAGGTTCAGTACTCCACCTTCGATTCCAACGAGACCATGTATGCCAAGCTGAAAAACGGCGGCATCACCGTGGACGTGGTCATCCCCTCCGACTATATGATCGGCCGGATGCGCCAGGAGGGTATGCTTCAGGAGCTGAACTACGACAATATCCCCAACGCCCAGTATATTGACGCCAGCTATCGCGGCATGGCCTTTGACCCCGAGGACAAGTATTCCGTGCCCTACACCTGGGGCACCACCGGCATCATCTACAACAGCAAGTACGTGGACGAGGCCGATGTCACCGGCTGGGAGCTGCTGTGGAATGAAAAGTACGCCGGGAAGATCCTGATGTTCGACAACTCCCGGGATGCCTTCGGCATTGCCGAGTATCTGCTGGGCTACTCCGTGAACTCCACCGACTCCGCCGAGCTCCAGGCCTGCGCCGACAAGCTGGCCGAGCAGAAGCCTGTTGTGCAGCAGTACGTCATGGACCAGATCTTCGACGCCATGGAGAACGAGGAGGCCTGGATCGCCCCCTACTACGCCGGCGACTACCTGACCATGGTAGAGGAGAACCCGGACCTCCGGTTCTTCCGCCCCGAGGACCAGGGCTACAACATCTTTGTAGACGGCATCTGCATCCCCACCTGCGCCAAGGAGAAGGAAGCTGCCGAGACCTTCATCAACTTCCTGATCGACCCCGAGATCTGCGCCAAGAACCTGGACTTCCTGGGCTACTCCGTGCCGGAAACCGAGGCCAAGCAGTACCTGGATGCCGAATTGGTTGCCAATGAAGTGGCCTATCCCAGTGAGGAGCAGCTGCGCAACGCCACCTCCTTCGACTTCCTGCCCGAGGAAACCTCCCGGGAGATGGAGAGCCTGTTCATGACCGTGCGGAACGGCTAAGGTACTTTCCAAACAGAACACAAGGCCCCGACGGTGCACACCATCGGGGCCTTGACTTTTTCTTGCTGCCGGTCTATAATAAGCGTACAAGGAGATGCCCGCTGCAAACAGGCACCTCCCCGTGGTGGAAACCCGACGGTTGCCACACTACATATGGCTTACAGCACCGAGAGATTAACCCTCAGCACATGAGCCGTCTGCTAGCGACAGACGGCTCACTTCTTTTTATCGTGCAGATACAGCACGAGAGACACAATGCTGGCAATGGAACCCAAGGCCCCAAGGACAGGACAGCCATTTTACGGCTGCCCTGTCTATATTTTAGTTCAGATTTAGCTTTCTGGTGGTCAGAAAGTACATGATAAAGTATCCGCCAACGATGGTCACGGCGGACAGGACATTCATGGTCCCCATGACGCTGAGGGTTTTGTTCAGCGCGCCGTTGCCGACCAGAACTGTTACCTCGATGATCGTCCACACAAGGCTGATGCCGTAATAGACCAGAATTGCCATGAGAATGGGATGCTTCTTTGCGGCCATGCCGCCGATGGTCACGGCCAGCATCAGCATAATCAGCTGGCTCAGGGCTGTCAGGAACGCCGCCAGCGCCACCTCAGCCACCACGCCGCCGTAGGGCACAAATTCCAGCCACAGCTTCTCCATCTCCTCCCAGAGCCGGGGCCAGAAGTCCGCCGGGGCCTCGTTCCAGGGAATGCCCAGAGCGCTGATCCCCAGTCCCAGCACACAGGCCACGGCCGTTGCCAGAAGCACCGCCAGGATTTCCAGAATGCTGGCCAGAATGGAGGACAGCATCAGCTGGTGGCCGTTTACCGGCAGGGTAAAGGTCAGGTAGCCCTCCTCGGTAAAACGGCTTCTGTAAAACCGCCAAAGGGCGTAGAAAATGCTGGCCGCCCAGGCCACGTTGATAACCATAATGGCCGCCACACACAGAAGCGCCACAACAATCTCCACAGTTCCATGTACGTTCCAGCTGCGGGTCTCCGCCATGAACAGCCCGCAGCCAACAAACCCCAACACCAGAGCGGCAATCAGCACCGCCAGGCACAGAATTCCAACAACCCGGCGGCTGGCCCGCCACTCCGCTTTGATCAGTTTTCCAAACATCTGAATACCTCCCGGAACAGTTCATCCAAAGACTTGCCTGTCTCCTCCCGGGTCTCGTCGGTATTGCCCTGACGAACGATCCGGCCCTGAGACAGGAACACAAATTCATCCAGCACCCGCTCCACATCCGCGATCAGGTGGGTGGAGATGAGCACCGTGGCGCTGGGGTCGTAGTTGGTGATAATGGTGTTCAGGATGTAGTCCCGGGCTGCCGGGTCTACCCCGCCGATGGGCTCATCCAGCAGATAGAGCCTTGCCCGCCGGGACATGACCAGCACCAGCTGGACCTTCTCCTGATTGCCCTTGGAGAGGGTCTTCAGTCTCGCGGATGTATCGATACGGAGGGCAGACAGCATGTTTTCCGCCCGCTCCCTGTCGAAGTCCCTGTAAAAGTCCTGGAAAAACTCCAGAATCTCCGTGATCCTCTGCTGTCTGTTCAGGTAGGTCTTATCCGGCAGATAGGATACCACAGCTTTCGTCTCCGGCCCGATTTTCCGACCGCAGACGGTGACCTCCCCGGCGCTGGGGGTCAGCAGCCCCGCTGCGATTTTCAAAAAGGTGGTCTTGCCGCTGCCGTTGGGGCCGAGCAGGCCCACGATCTTTCCCTGGGGCAGCTCCAGCTCCAGGCCGTCCAGCGCCCGGGTGCCGCCGTAGTTCTTCACAAGGCCGGTGGCCTTTAATACTGCGTTTTCCATATTACTTCTCCTCTTCCTTCACATGAAGCATGATCTCCGCCGCCTGGGCAGGGGTAATGCCAAACACCTTGAATTTCTCCACGCACTCCCGCGCCAGGTCCTCCAGGGCCTGCTGCCGCATTGCCTCCAAAATCTTCTCCTCCTTTGTCACCGTTCGTCCGCTGGTGCCGCCGCCAATGAGCAGGCCTTCCCGCTCCAGCTCCGTCAGCGCCCGCTGCATGGTATTGGGATTCACCTGGGCCTGCATGGCCAGCTCCCGCACCGATGGCACCCGCCCCCCGGGGGGAAGCTCCCCCCGCAGGACCGCACCCCGGATATTCTCCATGATCTGCTGGTACACCGGCCTGTCGCCGGAAAATTTCCAATTCACATCTCGTGCCTCCTGTACTGTTGTATTAGTGTATTCATACAATAGCACAATAGTACAGGATTGTCAAGGGGGAATTCGGTAATTTTTCACCGGTGCCAGGCAGCCTTTCCCGCGACACCTTTGGAAAACGCAAATGCCTCAATTTGTTTGACAAAACGACAGAATACTGTATAATGGATTTTAAGTGGAAGCCCACCGTCCAAGTCGAGTTTTTTCCTCCTTTGTAGACGGTGTGCGGTAAAAGACGGTTGCCTGTCATCCCGCGAAGGCGGAATGGAGGCGTGTATACAGCCCTCGCGGGAAATCTATCTCGGGGAGGCAATATACATATGACTTCGACAATTTTGTCTGTCCTTGGAGCGTTGGGTTCCATTGCCAGCATTGTGTCTCTCGTACTGTATTTGTACGATAAAAAGAAGTGAGCCGTCTGCCCTAACAGACGGCTCATGGCTTGAGGATTTGTTTCTCGAGCTGGGGAGTTCGTGATGTGTAGTGGCAACCGTCGGGTTTCCACCACGGGGAGGTGCCTGTTACCAGCGGGCATCTCCTTGTTTTTATATTATAGACCGGCCCCGCCAAAATGTCAAGTGTACATGGTCAGTGACAGGGCACGGCTATTTTTACGGTATAATACGTTATTTTCTCTTTTTCAGCATGGTCTCATGCATGACGACCATCAGGGCCAGTACGGCCAGCAGATAGAAGGGAAACAGGGCCATGGTGGTCCTCCCTGCGAGCCAGCCAAACAGCGGGGGCATGAGGCAGTTGCCGATGTAGGCACTGGCCATCTCCACGCCGATAACGGCCTGGGACTTGTCCGCGCCGAAGTGGGCCGGGGTGGAATGGATGACGCTGGGGTAGATGGGGGCACAGCCCAGGCCGATGAGAATCAGCCCCGCCAGAGCGGCGCTCTCCCCCACCGGCAGCAGCAGGGCTGCAAGGCCCAGGGCGATGATGCCCTGTCCCATGCGAATCATCTGGGTGTCCGTCCACTTGGCCGCCAGAATGCCGCAAACGGCCCTGCCCAGGGTAATGCCGATGTAGAAGAGGCTGGCAAAGCCGGCGGCCGTCTCCGGGGCCACCCCCTTGTGGAGCACCAGATAACTGCTGGCCCACAGGCCGGTGGTCTGCTCCAGAGCGCAGTAGCAGAAGAATGCAATCAGGATTTCCTTTGCGCCGGGAAGCCCCAGAATTTTGCCAAGGCCCAGCACCTCGCCGCCTTTCTCCTCCTGGGCGTCCTCCCCTGCCCCGGTCTTCCACAGAGGCAGGCTCAGGAAAATCAGGCAGGTGAGCACCAGCTGAATCAGGCTGATGATCCGGTAGCCCATGGGCCACCCGGCGCCGCCGGACAGGGCAGCGCCCATGATATAGGGGCCAACGGAGGCCCCCACCCCCCACATGCAGTGGAGCCAGCTCATATGGCGGCTGGAGAAATGGAGGGCCACATAGTTATTGAGGGCCGCATCCACGCTTCCGGCGCCCAGGCCATAGGGCACCGCCCACAGGCACAGCATCCAATACTGCCCGCTGATCGAAAATCCGAAAAGGGCCAGAGCGGTCATGGCCACGCTGATGGCCGTCACCCGCCCCGCCCCCAGGCGGCGGGTCAGCCGGTCACTGAGCAGGCTGGAAATGACGGTGCCGCCGGAAACAATGCAGAAAATAATGCCGGAATAGGAAACCGGCACCCCAAAGCCCTGGTACATAGACGGCCAGGCCGCCCCCAGCAGGGAATCCGGCAGGCCTAAGCTGATAAAGGCGGCGTAGATTACCGCCAGAAGCAAATGAATCATCCTGAATGCCTCCTGTGTGTTTGACACCATCCTATCACAAAGCTTTTCAAAAAGCTATCCCAATTGCAGGAATCTACAAGAATCGTTCAAAAGCCTCAATTTGACTGTCCTTGGAGCGTTGGGCTCCATTGCCAGCATTGTGTCTCTCGTGCTGTATCTGCGCGATAAAAAGAAGTGAGCCGTCTGCCTCTAACAGACGACTCACGGCTTTGAGCGTGATGCGCTCATCCCTGTAAGTTTCTATGTAGTGGCAACCGTCGGGCTCCCACCACGGGGAGGTGCCTGTTACCAGCGGGCATCTCCTTGTTGTTTTTATTATAGACCAGCCCGCAAAAATGTCAAGCGCATGGGGCTGGCTCTTTGGGCAATCCAATCAGATCTTCTTTTGCTTTTTGCTCCAGTAGATGTAGAAGCCCACGTTCAGCACAATGCCCACTGCCGTGGAGACGGGGGCGGCCAGGCCGATTTTGGTCAGGCTGGCGTTGGGCTGGATGCTCATGTAGTAGGACAGGGGCAGCCGCACCAGCAACGTCTGGACAATGCCCTGAATCATCACCCACAGGGTCTGGTTGTTGCCGTTGAAATAGCCCACCATGCTGAACAGCACCGCCGTGACAATGGTCTCCGGGGCGAAGCCCTTGAGGTATTCAAAGCCCTTTTGAACCACCTCCGCATCCGGAGAGAAGACGGATGCAAGCAGGTCCCCTTTCAGCAGCACCAGGGCAAAGACCGCAACGCCGAAGACCAGCCCTAAGCCAATGCCGGTGAACATGGTCTTTTTTGCCCGCTTCCAGTTGCCTGCGCCCACATTCTGGGCCACAAAGGAGGCCATGGACTGCATCAGGGCGCTGGGAATCAGCATGGCAAAATTGACGATCTTGCTGGCCACGCCGTAGCCGGAGGAGGCCGTGAGCCCCAGGCGGTTCACAAAGGCGCACAGAGCCAGAAAGGACAGCTGGGTCAGAAACTCCTGCAATGCCAGGGGCAGGCCGATGCCCAGGAACTTGCCGCACTGGTCGTTCAGCCGGAAGTCCGTCCTGCGGATGGAGAAGGGCAGCTTCTTTTTCAGCAGGATGACCAGGGCGAACACAACGCTGACGGCCTGGGCCAATACCGTTGCAATGGCTGCACCGGCGGCGTCCATTTTGAAGACCGCCACCAGGAGCAGGTCTCCTGCAATGTTCACAATGCAGGCCACCAGCACGAACAGCAGCGGAGACCGGCTGTCCCCCAGGCCCCGGAAAATGGCGGAGAACAGGTTGTAGCTGACGATGAAGAAAATGCCGCAGCCGCAGATGCGGATATAGCTGGCAGTCAGCTGAATTGCCTCCTCCGGGGCCTGCATCAGCACGGCGATGGGCCGGGCAAAGCACACCAGCAGGACAAACAGCGCTGCCGACAGGATGGAAAACACCACCGCAGCACCGCCCAGGACCGCGCCGATCTTTCCTTCGTTCTTCTCCCCCAGATACCGGGCAATGAGCACCGTCACACCCATGGCCAGCTGGGTCACCACGAAGGTGACCAGGTTCAGCACCTGGCTGCCGGTGGAGACGGCGGACAGTCCGGCCGTGGAGCCGAACTGTCCCACAACCAGCAGGTCCACTGCGCCATAGGCCGCCTGCAAAATCAGGGCTCCCAGCACCGGGAGCATGAACAGAGACAGCTTTTTCAGAATGCAGCCCTGGGTAAAATCCGTTTTTTCAGTATTCAAGGGAAATTCTCCTTTCCGACATGGCTGTATAGAGCTTTTGGACGGTGCGAATCGTGCAGGCCACGTCTTCATCCGGGACATCCTCCAGCAGCGGGGCAAGCTGGGCAAAAACCTGGCCGTTGAAGGTCCCGGACAGGCGCTTGCCCGATTCGGTGACGGTGAGGTACGTAACACGTCCGTCATCCGGAGAGGCCTTCTTTTCCAGGTACCCCCGCTGCTCCATCTCCTTGACGGTGCGGGTCACTCCGGGGCGGGGAATGTTCAGTGCATCGCTGATGTCGGACACCTTCACCCGGACACCCTGCCTCTCCAGGCGTTCGATGGTATCGAGATAGTGGATATAGGACGAGCTGACCCCCTTGGGCAGCTCCGGAAGCAGCTCCCGCGCCCGCTTAGCCTGATAGCAGGCATCCAAAAGGGCCTTGATGTTTTCGACTGTCATTTGGTTTTCTCCTTATAGTTACCTTTGATAATTATCGTTGGTAATTATACAGGGGCATTCCAGATTTGTCAAGACGGAAAGATTCCCCTGAGGGGGGAAAGCTTCCCCTACGGGCGGTGCGTCGCGCAGCGAATTGAATCTAACATAGCTGCCGGTGGCAGCTATACCACAAAAAGTGGTGCTGGCAGGGCGAAGCCCTGACTGAGGAGGGGCGTTTTGAGCGGGAGCGGTAGGAAAAACGCAACATACCAACAGCTCTCTCCCGCAAGACCCCTCATCCACCGCTGCGGCGGTCCCCCTTCCCCGCTGGGGAAGGTTAGGAAGCTCCCCATCGGGCGGTGCGTCGCGCAGCGAATCTGATTTTCCATAACTGCCGGTGACGGCGATCCCGGTACCCGCTGCGGTCTCCTTCTGAGTAACTATTTTTCAACCATAGTATAGCGCATTTGTTCGATTTTGTCAAGTGGCGACCGGGGCGCAGGAGCTTCCCCTCCGGGGGAGCTGGCTCGCGTCAGCGAGACTGAGGAGGGGCGTAACGGGCGGGAGTGGTTGGTAGAAGGTGCAGTCAAGGCGCCCCTGAAAGGGGGAGCCTTAGAACGCGCATATTTCCAACCGGTCACTTCCGCAGCGCCCCTCATCCGTCTCGCCTGCGGCGAGCCACCTTCCCCGTAGGGGAAGGTTAGGGGAAAAGCTTCACCGCCGCTGCGGCTGTCCCCCTTCCCCGTTGGGGAAGGTTGGGACGGTCCTCCGGGGGCCGCCCCCGAAGGCGGCTCCCGGGGGTTCTATCTTCCAGCTTCTACAGAAGCATCTACCCCTTTAGGGGTATCTGCTTCTGCTTCTGTATCATTTGGTATCCGTTGGTACCAAATGATACCAAATGGTACCACTGGTATCCACTGGCTGCCGCCGGATGTCGCCGGTATCCGGCGGTAGCTCTTCCCCGGTGGGGCAGGGAAAAAAGCAGAGGCCCGGAAGCCTCTGCTTTTGGGAAGTATTTTCTTATGCCTTGGGCTTGCGGACGTAGCAGTACCACATGAGCAGGGCTACGGAGCAGCCGCCGACGATGTTGCCCAATGTTACGGGCAGCATATTGCCCAGGAAGTAGTGCCCCCAGGTCAGCGCCTCAAAGGCTGCGCCCTCGGCATAGAACTGCTTGCCGAACAGGCCCAGCATGCAATAGGTCATGTCCGCAATGGAGTGGTTGAAGCCGCAGGTGACGAAGAAACACACGGGAATCCAGGCACCGATGACCCGGCTGAACCCATCCTTTCCGGCCAAGCTCATGAGCACGCCCAGGGTCACCAGAATGTTGCACAGCACGCCCATGAAGAAGGCATTCTGGAAGGGCATGGTCATCTTGCCCTGGGCCACCTTCATGGAGGCGATGGCCAAGGCATTGGCGGTGTCGCCGTTGGCGGCGTTCAGCCAGCCGAAGCGGGCACAGACAAAGCTCAAAAACATGGAGCCCAGGAAATTGCCGATGTAGACAAGAATCCAGTTCCGCAGCATTCCGGCAGCGGTTGCCTTCTTATCCAGCACGGAAATGAGGATCAGGGTATTGCCGGTAAACAGCTCTGCGCCGGTGAGGATCACCGTGCCCAGGCCGAAGGCGAAGAGGATACCGGAGATCATCCGGACGGTGGAATTGCCCACCACGGTATAGGTGGCCATATTGGTCACCACAGAGGGAACACCAATGAGGAAGCCTGCCAGAATTCCCAGCAGCAGCATTTTGGCAGTGGGGATCTTGGTCTTCCCCGCACCGGCTGCGGAATAGTTATTGGCGGCTTCCGCCATGGTAAAGAGGTTCATAGAAATCGTCCTTTCCGATTGAAATCAGGAACGCTTTTCTGCTGCCTCCACAACGTGCTTCATCAGGACGGAGGTGGTGACACTTCCAACACCGCCGGGGACAGGGGTAATGGCATCCACAATGGGCTCCACCTCGGAGAAACAGGCATCGCCCGCAATGCCGCCCAGGCCGCCCTTGGCATTGGGCTTGTTGGCGTCCCAGTTGATGGAAACATCGATGACCACCTGGCCGGGCCGGACATAATCCTTGGTCAGGGAGTTCAGCACACCGGCGGCGGAGACGATGATGTCCGCATTTTTGCAGATTTCAGCGGTATTGACGGTCTTGGTATGGCAGACGGTGACGGTGGCATTCTTGCCCATGAGCATCATGGCAGCGGGCTTGCCCACCACCAGGCTGCGGCCGATGACAACGGCATTCTTGCCCTTGCAGTCGATGCCGTAGTAGTCCAGGATCTCCATGCAGGCGGCGGGGGTGCAGGGGGCATAGCCGAGGTCCAGGCCCTCGAACACACCGGCATTGGACATATGGGTCATGCAGTCCACATCCTTCTTGGGGTCAAGCCGGTTGCAGATCTCGTTCTGGTCCGCCTTCAGGTGCTTGGGCAGGGGCCGGAACATGAGCACGCCGTGGATGGAATCGTCGGCGTTGACCTGATCGATGACGGCCAGGACATCCTCCTTGGAAGCGTCCTCGGGCAGCTCGAACTTCTTGACCTCCACGCCCACCAGCTCGGCCCGCTTCACAGCGCCCTTTTCATAGCTCAGGTCGCTGGGGTTGGCGCCCACACGGATAATGCCCAGGGTGGGGACGGTGCCCTTCTCGCGCAGGGCGGCGGTACGGGTCTGCAGGGATGCATTCAGTGCATCGGTAACTTCTTTGCCAAGTAACAGTTTTGCCATAGGGAATTCCTCCTAAGTAAGATTCTTTATTGACCGAAGAGCGATTTGACGCTATTGAAGATTTCATCCGCCTTGGGGACATAGGCATTCAGCATACCGTTGGCCTTGTCGTTCATGGCCTGGGCGGTCTCCCGGTTTTTCAGGCTCTTGGTGTTGATGAACACATTCAGCGACGCAGCCTGGAGCGCTGCCTTGCAGCACACGGCGGCGCAGCCGGCATCGGACACAGCCAGACGGCTGCCCTTGGCGGCGAAAACGGCAACGCAATCCAGGGCCTGGCAGCACAGCTCCATGATGTGCATGGGCACGGCGCAGGCGGTGACGGTGGCCTCCTCCAGGATGGCGTCCCGGTTGGGGTCGTCCTTGGGAATGCCGTAGGCCTTGGCCAGGGGCACGAAGCCCTTGTCATCGGCCTCCACCTGGTCCAAAAGCTCCTTCTGCAGTTCGTCACAGCGCTTTTTCAGGGCGATGATCTCCTCCTGCACATCGGCATACTTCTTCTTGCCCAAGGTGAGGGAGCCCACCATGTTGCCAAGGGCCGTGCCGATGGCGCCCACCAGGGCAGCAGCGCCGCCGCCGCCGGGGGCCGGGGCATCGGAGGCCAGGACCTCCACAAATTTCCGGCAGGATTCCATTGTCATATCCATAAGGGAATTCTCCTTTGTTGTTAATAAATCGAAAATACCGCAATGTAAGAAAACGCAGGCGCAATTCGCCCACGCCGGAATACACGAAGGAAGCTCTGGCTTGATCGGCAAGGGCTGACAGCGGGAGATTTTTCATCGGGTGACGGTTTCCCAAAGCGGAGGAATACTTTGTGTATTTCCCGCTTTGGGAACCGCACAGCCGGTGGAAAAGATCCGCTGCTCAGCCGCAGACGATCAAGTCAGAGTTTCCGCAGAATTAGAACAGGCCGGAGATCTTGCCGTCCTCGTCCACGTCGATGCGCTCGGCGGCGGGGACCTTGGGCAGGCCGGGCATGGTCATGATCTCACCGGTCAGGGCTACCAGGAAGCCTGCACCGGCAGAGACCTTCACGTTGCGCACGGTCACGGTGAAGCCGGTGGGTGCGCCCAGCTTGGTCTGGTCGTCGCTGAAGGAATACTGGGTCTTGGCCATGCAGATGGGCATCTTGTCGTAGCCCAGCTCGGTCAGGGTCTTGATCTGCTTCTCGGCATTGGCAGTGAAGGTCACGCCGTCGCCGTGGTAGATCTTCTTGACAATGGCCTCGATCTTGTCCTTGATGGGAGCATCCGCATCATAGCTGAAGGTGAAGTCGTTGGGCTGGTCGCACAGGCGGATGACCTCCTTGCCCAGCTCGATGCCGCCTTCGCCGCCCTTGCCCCAAACCTCGGACAGAGCAACGTTGACGCCCAGAGCCTTGCACTTCTCCTCAACCAGCTTCAGCTCGGCCTCGGTATCCTGGGGGAAGCGGTTGATGGCAACCACGCAGGGCAGCTTGTACACCTTGGTGATGTTCTCAACGTGACGCAGCAGGTTGGGCAGACCCTTTTCCAGAGCCTCCAGGTTCTCAACACCGGTCTCGGCCTTGGGCACGCCGCCGTTGTACTTCAGAGCGCGGACGGTAGCAACCAGAACCACGCAGCTGGGCTTCAGACCGGCCATACGGCACTTGATGTCCAGGAACTTCTCAGCACCCAGGTCAGCGCCGAAGCCGGCCTCGGTAACGGTGTAGTCAGACAGCTTCAGAGCCACCTTGGTAGCGGTGACGGAGTTGCAGCCGTGGGCAATGTTGGCGAAAGGACCGCCGTGGACGAAAGCAGGAGTGTGCTCCAGGGTCTGAACCAGGTTGGGCTTCAGCGCATCCTTCAGCAGAGCAGCCATAGCGCCCTGAGCGTTCAGGTCACCGGCGGTGACGGGCTTGCCGTCACGGGTGTAGGCAACCACCAGGCGAGCCAGGCGCGCCTTCAGGTCGCTGATGTCGGAAGCCAGGCACAGAACTGCCATGACCTCGGAGGCAACGGTGATGTCATAGCCGTCCTCACGGGGCATACCGTTGGTCTTGCCGCCCAGGCCGTCCACCACGA
>ERZ772861.1997-NODE-1997-length-14870-cov-15.206817_pt1 | contig 14870 bp, 13 predicted proteins | sample MGYA00512135_ERZ772861 | MGnify/ENA primary metagenome ERZ772861 (study PRJEB29015, sample SAMEA2737700) | human gut metagenome | biome: human gut; feature: human-associated habitat; material: faeces | place: China | collected 2012 ...
GGAGATATCCGGTGGAATATTGAAAAACGACGACATTTCTGCCGCCGCTTTCCACCGTTTTATCTCACAGCCTGTGTCAGGTCGCTCCCCAGCGTTGCCCTGTTTGGCTGCAATTTTAGTATTGTCAGAAATTTGGCGATTATTGCGTTTACACGGTTTATTTTTCGGAACCAGAGTCCCTTCCGATCTTTTGTTCTGAATATGAACTGCAGCTCGTCTTACCGTATTGATTCGACCCTGAATCACGATTAGTGGCTCAAAATTATTTTATCAAATCTGGCTCACTTTTTTATTAGCGAAGTGGCTCAGTTTTTTATTGACAAAGGCAATAATATTATTATACCACAAAAAAAGACTGCTTTCTACTCTTTTCAGGGGCAGTTGCAGTCTTTTTTCATTGTGCGTTTATTTTACAGCGGCTTTTTTCACATTTTCTTATAGTTTATGCATATCTCGTTTCTTTCTTTTAGGTGATCATTTATTATTTTTATAAGTTCTTTCGAACCTTCCACATCTACCATACAACTTTCTTTAAGCATGTCCAGTTCATATTTCAGCTTTTCTTCCAATTGATAAGTCATATCATTTGAAACAATATCGCTGAATCTGAAATTTTCCGCTAATGATATAGCAGATTTTTTCAAATCGGCATCAAGATCAAATGAAGCGATAACATTCGCCGTCATTATCATGTTTTTCATATTAGATGTTTCCACCGCTCTTGTTTCTCGTATTTCTTTTATTGCTTCTTTTGCACTTTTACACATGAAAACTATTACGACATAAGCAGTAAACAGCAGAATTTGCAGTACAATACCAATTTTCGTACCGTCATCTATTATCATGAAAACTGTTGAGATTATTGTTTCTATTATTGCGTATACTGATGACCAAACGATCATCGGATAGTTATAGAAAAAAATTTCTGTTAAGCCAAGCGCTTTTTTATCAAAAAAAGTGCATACTGCAAAAATAGCTGCAAAAGCTAAAACTTCAAATAAATACGACAACCAAAAAGCAGCCCCATGACCAGAAAAGCCTGCAATAATGAAAGTTATTATATTGTACATAACAAAAATCAATGCAAATACCACTATATACGATTTATTCTTTTTCACGATCAAATACCTCCATCTTCATGTTTTCTGCCGCATTTTCCGCAAAAATTACCTATTATGCCTTTGTTTCCGCAGGTACAATCCCATGTGTTATTATTAGGCTTTGCTTTTCCACAGTTATTGCAAAAATTACCCGTTATGTTTCTGTTGCCGCAAGAGCAATCCCACGTTTCTTTTTCAGGCTTTGGTTTGCCGCATTTATTGCAGAATTTTCCGATTGTATTCTTATTTCCGCAAACGCAATCCCATGTTTCATCTGGTTTTGGCTTAGACTTGCCGCAATTGTTGCAAAAGTTTCCGACAACGTTTTTGTTTCCGCAGATGCAGTCCCATGTATCTGCACTAGGCTCTGCGTTTACAGAATTACTCGGCATATCCATCATTTCCGCAACTTGATTTCCAATTTTGCCCATCATTCCAAGACCAGCGCCAAGGCTTACAAGATCTCCGAAGGTATTTCCGCCTGTTCCGCCGATATTGCCGATATTCTCCGCAAATGTTTTCTGTACTTCAAAATTCATCTCGTCTTTTGCATTATAGCCTTTAGCTTTCATAACATCAGCGTCTGCATAGCCTTTTATTCTTGCGCTTTCAGCCTCGCCCTGAGAACGTATTACTTTGAGTTTAGCAGCCGTTTCAGCCTCTATAAGTTCTTTTTTTTGCTGAGCGATAGCTATATCCGCATCATTTTCCGCATTTTTTATCTTGAAAAATCTGTTTCCTGCCTGCTGTTTTATTTGAATGTACAGATCTCGTTCATCACGTTCCGCTTTAGTTTCCGCCGGCAGATCTTCCGGGGTAGAGATGCTTATAATAAGAAAATCGGGCAGAGTAAGTCCATACTCTTCAAGCTCTGGGTTTATAAGCTCTTTTATCTGAGATGAAAGCTCTTCTATATAGGCATCGATCTCAAATACGCTCCAATTATTCTTTTTAATGACAGCAGCAAAGATCGTGCGAACTTTATTTACAATAACTGTTTTTATGTATCTTAATATATCGCCTGAGGAATCGCCCGCTTTAGATTTTTCAGCATCAGCATTTATGTTATTAGAATGAGAAAAAATATCTGTTGTTCCTACCAACTTTAATACTAAACGCTTTGAATCTGTGACTTTGATATTGAATATACCATTTGCACCCAATGAAAGATTCATTCCCGAATACGGATCGGGTATCTTTATGCGGGAACTAGTTCCCCACTTGATGCCCATATGTACTGTTTTATTTATAAAGTAAACTTCGCTGTGAAAAGTCTTTTCACCTGACGGCAATTTATAAACACTACTGAGCAAAGGGATATTTTCGGTAGTCAGAGTGTATGTACCGCCGGGAAACAGATCAAGCGCCTGACCACCGCAGAAGAATAAAGCCTCCTGCGAATCGTGAACTATGAGCTGCGAGCCAAGCTTGAAATCCTCTATCGGGTGCTTCCATACAAAAGTGTTGTTATCGCCCTCATATTTCAACACGCTTACTGCGTTCTGTTTCTGCATATTCAGCTTGCCTATCTCGCGCTGAACATCTATCGTTACATTGCACACGGGGCATTCTATCGACGCAGCGTCTTTTGCAACAGTATGCTGACAGCCGCACTGCGGACAATAGATCTGAACCGCTGAGGTGTTTTCATTAAGCGTATTTATCTTTGTTTTGCAGACAGGGCACAAAGCCGACTCGCCCTTAGACTGATCGTAAACAACATTATTTCCGCAATGCGGGCAGATTTTAACAGCCATTCTGTCTGTTTTCACATTGATCTCGTGTCCATGCGGGCATTTAACTATTTTCTTAGCGAACAGCCCCGTATTAAACAAACCTCCGCTGACAGTAACATAAACATCTTCATTTTTTTCAGAAGCGCAGGTAGGACACTTCATAACGAATTTTGACATATTATCAACTCCATATGTTTTTATTTATCTACTTTTAAAATCGAAACAATAATATTACTAATAATTAAACCACCCCAACTTCCTATTATCTCTCCAATAATACAAGCAACTCCAACAATTAAGAATGGTATTATTGAACCTAAGATAGAACTTAATGAGAATTCTAATAATCCGGTAATAGCAAAACTGATTATTATAAAAATTGAGTCTTTGATAATAGCCAATCCAAAAGCCAAATCTGATAACTCTTTAAATCCATTACCGTCATCACTATTTAAATTTACTAACGCAAGTGGAAGCCCCATAAAAATTGCGACTTTAAAATAAAGGAAAAAAATGAATTTGATTACTTTTCCAGTATTGTAAGCATTTATAGAGTTCACAACGTATACCTCACCTAAGATGAAGAAAGCTATAAGTAAAATCGTGCCTATTGCTGGGAGCGAATTTCTAACAGATTCTTTTCTTTTATTTCTTCTCTCTAAAGCATCAATTTTCTTAATTCTTTTTTTGCCTAATTCTCTTATATTATTTATATCATCTTTTCTGTACTCTCCATACTTTAACTCGCCTAATGCTTTAATCAAACTCTCCCAATCTTTTCGTGAATTATTTTCACACATTGAAAAGTTTTTCAACTTATAATACTCTATATCCATCAAAGCGTGCTCACATTCAATAAGCTTACTTTTTGAATCCTTGTAATTTTCCAACTTTTCAAAGACTAATTTAGAAACATTTATTCCTTTGCGTATATCTGCATTGCTGCCAGTAGAATTTTTCAAATTTGTTGTCTGTTTCGAAAGGATATCACAGGCTTTGTTATAGTTGTATTCAAATTCGCCATCTCTGCACTTTTTTCTCATCGAAGGAGCATCAAGATAATCACCCAGCTTTTCGAAAAGCTCGCCGGCTTCTTTATATTCAACCGCTGTTTCAGCCTTTTTCAATGAACTGCTCGCATACGCATATTCAGCTATCTTCAATTTTTCAGCACAAGAATTTGATATACGTTCGGAATCTGAATAATCAATAATTCGATCGAAAAGCTCGATTGCTTTTTTCAAATCAGTTTGTGCCGCCTGACAGTACTCAAACGTTATATTCTTATCTGTTGTAAGATCTTCGTATCTTTTATAAAGTTTATACGCTTCGTCATATTTAAGATCGTGAGCCTTAACATCGCACTTGCTTATCATTTCAACTGCGTCTGAATATGTACCTACCTTCTCAAATATTTCAGCCGCTTTCTCATAATCCTTTACCGAAGTCGAATTATTGTAAACATTCATCGCATTGCGATAAGTAGTTTCAAGCGCCTTGTCATGACAAGTCAAAGACTGCGCTCTAGCATCAGAATAATCGTCTAGGCTGTCAAAAATCGCTTTCGCATTCATAAAGCCATCAGCCGTAGAGGCACTTTTCATTATGCTAGCGGCTCTGTTGTATACTGATTTATTCTTATATTCTTGAAGCTGCTTTTTGAGTTTATCATCTGCAAAGCGATAGGCTTTCTTATAGTTATAAAGCTGAGAAAAATCACCTGAAACCAAAGTCAGGCTTTGCTCTTTGGTTATTTTCAGTTCGACCAGCAGTTTTCCTAGATACGCCTCTGCACATTCGGGCGAAGCGTCAAGTACTCGTTCAAAGTATTTATCAGCGTCTTTCCAGTTACTATCCTCAAGGAAAATATACGCCCTCTTTAAAAGTGACGAAGTGCTGTTTTCATGATAATCATTTTTTCTAACGGATACTGTTTTTACAGTATCTATATTTAACACCTTGCAAACTCCGCGAATAAGATCTTGCATAGCGCCTATTTTCGACATATTCTGTGCCTGCTTGTTCCGTATGATAGCCGGAAGATCCTCCGGGTCTATATCTTGATAACAAGGTATTATGGTTTTACCGTGGTCATTTAAAGCAAGTCTTGCATAACGGCTCCACTCATTCTTTACCCACACTGAATTTACATATTCAATACTTGACGTAATGATAAGCATTACCCGCGCAGATTGCAGGGCTGAAAATATGTATGGCTCATAATCCACTCCGAGCTTATCCTCTAGCGTTATTCTGGAGAAAAATACCTTTATCCCCTTTTTCGTCAGCTCGTCGTATATCTCTTGAGCAAGCACGCTGTCAGCCGTTCTCTCTTTGTTTTCATCGCTTTCTTTATAGCATATAAAAACATCATAAGGCGTTTCGTTTTTTGCTACTTGAAGTATCTTTTTTTGTATCTCATCAATATGGCGGGCTTCTGTCTGATAAAGCAATTGCGACTGTGAATCGGAATATTTGATAGCAGATAGATAATCGACATCTTCAAATATACTTTCATACATGGTTCTGTGGCACGTCGGGATCATTTTACCTGACAATGGATCTTCAACATATTCGATTCCAAATTTGCAAAGGCACAGACCCCAGTACGCTTCTGATTCTTCTGAAAACTCAGAAACCAAATTTTGATAAACAGCCTCAGCCGCATCAAATTCGCACTTAGCTCTCAAGCGATTTGCTCTATTGAACAAATTGATCTTCTTCTCATCGCTCAACAGTGGTATAGTTTGCGTTGAGTCGCAAAAATCACAAGTACAAGTGGTTGAATCTTCCGCTACGCTAAGCGTTGCACCGCACATTTTACATCTATACACCGGCATATACAATTCCCCTTTGACTAAACATTTATAGATATACTAATTATAACATATATCCGGCGTTTTTTATTTTCTAAAGCGAAACTGGCACATATTTGGCGAAAAAAACGCATTTTCGTCGAATTTGAAGAATAAAGACAGCCTATGCATTGATATGACTCCCTAAGAGTAAAGAGACGAAAAAACAAAAATCGTGTAAAAACTCTAAGGGGGTATTTTATGTCAAGATGATATTAGTATAATAAAACTTGACACCCCAACCTCAAAGAAGTAAAATAAAAAGAGAAAAAATGGAGGTAAAGAAATGTCAGGAAATAAACAATATGAAAATGAGTACAAGGTGCAGGCAGTAAAGCTTGCAAAAAAGATAGGAAGCCTTGATATCGGCTGCGGAGAACGCAGCCCGGAAGAATCTCTGAATATCGCCGAAGAAAACCAGCAGCTGAGGAAGCGGATAAAAGCATTGGAAAAGGAAAACAAGCGGCTAAGCGAAATGAATGAGTTTTTGGAGGATGCGGCGGCTTTTTTCGCTGCATGCCGTCGGAAGTCCGGAAAGAGCAGCGATTGAGATATATCGCATGCCGAACCGATGACGGCAGAAACATCGGAAAAATCTGCTTTTACTGCAAAGCTCTGAAGGTCAGCAGACAGGCATTTTACGGTTATCTTGACCGTAAGGACGCCCCATGAAAGTATCAGCCGCTTGCTGACGCCATGTTGAAAATTCATGATGAGGACGAGGAAAATGCGGATTACGGCAGAGTACGTATGTATCAGGCGCTGCGGTATCAAAAAGAGATCGGCAAGCTTGACGGTATCAAAATTCCGTGCAAAGCAACCGTTCGCAGCGTGATGGAGCAGATAAACCTGATCCATATACCCAAGCGAAAGCCCAACGGTATCACCAAAGCCGACCGTGAAGCCCGTAAATCAGACGATCTTCTGAAACGTGATTTTACAGCAGCTGCGCCTTTGAAAAAATGCGTTACAGACATCACCGAGATCAAGGCAAAAGACGGGAAACTGTATGTTTCGGCGATCTTTGATTGCTATGATCTGCTGCCAAATGGTTTTGCCATGGCAGACCATATGAGAGCCGAACTATGCTGTGAAACACTGAAAAATGCGAGCCTGCGGTATCCGGAGATTCGCGGAGCAATTATACATTCCGATCGCGGTAGCCAGTATACAAGTGCTGCTTATCGGGCAGCCATTCAAAAATACGGCATTGTTCAGAGCATGAACAGTGCCAGGGGAAGATGCCACGATAATTGCTAATTTTATGTGTGCCATTCTGCAAAATGAAATCCTTACTGTGATTGATAGATCTACTATTAAGATCTATCTCAAAAGTTTCTTTTAAACTAGCAATTATATTGTTAATGTCATCCAAATCATTTGCCAGCTTATAGCTGCCACCCTTTTTAGCGGCTTCAGTAAGTTATTCCTTGGAAGAACTCGTCACGGGACCGACTTTCCTGACAGTCACGGTGATCGTACCGAGGCTTTTGTCTGCGTCAATGGCAGAGCCGCTGACGGAGAAAGCCGTTTCGCCCGTCGGGGCGTTTGATAGCTCCGTTCCCTCTGCACTGTCGAGAACCAGCGCGGTTTTTGTAAAGCTGCCGTTCAGGCCATCCACAGCGGTTGCGAAAGCGAAGCTCGCATTGACAGTTACGTTCGAGTGATTCGTCGCTGTGATTTTCGGGTCGATGCCGAAGGTTGCCGCCCAGCAGCCTTCGGTGGCATTTTCATATTCGTGCGTGCTTGCATTCCATGAGCCCTTGCTCGGCGCGGTGTAGGTGAAGTCCATATTATCCCATACGATGTCAACGGAAATGACATCTGCCGCAGGTGTACCCTCCTGGTAAGTTCCGGTTATGGTGATATCCGTGCTGCCGCTACCGTCATTTGTTTTACCTACCGACAGTCGAAGCTTGGTTTCCTTCTGAATATTATAGTCACTCAGCGTGTTGCCTTCCTCCAACATTTTGCCGGCAAAATACAGCCGCTGATATTCGGACGCAATTCCGGTTTTTTCCTGTATTTTTCCTTTTATGGCCTCAATACTGTCTGTCGGCTCCACCTCAATGGTCAAGGTCTTGCCGGAGACTGTTTCCACAAAAATCTGCATAGCGGATGCTTGCACCGTCATTGCCGCCATCAGAAGCAGAACAAGCAACATGGAAAAAAGCCTCATCGTCTTTCGTTTCATCTCAGTTTTTTCTCCTATTATTTCGGTGTGACCGTCCAAGTGCCGGCCTTGGTATTTTCTGTAACAGCAAATACGTTTGTGTCAACATAGCTTGATACATCAAAGTTGTATGTGCCTGCAAGGCAAGTCATATCACCCCCATTGACAAAAGAGGTAAAAGCAGTCTTATCGGATCTGATTTCACCCAAAAGGGTAACTTGTGCGGTATCCTCCGTATTGCTAATTACGCTACTGTTATAGGTATTGCCACATACGGTGCAGTCGGTCAGCGTCAGCGAACCGCTGTTAAATATAGGATTCGAATCAAGGCGAACAGTGCCGTTTTTCAACGTCAGGTTTTTAAAATTGCTGAAATATGCGCTGAGCTCGTGACCGTCCAGATCGATCACAACATCGGGTGCAAAACTGAAATTCCAACTTAAATTCTCGATATCATCTGTCAGCTTGACTGTACCTCCCTTTGCTATGGCCGCAACATATTCCTCCGCGTTGGAGACATACTGTGTAGCATCTTTTGTCACCGTCACGGTGATCTTACCGAGGCTTTTGTCTGCGTCAATGGCAGACCCGCTGACGGAGAAAGCCGTTTCGCCCTTCGGGGCGTTTGAGGGTTCCGTTCCCTCTGCACTGTCGAGAACCAGCGCGTTTTTTGTAAAGCTGCCGTTCAGGCCGTCCACAGCGGTTGTGAAAGCGAAGTTCGCCATAATGCCCTCATTAGAGTGATTTGTAACTGTGATAGCCTTTGTGTCGCTCGTCCATTTGCCGTCTGCCTGATCGAACTGATGTGTTTCAGGATTCCAAGTCTTTTCGCCCTCGGTGTAATCGAAGGTCATACCTTCCCAAGTAATGTCGGCGGATATAGTTACATGAGATTCCGCACCTGCCTTATATTTGCCCTGCACGTCGGCAGTGGTGTCCGCAAAGGCAGGAACCGCCATAGAGGCTGTCGTTGCCAGCGACAGTATGGATATTATAACTTTTTTCATTTTTCTGCCCTCCTTATTCCGCTGTAACGGTGTAAATGCCGTTTTCATCAGGTCCGCTGACAGTGCATCCCTCTGCTAGTTGAATACCGCCATATCTGCCTGTTTCATATTCATCCGGCTTAAAGTTATATGTACCCACGCCGCAGATGATCTTTGCCTCTTCTCTGTAAACACTATCAAAGGAGAATTTGCCTATTCGAATATTACCCGACAGTTTTAAGGTCGGCGTACCGGTAGTAACCATGGGAACTTTAAGCGTCCCTAACGTAAAGTCGCCGGAAATGGTGACATCTTTCTTAACTTTCATTGTTCCGGTAATATTATTGACTCCCTCGAATTTCCAAATGCCGCCATAGCTGGTAAAGCAATCTTTCGTGATGACACAATTTTTCAAGGTCACATCTGAGTAATTATTATTGTCGCACAACTCATTCAGAGTACAATTGTCAACGATCAGATGTTGTTCAGCACTTCCATTCATCTGCACATAACAACCGATAGTACCGTTGCGCAGTGTCAGCGTTTCGTTGCCATCATTGGATAGTGAAATAGATTCGACGCTCAGCGTCTTTCTGTTCAGATCAAACTCCAGATCTTTTCCTGACGAAAGCATCAGCATCTCGTATGCTCCGTTAAGATCGCTGTTTAGCTTTGCCTTGCCGCCATTTTCAAATACACTGCGCAGATCCTCCAAATTTTTCACCATAGTGGTGTCTAAGGTATCTGAGGTGATCTTTACTGTAATAGTTCCGATCTTCTGATCTTTTGTGATCGCACCTCCGGAAATGCCAAAAGAAGTTGTGCCTGTTGGGGCGTTTTCAGTTGTTGTATTCTCTGCAGAAGCAAGATCAAACTCGGTCTTGTCAAAGCTGCCATTCAGCCCCTCCACATTGGCTGGAAACTCAAAGCTTGCCTTGATAGAAGTGTTTGAATGGTTGGTAACGGTGATATTCTTTTTTGTGGTCTCCCACGCTCCCTCATCGGCAACATCCATGTGCTTTTCTGCGTCCCAATGCTTGTAACCGTCCTGATATGTGAATGAAAGTTCATTCCACGTCACATCAGCAGAAACGACGATAGAAGGGTCGGCAGCGGCGGTAAATGTTCCGTTTACTTCAATTTCAGTGCCTGCTGTACCGTCGTTAGTTACTGCAAATGTCTGAAAGCTCATAGATGCGACCAACGTCAGTGCAAAAATGCCTGTAAGTATTTTTTTCATATGCGTCCTCCTTTTATGCTTCTTTAATGGTCACTGTAACTGTGCCCACCTTTGTCATAGCGGTCGTGTCCTTTTCCAACGTACCGGAAAGCGTTAATGCGGTTTTGCCTGTGATCTCGGCGGCGTCAAGAGCCTTGCCCTCTGCTGATGGCAGGTTGAGTACATTCTGAGAAAATGTGCCGTTTACTGTACTGTACTCAGTAAGAGGAGCAAAGGCGAACTCGGCATTCACGGCTGCGTTTGAGTGGTTTGTGACAGTAATTTCATTGTCAGATCCACTCCAAGCGTCAGTAGCTGAAATTACATATTCGTGCTTAGTGGCATCCCAAGTTTTTGTGCCGCTGACAGTATATGTGAACTCCATAGCTTCCCAAGTGACATCTACGCTGATCGTAGTTGCGGCTGCTACGCCGTCCACATACTTGGCATTGACATCAACATCTGGCCATTTGTGCCGTCGTTAGTTGCGGCAAGTGCTGTGACGTTCAATGACAAAATGAGCGCCGAGGTCAAAATTGCTACGGTAAGTTTTTTCAAGGTTATTTCCTCCTTCATAATTCTTATTCCCTTTCGGACAAGCGAACTGCTCGTGACGATCCAACGAAGTTAAATGCATCGAAATGCGATTCATTTTTCTAAGTATATCACAAATCAAGCCAAAATGCAAAAGCAAAAGCGGAATTTTTGTGTTTAAATTATTTCGTTGGAAACATAACGGCTAATTCATTGATTAAAAGCAAGTTATCTAACGTTTGGTTTTGCATTTTATTTAACTTTCATGAATTATTCGTGCGAATTTGCTTTAATGACTTGAATATTTTGATAAAATATGATATAATTATACTTAATAATGAAACAGAACTATCGAAAGGAAAAAAAGCCGATGTATGATCTTGCACATTATTTTAAGCACCATAATTTGAAAGCTGATTCGATACTATATATTTATCGTCAGGACAGCAAAACCGTGATCCACAGTGAAAACACAGAGGATGCCGTATCTGCGATACCTGTTCAAGAGGTAGCTGCCTTTTTGCCAGAGGGTGAGTTTGTATCCATCGCCAAGGGAGTATTGGTACGCCGCAGCAGGATCGTTAATATCAGTGATTCAGGTGTTTACACAATGACAGACGGAAAGACATTTCAGGGACGCCGCAGGTATTTGAGCGAGCACAAACGGCTGCGCAAGGAGCTTGGGCTAGACGTTCCGTCGCCTAAGGAGGAATTCGACCCACCGTTGGGTTTCTACGAGAAGTGCAGCATTATTGACGAAATGCCTCTGGCTTACTGCGTTATCGAGCTTGTATTCGATGAGGATGGTCACGGTGTTGACTTTATTTTCCGCTACTGCAACAAGGAGATGGCGGCAGTTGAGGGTGTGCCCGTGGAAGAAATGCTGAATCGGTCTTTTTATGAAGTATTTCGCAACGGAGACCGAAAATGGCTGGTATCTTACGCAGATGTTGCACTCAACGGCACAAAGCACACGCTGAAAGATTTTAGCCCTGAGATTGGGAAAGACCTCACCATATATTGCTATCAGCCCGAACCCGGTTTCTGTGCCTGCGTCCTGCTGCCAGAATAAATGCACACCCCCCCTGCTGAAAATGCACACCCCTAGAACGACCTTTCGTTAAAAAGTATAGTGCAAAAAATGCAAAAGGCTCTGATAAGACCTATTTTAGGTCAGCTCAGAGCCTTTAATCGTTAGATATTGCAGAAAAGTCTTTAAAATCAAGGGCTTTCGCATAAAAAAACTGCACACCTGTAAAGGTCTTTAGTTATGTTTTTAGCTACTGTTAGCAGGATACGCACACGTATCAACCGATCACTAAGACATGGCAACAAGCTATGGAGCACAGGTCGATCATTGCACAAATTACATCAAAGGCCGTGATGATCGGGAGTTTGAAGGAATCTATACGTACGAAGGCATCTTAGCAACGAATACAAAAAACGCGAAGTTTTTACGATGATTACGTTGAAACTAACGTGAAATATCGCAGTGAAGCGGGGCTGGAATGCTTTATTATCCGCAGCGACCACGGCGGGTGCTGCAAATGGTGCGCGGCTCTCGCGGGCAAATACCGCTACCCCGAAGAAGTGCCGAAAGACGTTTACCGCCGCCACGACAACTGCACCTGCACCGTGACGTACACCAATGGCAGAAAGGCGCAGGACGTGTGGAGCAAGACCTCGCGCGAGCTGCCCGCCGAAGAGCGGGAGCGCATGAAGCAGATAGGTTTCAAGAAGCCGACCATTTCAGCCGAAGAGCGCGAGCAAATGTTGATCGCGGGCATGAAAAAGCCGCAAATGCTTGACATTGCGGGGGAAAGTGGTATAATAGAAGAGAAGATAATACATAACTCTGCGGGTAAGCAGGTAAAAACGATTAAACATATCAATTTACAAGCTGAGCCAAACAGTATAACACAAAAAATCAATTCAAATGTAGGAATTGATCGCAACTACTACGACGAAAGTGGAAGGCAATTCAAACAAGTGTCAAACAACGACCACAATCAGCCTAAAAAGCACCCTTTCGGAGAAAATGGCGAGCATGCTCATGACTATGTTTACGACGATAAAGGAAACCTTATTGACAGACCAATGAGAGAACTGAACGACGAGGAACGAAAGGAGAATGAAGATATTTTATGAAAATTACAGAATTTAAAAATAGAGTATCATCTCTTATTAGTTTTATCGGTTTTGAGTACGAGGGTAAGTCCTGCGGAATAGACCCTATAAATAAAAGCCATTTTGAAATGTGGTGTGGAGATAATTACATCGTTGCGAAAAGCATTGACGAAGTAATGAACACGAAAATATTTAATGGGCATTCCCTTTCTGAGATATATCCTCAAATTACAAACTTAGATTATTGACCGCTCCTCGCACCCCGCGAAGGGCGGGCTTCATATATCCACATTCAGCACTCTGCTTCGGCAGGGTGCTTTTCTTATGCCTGAAAAAGGAGGTAATCAGCTATTGAGAAGCGTATCGGCAGGCAGACCCCCACCGTATCGGTAGTGCTGCCGTATGAGCAAACGCCCGCCGTGCGCAGTCGGCAACGGAAACGGTAACGATGGCTTTTCATGATGATTACGTTCGCGACAATGCGGAGTTTCGCAGCGACGCGGGTTTTCCGTGCTTCATTGACCGCATAGCCGACGGCGGCTGCTGCAAATGGTGCGCGGCTATGGCGGGGCATTACGAGTTCGGCGAAGAGCCGCCCGATATGTGGTGCAGGCACGACAACTGCCGCTGCGAGATAGTTTACGCCAACGGTTACAAGGTGCAGAGCCTGCGCGGCACGAAAAAATCATGGGACATCAAGACCAACCACAGCTATGAAGAGTACCGATCGAAACAGCCCGACCAAAAGACCGCCGAAAGCGCAGAAAAGTACGAGCCTGAAACTCTCACCCGCGAGCAGGCGGCGCAGGCGGAAGCGGCGGGGCTGGCGAAGTACGCGAATACCCTTGACTTTTCGGCGGGAAGTGGTATAATAAAGGCAGTAAGCGTTGACGATATTTACGAAGTCGATAAAAACGGTATCATATCAGACGATTGTAAAAAAACTATTGCTGAAACGCTTGACAAATATCAAAAAGCAGGAAATAATTTTTCTTTTGAAGATGTTAGACTTGTTGATATTCCTCAGCATAAAAACGGAAGTTTTGATGTTTTGCGTACAAATACGGTAGACGATTTTGGTTATCCTAAAAATATTCTCGAAATCAATCAAAGCGTATTTGCAAATGCTTCTAAGGAAGATATAGATAATTTATTTTTAGCTTCTGCTAATACTGTTTGTGAATCACTCGAAGACGCTGTTATTCATGAAATAGGACACGCAAAAACGGTCGGTGAACGTACTTTTGCAAATTATGAGCGTATCAACGAAGAACTGTCTTCGATACACTTTAAAGGTATATCTGCTTTGGCTGAATCAGACGGATTAGAATGCATTGCTGAATGCGAAGTGCTATTGAGCCGTGGTGAAAAACTTGATAGCGAACTAATGGATTTCTACACTAAATATACAACTGGAGGCGGTTAACATCATACCGGTATTCATTATTGATTGCGTATTCTGCAAAAACTTACGCAAACGTGGCAATGTACTATATTGCGAAGCTTATCCAAACGGTCTTTCGGAAGACCTGCGCAATAATAAAATAAAGCCGCATGAATTGCCGCAATGTGGCAACGGCGTTAAATTTGAAGATAAAAGAAAAGATTAAAACCCTTTATCGCTCCTCGCACCCCGCGAAGGGCGGTTTTCATATATCCACATTCAGCACCTTGTTTCGGCAGGGTGCTTTTCTTATGCTTAAAGATCAGAAAGCAGGTGAGCAAAATGGCAAAGCCTAACCTGCGCCCCGACCATAATGGCACGCAGCGGGCGCAGTTTGAAAGCAACAAGAAAAAGATATACGCCACGCAGGAGGTCTGCGGAATATGCGGCAAGCCCGTAGATTTCGGCTTGAAATTCCCGCACCCCCTCAGCCCGTGTATCGACCACATTATCGGCCCTGCGAAAAATTCTCTGTAAATTCACCAACTGTGAAAAAAACGATGTTGTAGAGCGGCTTGAAAAACGGTTCCGAAAAATAAATCGTGTAAACGCAATAATTGCCAAATTTTTGACAATACTAAAATTGCAGCCAAACATGGCAACGCTGAGGAGCGGCCTGACGCAGGCTGTGAGATAAAACTGTGGAAAGCGGCGGCAGAAATGTCGTCGTTTTTCAATATTCCACCGGATATCTCC
>ERZ772861.2006-NODE-2006-length-14800-cov-5.943032_pt1 | contig 14800 bp, 12 predicted proteins | sample MGYA00512135_ERZ772861 | MGnify/ENA primary metagenome ERZ772861 (study PRJEB29015, sample SAMEA2737700) | human gut metagenome | biome: human gut; feature: human-associated habitat; material: faeces | place: China | collected 2012 ...
TCGCCAAGTTGGCGACCCCTTGCAGCGATGCAAAAACCATAAACCTACGCCATCTGGCGGAGATTTTCTTAAATGCCCTTCCCCTCCATAACCTGCCGTCCGTAAGCACGGTACAGGTAGAACGCAATAAAGATGGTCACGGTTTCCGACAAGGGCATGGTGAGCCAGATGCCGGACACGCCGATGATACGGGGCAGAATCAGAATGAATACAGCCACCAGAATCAGGGAGCGCAGGGTGGAAATCAGGGCGGAAACCAAACCGTTGCCCAGGGCGGTGAAATATCCGGAGAGGAACACGTTCCAGCCGATGAACACAAACACCGGGCTGAACATCTTCAAGCCCTGCCAGGTCAGGTCAAACACATTGCCGTCCTCCACAAACAGGTGGATGATGGGCTTGCCGCAGCCTAGGGAGATGGCAAGAATCAAAACGGAGGTAATGGCGATAGTCAGGAAGCTGTGGCGAAGGGTTTCTTTGATTTTGTCAAAATTCTGAGCGCCTACATTGTAGCTGACAATGGGAGCGGTTGCAACTGCAATGCCCATATAGAAGGAAATGAAGAAATAGTAGATATACATGATGATGGTCACGGCGGCGACACCGTCTTCCCCATAATACTTCATGATGATGAGATTAAACAGGAAGGTGGTGATGCCGGTGGACATCTCGGTGAGCATTTCGCTGCTGCCGTTGGTGCAGGACTTGGTGAGAATACCCCAGTCCATTTTGGGCTTGCAGAACCGGATGTGGCTGAATTTCAGAAAATACACCAGTCCAATCAGCATACTCACCGTGATGGACAGGCAGGTGCCCCAGGCGGCACCCAGCGTGCCCATGCCCCGGACAGCCACGAAATAATAGTCAAATACCACATTGCACACAAGACCCGTCAGGGACATGAACATGCCCATATTGGGGCGGCCGTCGGTGCGCACCAGATACTCGAAGAACAGCTTGGAGGACATGGGGATGCTGCCCAGGAAAATCACCAGGGCATAGGGCAGCACATGGGGCAGCAACCGCTGACTGCTGCCCAGCAACAGGCAGATGGGCTTCAGCAGCAGGATGCCCCCCACCGTAAACAGCAGGGACAGCCCCAGCAGCACCAGGCAGATGAAGCTGAAAATCTCATTGGCTTCCCGCTCCCGCTTTTGCCCCAGCCGCTCACCGATGATGGCACCGGCACCGGTTGCCAGCATCACCGAGACACCGAAAATCACACAGGTGATGGGGATGACGATGTTAATGCCTGCCAGGGCATCGGAGCCGGCGTACTTGGACACGAAGAAGCCGTCAATGGTGGTGTAGAAGGATAAAAATATCATGTTCAGTACCGAAGGCACCAAATACCACAAAAATTGCGGATAGGACAGTTTTTTCTCGAAATACTTCATTTTTCAATCTCCTGCTTGATAAATTTTAGCTCTGGCACTATAATAAGGCATATAGTAACTATATTGTCAAGGGGGGATTTTGTGAAAGATATGTTTTCCATTGGCGAGCTGGCGGGGTATCAGAATATCTCCAAGCAGACCCTGATTTTTTATGATAAGATTGGGCTGTTTCAGCCCGCCTATGTGGACCCCAGCAACCACTACCGCTATTACACCGCCCAGCAGATTGACTATCTGGACACCATCTTAATCATGAAGGAGATGGGCTTTTCTCTGGCGGAGATTCAGACCCACATGAAAAGCTATACCATCGACACCTCCCTGGTGGTGCTGCGCAAGCAGCTGACGGTGCTGGAGCAGCAGATTGCCCATTTGCAGCTGGTGCGGAACCGGCTGGCTCACCGCTGCGCCCAGATGGAAAATGTGATGGCGCTTCACGGGGAGCAGCAGGAGGTGACCATTGGGGAAGCAAAGCCCCGGTATCTGCTGTGGGCAGCGGTGGAGCAGCCCCAGTCCTTCCGGGAAATCAGCATTGCTACCAAAAAATGCTTCTCCCAGGCGTTGCAGGAGGCGCTGCCCATCTACTTCCAAACCGGGGTGATTGTGCCCTATGGGCATATTGTCGAGGGGCGGTATACCCAGGCCAGCGCCGCCTTTTTGCCCATTGAAAAAACAAAAAAGGTAAAGAATATCCGTCTGCTGCCCAGGGGGCGGGTGGTACGGATTTATCATTGCGGCGACTATGCGTCGGTGAATGTTTCCTATGAAAAGCTGCTGCAATTCTGCCGGGAGCGGGGGCTGGAAATCATCTCCGATTCCTATGAATTTTGCATCAATGACTATATTTCCTCCGGGGATGAAAACGAGTACATCACAGAGATTATGTTTTATATCCGATAGAAAGCCAGCCCCCACGGTTTTGCAGCGCCCTATGATTTTGCACAGCCATTGTAGGGGTCGGCAACTTGCCGACCCGTGGCGCAAAGCGCCCGCGGCTCCCCTGAAAGGGGAGCTGCTGAGCGTAGCGAAGCTGAGGGGTTTTACACTCTGTTTAACGAACAAACCCCTCTGCCTCACGTTCGTTCGGCACCTCCCCTTCCAGGGGAGGCAAGGGTGCTTCGCACCGGGGAACGGCGGGAGGCTAAGAGCCTCCCCTACAGGGCGTGTGCCAATGTGTAACCGCTCAAAGATTAGAAGCGCCGGAAAATCAAAACAGGAGCTACGAATTTGTAGCTCCTGTTTTGATACAGCGAAGGCCTATAAGCCGGGTTCTGTTTTGACAGCCATCTATCTAGCCCCCCAGTTGCCTGTGGGGTCAAGCCGCCTCCTCGGGACGGTCGGGCGAACCTATTGTCCCTCCACGGCGTTGCTCCGGGATAGAGTTTACATCGTAAAACCCATGTTACCATGGGCCGGGTGCGCTCTTGCCGCACCTTTTCACCCTTACCCTGCATGGCAGGGCGGTATCTCTCTGTTGCACTTGTCCTGAGGTTACCCTCGGCGGGCGTTACCCGTTATCCTTGCCCTGTGGAGCCCGGACTTTCCTCATCTGGAACCTTTCGGTTTCCATCCGCGGCTGTCCAGCCTTCGCTGCGGGTTTAATTTAACACAAACAGCGGGAATTGTCAAATCCTCTTGCAAATTCTTTTTGAAAAAGCTATACTAGAAAAGGTATGTGCGCTATCTCCCATAATCTTGACGGACAGGGGGTTTCTCTGTCGGTACAATCAGGAGGTTCTTATTTTTTATGAATGCGTTTGAAAATTATTTCCATTCTCTGCAAGGGAAGAAAATAGCGGTGCTGGGGCTGGGGGTCAGCAATCGCCCCCTGGTGCGGCTGCTGCTGGAATTTGGCTGCCAGGTAATGGGCTGTGACAAAACCCCCCGGGAAAAGCTGGATGCAGAAGTGCTGGCGCTGGAAGCGGCAGGCTGCCGGCTGTGCGTGGGGGAGGGCTACCTGGACGGTGTCAGCGCCGATGTGGTGTTCCGTACCCCGGGAATGCATCCCAATGTGCCTGCCATTTGCCGCCTGCGGGAGCAGGGAGCGGAAATCACCTCGGAAATGGACGTGTTTTTCCAGGTGGCACCCTGCCATCTGATTGCCGTCACCGGTTCCGACGGCAAGACCACCACCACCACGCTGATTGCGGAAATGCTGAAAGCGGCGGGGAAAACCGTGTGGCTGGGGGGCAACATCGGCACGCCCCTGCTGCCCTTGTGCCGCCGGATGCAGGCGGAGGATTATGCGGTGGTGGAGCTTAGCTCCTTCCAGCTGATGGACATGACCCGCAGTCCCCAGCGGGCGGTGGTCACCAATCTGGCCCCCAACCATCTGGATGTCCACAAGGACATGGAAGAATATGTGGAAGCAAAGAAGAATATTTTCCGCTTCCAGAAGCCCGGGGATTTGCTGGTGCTCAATGCAGACAATGCCATTACCGCCGGATTTTCCGGGGCGGGGGAGACCCATTTCTTCTCCCGGAAAGCGCCCACCAACTGCGTTTGGCAGGAGGGGGACTGGATTGTGCGTCGGGGGCAGAAGGTACTCAATGTGCATGATATTTTGCTGCCCGGTGTTCACAACATCGAAAACTACATGGCTGCCATGGCGGCGGTGGAGGGACTGGTCAGCGATGAATGCATCTGCTCCGTGGCAAAGAATTTCGGCGGCGTGGAGCATCGCATTGAACTGGTGCGGGTCAAGGACGGCGTGAAATTCTATAACGACTCCATTGCCTCCTCTCCCAGCCGCACCATTGCCGGTCTGCGCAGCTTCTCCCAAAAGGTGATACTCATTGCCGGCGGCTATGACAAGCACATTCCCTATGATGTGCTGGGGCCGGAAATCTGCAATCATGTTTCCCGCCTGTTCCTGTGCGGTGCCACGGCGGGGAAAATTCGGGATTGCGTGGAAGCCCAGCCGGGGCAGAAGCCGGAAATGGTGGACTGCGGCGACTTTGACAGCGCCGTGCAGGCGGCAGCGAAGGCTGCTCAGCCGGGGGACATTGTGCTCATGAGCCCCGCCAGCGCCTCCTTTGACCAGTTTAAGAATTTCATGGAGCGGGGCGACCGGTTCAAGCAGCTGGTAAAGGAGCTGTAACCATGGACATGGAAAAGCTGACAAAATTGGGGCGGAAGGTGCTGCCTCTGAAACGCTGCGGCGCAGTGATTGTGGCGGCTGGCTCTGCCTCCCGGATGGGGGGCATCGACAAGGTGATGGCATCCCTGGGTGGAACACCCATGGTGGCTCGCACGGCTGCCGCTTTCCAAAACTGCGATGCCATTGCGGAAATTGTGATTGTCACCCGCCCGGATTTGATTCGCCCCATTTCTGCCCTGTGTGCCGGGATGGACAAGGTGCGGGCGGTGGTGGCAGGAGGCAGCAGCCGCCAGGAATCGGTGTGGCTGGGGCTGAACGCATTGTCAGAAGACATTCAGCTGGCAGCCATTCATGATGGGGCAAGACCTCTGGTTTCCAATCTTGTGATTGACCGCACGGTGCGTGCCGCCAACAGCTATGGTGCAGCTGCCCCGGCGGTGCCGGTGAAGGATACCATTAAGGTGGTCAAAGGGGGACTGGTGGAAAAGACCCCGGAGCGCGCCACCCTGCAAGCGGTGCAGACCCCCCAGGTGTTTGATTTTGACCTGCTGCGGGGTGCGCTGAAAAAGGCAGAGGAAGAAAAGGCTGCCGTCACCGACGACTGCTCTGCGGTGGAGCGGCTGGGCATGAAGGTGAAAATTGTGGAGGGTGACGAGCGAAATCTCAAGGTCACCACCCCCATGGATTTGAAAATTGCAGAAATGCTTCTGGAGGAAATGCAATGAGAATTGGTCACGGCTACGACGTTCACCGGCTGGTCAGCGGACGGGATTTGATTTTGGGCGGCGTGAAGATTCCCTATGCGCTGGGGCTGGACGGGCACTCCGATGCGGATGTGCTGCTCCATGCGGTGATGGATGCGCTGCTGGGGGCGGCAGCCCTGCGGGACATCGGCTACCATTTTCCCGACACCGACCCGACCTATAAAGGGGCGGACTCCATGAAGCTGCTGGAAGCGGTGGGGCAGAAGCTGACCGCTGCCGGCTATCGGGTGGGCAACATCGATGTGACCATGATTGCCCAGAAGCCGAAGCTGAAGGAGCACATTCCCCAAATGATGCAGAACATTGCCCGGGCGCTGGATATTCCGGTGGGACGGGTGAACGTCAAGGCAACCACCGAAGAAAAGCTGGGCTTCACCGGCAGCGGCGAGGGCATGAGCTGCCACGCAGTTTGCTTGCTGGAGGAGATATAAGGGCAGCTCCCTTTTGAGCAGAGCCAATGATTTTGCCCGGGAAAATACACAGCAGCCATTTTATTGAATGAAGAGGAGAACACTATGGTAACAAATGCAATCGACCAGCTGGTCAAATACGGCATGGAGAAACATCTCATCCAGCCCGCAGATGAGATTTTCGTCCGCAATCAGCTTCTTTTGACCATGGGGCTGGACGAGTATGCCCCCAGTGAGGACGCAACCCCCTTGGCACTTCATGAAATGCTGGAGGTGCTGACCCAGAACGCAGTCGAGCGGGGCATCTGCCAGGACAACGGCACCGCACGGGAGCTGTTCGATACCAAGCTGATGGGCTGCCTGACCCCCTGGCCCAGTGTGGTGCGCCACACCTTTGAGGAGCTGTACAACAAGAGCGCCGAGGCGGCGACGGATTGGTACTATGATTTCAGCCAGAACACCAACTACATCCGCCGGGATCGGATTGCCCGGGACGTGAAGTGGGTCACCCCCACCGCCTATGGCGATCTGGACATCACCATCAACCTGAGCAAGCCTGAGAAGGACCCCAAGGCCATTGCAGCAGCCAAGAATGCCCCCCAGAGCGGCTATCCCAAGTGCCAGCTGTGCGTGGAAAACGAGGGCTACGCCGGACGGATGAACCACCCCGCCAGAGAGAATCATCGGGTCATTCCCGTGACCATCAACAATAGCGCCTGGTGCTTGCAGTACAGCCCCTATGTGTACTATAACGAGCATTGCATCGTCTTCAATCAGCAGCACACCCCCATGAAGATTGAAAAAGCCACCTTCCGGAAGCTGCTGGACTTTGTGAAGCAGTTCCCCCACTATTTTGTTGGCTCCAACGCTGACCTGCCCATTGTGGGCGGCAGCATCCTGAGCCATGACCATTTCCAGGGCGGACGGTATACCTTCGCCATGGAGAAGGCCCCCGTGGAGCTTACCTGGACCTTTGCAGGGTTTGAGGATGTTACCGCCGGTATTGTTCACTGGCCCATGAGCTGCATCCGCCTGAGCTGCAAGGATGACAGCCGCCTGGTGGAGCTGGCCAGCAAGATTCTGGCAGCATGGCGGAGCTATTCTGACCCGGAGTGCTTCCTCTTTGCCGAAACCGAGGGGCAGCCCCACAATACCATTACCCCCATTGCCCGGAAGCGGGGCGAGAATTTTGAGCTGGATTTGGTGCTGCGGAACAACATCACCACTGAGGAGCATCCCATGGGCGTTTACCATCCCCATGCCAAGCTCCACCACATCAAGAAAGAGAACATCGGACTGATTGAAGTGATGGGTCTGGCAGTTCTGCCCAGCCGCCTGAAAGCGGAAATGGCAGAGCTGGCGCAGGCCATGGTGCAGAAGCTGCCCGCCAGCGAATATGGCGAGGCCATTGCCAAGCACGCGCAGTGGGCGCAGGAGATTATGCAGCGCTATGACGTGACCGGTGAAAACGTGGAGGAGATTCTCCACCGGGAAATCGGCCTGGTGTTTGCCCAGGTGCTGGAGGATGCCGGCGTGTACAAGCTGGATGAGCAGGGCAGAGCGGGCTTTGTCCGCTTCCTGGAAAGCGTAAAGTAAAAATGCGGCCCCTGGGGGATGATGCCCCTGGGGGCTGAAATTTTTTGCCAACGACTTTGGTGCTTCGCGCCAGGTTGTTTGCCAAATAAATAAAATGAGTATTGCAATTTGCACAACAATTGATTATAATACAATAATTATATTATGTAATCTGGATTAGAAAGGAGGGGCTTCCATGGAACTCATGCGGCAGAGGCTTTTTGCCTTGCCACCGGTGCCAACGGTCATTATTTCTGTGGCGCTGATGCTGTTTTCCGGCTTTCTGCTGACGCGGGTGACAAAGCTCCTGCGGCTGCCCAATGTGACGGCGTACATTGTGGCGGGAATCCTCATTGGTCCGTACTGCCTGAATCTGGTTCCCCCGCGCATCATTGAGGGGACGGATTTTCTTTCAGACATCGCCCTGGCCTTTATTGCCTTTTCCACCGGTGAATTTTTTAAGTTATCGGTGCTGCGGCGCAACGGCATGAAGGTGGTGCTGATTACCGTGGCGGAAGCGGTGCTTGCCTCTGTGTTTGTGTTTGTACTTACCTATTGGATATTGGGGCTGGAGCTGGCCTTCTCCATTGTGCTGGCTGCCTTAGCCTCTGCCACGGCACCTGCCTCTACCATGATGACCATTCGCCAGACCGGGGCAAAGGGGGACTTTGTGGACACCCTGCTGCAAGTGGTTGCCCTGGACGATGTGGTGGGTCTGGTGCTGTACTCCGTGGCCATCTCTGTGGCGCTTTCCTCCATGAAGGGGGCGGGGAGCGTCACCATCGGAACCCTGGCAAAGCCCATTGGCCTGAATCTGGTGGTAATGGCGCTGGGCGGTGTGTTTGGCCTGCTTATGAAGCTGCTGATGCCTACCCGGCGCTCCACAGATAATAAGCTGATTATTTCCATTGCCCTGCTGTTTTCCTTTTGCGGCATCTGTGCCCTGCTGGATGTTTCGCCGCTGCTGGGCTGCATGGCCATGGGCACGGTTTACACCAATATTGCGGAAAACGACAAGCTATTCAAGCAGCTGGGATATTTCAGCCCACCCATTTTGCTATTGTTCTTTGTACGATCTGGTATGTCCTTCCAGCTGGATGCGCTGCTGTCGGCGGAGGGAGCCATGAATGGCGTGCCTCTGCTGGTTATTGGAGCCAGCTATTTTCTGGTGCGCATTCTGGGCAAATACTGCGGCGCATGGTTGGGCTGCTGGATGGCGGGCAAGGGAAAGCTGGTGCGCAACTACCTGGGGTTGGCGCTGATTCCCCAGGCGGGTGTGGCCATTGGCCTGGCCGCACTGGGCGCGCGTACCCTGGGCGGCAACATGGGCAAGGATTTGCAGACCATCATTTTGGCATCCAGCGTGCTGTATGAGCTGATCGGTCCGGCCTGTGCCAAGCTGGCACTGTATCTTTCAAAATCCTATTCCAATAGGCTGGAGGAAGTGGTTCCCGTGGAGGAAGTCACCGAAACCGGCCAGCCAAAAACCGATGTGCAGCTGCTGATTGAGCGGATTCAGAAGATTCAGCAGGAGCTGCCGGAGCACGAAGCCGCCATGACCGAGGAGGAGGCAGCCTTTACCGAGGCTGCCGAGGAGCACCTGACGCACACCCAGGCACAGCGGCGCTACATCTATATGCGGAGGTAAACGATATGAAAGCAGATTGGATTGCCCTTCATCTTCTTGGTGCGTGGAGCGCCGAGCTGAGCCTGGGCACGGTGATTTTGCGGCTGCTGCTGAGTTTGGTGCTTTCGGCTGTTATTGGCTGTGAGCGTTCCAGCAAGCGGCATTCCGCCGGATTGCGTACCTTTATTTTGGTCAGCTTGGCGGGCACGGGAACCATGCTTCTGGACATATACCTGATGCAGCAGGGAATGGCACTGCCGGTGCTGTCCGCCGCTGCCATCATCGGTACGGCCACCATCAGCAGTAATTCCATTCTCTACAGTTCCAAGAGCCAAATCAAGGGGCTGACAACCTCGGTGGGTCTGTGGTGCTGCATTGTGCTGGGCATGGCTGTGGGCGCGGGGCTTTACACCTTGTCGCTGGGGTTGTTCCTGTTTATGCTCACCTGTATGTCCAGCCTGCCGGCATTGGAAAAGATGCTCAAAGATCGCTCCAATCATTTTGAAGTTCATTTGGAGCTGAAAAACAAGAGCGATTTACCGGATTTTGTTTCCACCGTCCGGGCGCTGGGCATCCGAATTGATGACATTGAGGCAAATCCTGCCTATCTCAATTCCGGTATCAGTGTTTTTTCCGTGTCCTTCACCGTTGCCAGCGCAGAACTCAAACACTATAAAAAGCACGCGGACATCATCGATGCCCTGCGTTCTCTGGACTATGTGTACCACATCGAGGAAATGATGTAAGCGATCGTATCGCCGGTCAATGACGCTGTGTAGCATCCAACCCGGTGCTTGCGAAAAACCGGGGTTGCGGGCGGATGCGATCCGCCCCTACAGAGCGTCATTCTTCATCTTCGTTTGGTCAGCGGCATACAGAAGCAGGCGATGGCGATACATCCGCAGAAAATCCAGGACTCCACGCACTTGCCGAATAAAATTCCCAGTCCGAAGCAGAACAGACAGCAGCAGTATAGGTCTTTTCTGCGACACATTTGCATATCCTCCTATCAAAAAAGCTGCCGGAGAGGTTCTCCAGCAGCTTTTGTGTTATTCCATTCTATGCGGGTCTGACGAAAATTGAATCATACCAAACTCTAATTAAAATATCCATAAAGATATTTTAATTGCCCGCAGGGCAAAGAGTTTGCATGAGACGTGTTTTGCGATTTCTTTCCTTATAAATCGCAAAACTGGCAGCGCTGCGAAGCGATGCCTCCCTGATTAAAATTGCTATTTTAATCAGGGAATAGTATTAGAAGCTCAACGTGCCGGAGGCAATGCGCTCGCCGCTGATGCGGTCAAAGAGCATGATGCCATCGCCGGAGACGCTCAGGCGCACCTTTTCCCCCAGCTTAAACAGGGTGTTGCCAAACACCACGCCGGTAAGCAAAAAGTTACCCAGGCGAATTTTAATGGTGGATTCCATGCCGGTGGGCATCGCACCGTAAATTTCGCCCTCCAAGGCACCTTCCGGGTCGATGCGCAGCAGCTCCGGGCGAATGCCCAGCACCAGATCCTCGTTGGTGAGCACCGGCTCCTCCATCATGGCATCGTCCTGGTCTTTCACCCGGGCAATGTGATAGCGGAACACCTCGTCCTTGTTGCCCTTTTCCACATAGCCCTTTTGAGCGGCGGCATCTTTCTGCGCCGAAAGCTTCTCCTCTTGACGGACATCCCGCTGGCGGAACCACTGGCTCAGCTGTACGCTTCCGGCGGGGGTAAAGCGTGCTTTGAGGCCGTCCAGCACCGTCATACTGACGCTGCCATCGGGCTGCTGGGTTCCCTTTGCCTCCACAAAGTTGATGCTGGGATTGCCCACAAAGTCGGCAACGAACAGATTGTTGGGCTTGCTGTATACCGTCAGGGGTGCGTCATACTGCTGCAGCACGCCGTTGTTGATCAGGCAGATTTGGGTGGCCAGCGTCATTGCCTCCATCTGGTCGTGGGTGACGTAGACAAAGGTAGAGCCGGTTTCCAGGTGCAGCCGCTGCAATTCATAGCGCATTTCCAGCCGGAGCTTGGCATCCAGGTTGGAAAGCGGCTCGTCCATAAACAGCACCAGCGGTTCCGGTGCCAGGGTACGGGCAATGGCAACACGCTGCTGCTGACCGCCGGACAGCTCCGCCGGGTAGCGATCCATAAACATACTGATTTTTACAATCCGGGACACCCGGCGCACGGACAGGTCGATTTCCTCCTTGGTGAGCTTACGCACGGCAGTCTGCGGTTTACCGTCCTTCACCACCTGGAAATCCGGGGTGACAAGTCCGGTGGATTTGGCAGCGTCCACCTTGGCTTTCAGCGGGGCAATTTCGCCGGAGAGGTCTCTGGGATTTTCCAGGTGATAGTCAAAGAGCTTTTTGGCAGTGTACTGGGAGATGGTAAAGGTATCAATCAGCTTGATGATGGTTTTCTTTTCGTCCAACTTGCCCTTTTTGTCCCGGCACTCCTCCAACACCTTGGTCACATCCTCCGGGCGGGAGAGAATTTCTGCCAGACGAGCGGCGTTTTTTAGCTCAAAATTGTAGACGGGCATTTCCTCCTTGATGTTGGCAAGGCCAAAGGAAATGTTCTGATACACCGTCATGTTGGGCCACAGGGCATAGTTCTGGAACAGGAAGCCCACCTTCCGCTTGTTGGCGGGGATGTTGATGCCCAGGCTGCTGTCAAACACCACCTTGTCGCCGATGGTGATGCGCCCGCTGGTGGGGGTTTCCAGACCGGCAATCATCCGCAGGGTGGTGGTTTTGCCGCAGCCGGAGGGACCCAGCAGGGTGACAAATGCGTTATCTTCAATGACCAAATCCAGGTCGTCCACGGCATAGAACTTGCCCCAGTGCTTGGTCACGTGCTCCAATCTGATTTCAGGCATGGTATTAACCTCCTATTCCTTCATCCAGGCTTGCGCCGGTAATCTTGTTGACGAGCGTGTTGCACACCAAAATGGTGACAATCAGCAGCAGGTTGATGCCGCTGGAAAATGCGTACAGACCCATTTCGTCGAAATAGTCCAGGGTGGTGGAGAGGATGAAGCCCTGCACGCACAGCAGCATAAACAGGCTCAATTCTCTCAGGCAGGTCATAAAGGGCAGCAGATAGCCGCTGATGATGGAGGATTTCTGAATGGGGATGATGATGCGGGTCATCCGCTTGATCCAGGGAATGTCCTGAATAATGGCAGCTTCCTCAATCTCGCCGGAGAGCTGTAGCATGGAGTTGAGGGCGTTCCGGCTGGCAAAGGGGATGTACTTGATGGTGCCCACAATAATCAGCAGGGTGTAGGTGTTAAACAGGTTCAGCTTTTCCGAGGAGAACAGAATGAAGAAGGCAGCGCCCACTGCCAGCGAGGGCATCAGATAGGGCAGGAACGCCATGGAGTTGACGTAGTTTGCCCATTTGCTCCGCCGCTGCTTGGAAACGGCATAGCCAATCAGGGTGCCGATGGTACCTGCCAGCAGAGAGCAGGCCACACTGACCAGCATGGTGCCCCGGAAGGCGTGCCAGATGGTTTCGTTGTACAGGATGCCCTTTTGACCGTACATACCGTTTTCTGTGATGTTCTCGTTGGTAATCCACCACTTTGTTGTCAGGTTATTCACATTGCCGGTGTACAGGAAGGAATAGTCACCGGGGTTGGGCAGGAAGGTCTCAAAGGCAAAGGAGACAATGGGGAAGATGCTGGTGAAGAAGGTGATGAACACCAGCAGGATTGCAATGATATACTTGCCGTACTTGCCCAGGTTGATTTTGGAAATCTGACCGGACTTACCGGTAACGGTGGTGTAGTTTTTCCGGCTGGTCAAGCTCAGCTGATTCAGCAGCATAATCGCCACGCCAAAAATCATCATGATAATGGCAAGGATGGAAGCTTCGCCGGTGTACTTGGAGTTCATGGACACATACTTGGTGGACAGGGTGGTCAGACCCAGGTAATGGGGCACGGGGTAGGAACCCATGGCGCTGCCGAATACCAGCAGGATGGTGGACAAAATGGCGGGCTTGACCATGGGCAGGGTAATCCGGGTCATGGTGCGCCATTTGGGGGTGTCCAGAATGGTGGCGGCTTCTTCGAGGTTGGCATCCATGTTGCGGAAGATACCGCCAATCAGGATATAGGCAAAGGGCGCATAGTGCAGACCCAGCACTACCAGGCTGGGGAACAGCCCCTGGCACCACCACTTGGGCATGGTGATGCCGAACAGGCTGGCAAGCAGTCCGTTGGAGGTACGGGTGACGGCATTGGAGTTGAACAAATTCTGCCACACCACAGCCAGCGTCCACTGGGGCATAATGTAGGGGAAAATAAAGATGGAGCTGAGGTATTTCCGCCATGCCAGATTGGTTCTGGTAATCAAAAAGGCGAAAATACCGCCAAACAAAATGGAGACGATGCAGGTTCCTACGGCCAGGTAGACGGTATTCAGCAGAGGAATCCACAGGTTCTTTTTTGCCATTCGGCTGGTAAAGAGGTCAATGTAATTAACCAGGGTGAAGCCGCTGGTTTTGCCGGTGAGATGGGCATCGATGGTGCCCGGATGGATGGTGAGGGTATCTTTGATAATGGCAACGATGGGGGCGATGGTGGTGATGGTGACCACGATGCCCAGCACCAATAAGATTACGTTGTAAGGCTTGGAGAAAAATGTCCCCATCTTATTCAGCCAGATGCGAAAAGGACTGGCTGCAAGCGTTTCACTTTTATTCATGTTTTCCTCCTTCTTTGATGACGCTGCGGGGATGGTACGAATACGCTGGTTCCCTAACCCGCCCGGTGACGATACCGCTCAGAAACCGTATTGCGATGTCTCTGTAGGGGAGGATAGCATCCGCCCGAAACTTTATGGCATTGAGTTGTCCGTTGAATGGGAAAGGTGCAAAGTCAAGGGACGGCGGTCGGCAGCTTATACCATTCAACCGGGTGCTTGCTAAAATCCTTATGTTGCGGGCGGATAATATCCGCCCCTACGGTTCGTGCGGGAAACGGATACATATGCGATTAACTTCTTTACGATTCACGTTTCCTTCTTGCTTATCAAAAGGGCGCCTCTGGGACGAAATGTTTCCAGAGGCGCCCGGTTTCGGTTAAGTTAGAATGGAAATGCTTTCAGCGCCAGGGGAAATGTTAATCAGCGCTGTACTTATCCAGCATCTCAATCCAGCTGCCCACAGTGAAAGCAACGGATGCGCAGTACTCGGGATCTTCCAGAACCAGCTTGCCTTCCTGGGTCCACCAGTCGTAACCGGCATCGTTCTTGGCAGCGTAAGCAACGGTGGTGCCGTCCTCAGCCATGCCGCCGGTCATGTGATGGAACTTTGCTTCATTGTCGGCAGCCACGGTGGGGTTGGAGGAGTAACCGCCCATATCCTTGCCCCATGCGGAGAAGCCGTCCACGGTGCAGGTCATGTAAGCGATGAAGGCACAGGCCGTCCAGGGCAGGGGAGAATTATCGGTGACAAACAGGTAATGGCAGTAGCCATAGCCGCCGATGCCCTGATAGCCGTCCTGGTATGCAGCAACCTTGATGTTGTTGACGGAGACAGAGTCGGATTCTTCCACGGAGCGCAGCTTGGAGTAAACCAGCAGACCGAACTGATCGGTAGCGGAGTTGGAAACCAGGGTGTTGCAGATGGGGCCGTCATCGGTCTGTGCGGAGTAGCTTTCCACCCACAGCTTGATCCATGCCAGCGCATAGCAGCCATCTTCGCCCAGACCCAGGTCCTCAGCGTCAACCTTCATCTCCTCAATGGTGGGAGCGAAGTAAGCCTGCTCGTCGGCGGGCAGTGCCTCGTAAGCTTCCCGCAGCCATGCGGCGTAGGTATCCTCGGTGAGCATATACAGGAAGTTCTTGCCAACGATTTCAGAATCGATATCCATGAACAGGCCATGCTCGCCCTCGGCAACGAAGTCCCAGCAGTTGTCATAGG
>ERZ772861.2008-NODE-2008-length-14797-cov-34.804436_pt1 | contig 14797 bp, 7 predicted proteins | sample MGYA00512135_ERZ772861 | MGnify/ENA primary metagenome ERZ772861 (study PRJEB29015, sample SAMEA2737700) | human gut metagenome | biome: human gut; feature: human-associated habitat; material: faeces | place: China | collected 2012 ...
TCCTTGATCCGGAAAAGAAGGAAGAAGCCAATGTGGGCTTGCAGCTTTCCTACGTGGCTCAGACAACTCAGGTCATTACCGGTGGCTATTGGGGCGGCTGGTGGGATTATGGTTTCTGGGGTCCTTGGTCCGGATGGTATTATCCGTATCCTGTGTCCTATTCCTATAATACCAATACCTTGGTGATGGAGATGGTTGACCTGACTGCCGATGAGGACGGCACACAGAAAAATCTTCCGGTGGTGTGGTATGCCAGCGCATCAGGATTCCAGTACAGCGGACAGTTTAATCAGATGATGTTGCAGAATTCGGTGGTACAGGCTTTTGAGCAGTCACCTTATATCAAATCGGTTAATTAATTAGAGGAGGAATTTGAAATGAAGATAAATATATTGAAAAAGATGACACTGCTGGCCTTTATGTGTCTGGGAGTGGCTGTAAAAGGATTTTCGCAATACGATATCAGCAAGACTACTTTGAAGGTGGACTGGCAGATGAATGCACCTTTTTCCACTGATTTTGCAGATAAGTTGAGCGGATGGGGAATGAGCTATGAGTTGGGCTATCAGTTTACGCCTCGTTGGGAAGTTGGAGTCTTTGCTTCTTTCCATACCAATCATAAGTATGTGGGACGTCAGACATTGCCGTTGTCGCCTACGGAATCATTGACTACCGACCAGCAGCGTTCGGCCTTCCAGGTACCGTTTGGTGTGATGGGGGCATATAATCTCTCTACCAACCGTTATGTAAAGCCTTACATCGGAGTGAAGGCAGGTGCTATGTTTGCCCGTAATACCACTTACTTTGGTAGCGGAGGTGTGTACGACAAATCATGGGGATTCTACGTTTCTCCGGAAATCGGTCTGAAAATTTATCCGACAGGAAAAAAATGGGGATTCCATGTAGCCGGTTACTACAGTTATGCTACGAACAAGACGCAGACATTGACTTGCGACATTGAGGGGCAGAACCATGCCGGTTTCCGTCTGGGAGTAATCTTCTGATAGAATCAGAATATAGTATAAAAGAAAAGGTCTGAACAAAAGTTCAGACCTTTTTTCGTAGCCCGTGGGGGAATCGAACCCCCCTTTCAAGAATGAAAATCTTGCGTCCTAACCGATAGACGAACGGGCCATCCTCTTGCACCGGAATACCGTGTGCGTTGTTTTTTCAGTAGCCCGTGGGGGAATCGAACCCCCCTTTCAAGAATGAAAATCTTGCGTCCTAACCGATAGACGAACGGGCCATCCTGACTTTGTGTTGAGGTGTTTCTCAATCACGGGTGCAAAGGTACGACTTATTTTTGAATATGCAAGCGTTTTGTGAAAAAAAATATGCATAATGATTCAAAAGAGTGCTGGAATGGCTTTTAAAGCCTGTCTGGGGGGGAGGTGAAAAATAGGCGAAAGTATGTTTGACTGAAAACACAAGTACGTTTTAGGTCAAACACCAAAGAGTTTTGATTGAAATGCACTTGCGCTTGAGGTAAGACGCAAAGACGTTTTTTTCAAATGTCCTTGTGTTTTTTCAAAGGTAATAATTTAACCTGATTTTTACTTGTGGTGAAGATTAAAAAAGGTTCTTTAAATTTCTCATTAAACGTTCATTTTTTTTCTTCTTTAGTTTTGCTTTGGACAATTCTTTTGTGTTTTCTATGACTGATTTCTTTAATTAAGACTCACCCTCATTCAAGAACTATTTTCGGAATTGTATGATTGCTTATGGGGATGATTGGGGAATTTTGAACTTTTTGAGAATCCTGAAAATGTATATAAGCAATATTTAAAATTGGACCTTTCTGAAGCGAAGTATACGGGTATAATCTCTCTTATAATACTCTGAAACGCGTTTTTGTACAATTTTCCATGTATTTGTACAATACTAATTATGCATATATTTAAATAATCTATAACATTGCAATGCAAATCAAAAATAAAAACCTTAAATATAGACGAAATAATAGAGAGGCGTATATAGACAACAAAAGTAATTAACAAATTTATTAAAAAAATGTATGTATGAAAAACATTAGTTTCATGGCGGTATTTGCCGCTTTCCTGTTAGCTGGTTGTAAACAGGATGCCGAAGTAAAGTTTGCTGGTGAGGAAGGTGCGAAAGTTACCTTTAGTGCATCAATCAACGAACAGAATGCTCAAGATGTATCTCGTGTTTCTGGCGTAACGTGGGATGACGGTGATGTGGTAAGTATATCTTGTGGTCCTACACAGCACAATGTTTCTTATCGCTACAATGCCGCAGACAATTCTTTTACCTCTGTTAATCGTTTTGATGAAATCTGGTTGCTGGGAAATGAAGAGTATGATGTAACAGCTTACTATCCGTTTATGGGAGAAGAAGGAACTACTCCTCCAGTTCAAAGTGTAGAGATTACTACCGAAAATCAGGCAAATGCAGAAGAACGAGTTAAATATGATTTCTTGTATGCGGCTACTAAGGCGACAAAGGCTGAGCCCAATGTGCATTTGAGTTTTAATCACGTGATGAGTCGTGTAAACCTGAAATTTGTTCCTGGAACAGATCCTGACGGAAATCCTGTTACTTTAACTAACATTGAATGTTATCTGGTTGGTATGAAGTTGAAAGGTACATTCGACACTACGACAGGTGTAGCAGCAGTAGCTGAAGATGCGGAGCTGGGTGATTTAAGACAAATATTGACAGCTGATAATAAATATACCTTCACAGCGTATTTATTGCCTCAGACAATAGGTGCAGAAGGATTGGAAATCGAAGCTGCCATGACTACAGCAGATGGTCGACGGATTTATTATTATTTGGAATTACCTGCAACTGATTGGCCTGAACTGAAATCTGGATATTCTTATAATTATACGTTGACCGCTAATGACTATATGACAGCCGATCCTACTGCTTTGGAAATTTCAGGTACAGATATTAACCCTTGGACAGAAGTAAATAAAGAAGAAACTCCCGATGCAAAGGCTTTAGGTACTGAAGCACATGTAAACGGAGCCGAATGGGGCGAAATGGAAAATGAAGAAATTGTTCCTGTTGTAAAATAATTATTTAAATGGATAAGTGATGAAAATTTATAATAACCTTTCAATATGTGCATTGGCAGGATTGCTTGCTTTTACTAGCTGTACAAAAGAGGATAGTATGGAAGGCAGTTCTGTGGCACAGTCTTTTCAGATCAGTGTTTCCGATATGGGTTTCCAGGGAATATCGGATGGACGTGCTGTGGATGAAAACTATAAGACAACTTTTGTAAAAGGAGATGCCATTGGAATGTATGGCGTAGAAAATGGTCAGCTGGTAGAGGGAATTTCCAATCGTAAATTTACTCTCAATGAAAAGGGTGTATGGGATTTGGATGGAAACCCTATAGAGTATGATAGTGAGCGTTTCAAAAATATCACATTTTATGCTTATTATCCATATCAGGAGAATGTGGTGTTTAATCCTGCTGCCGAAGACCCGTTTGCTGAGTTTGTAAGTAGCTGGGAAATTGCAGCAGATCAGGGAAGTTCAAAGTATACAAAGAGTGATTTAATGACGAGTGCAAGTCAGGCAGAAGATGGTCGTTTGCAAGGTAAAGTAACTTTTGCAATGGAACATCGTATGGCTTTAGCTGTGTTTAAAATGCCTAATTTGGTATATGATTTCACAAATGGTGGTTTGGACGATTATAGTTTGAATGTGGCTCCTAAAGAGCTGTTTATAAATGATGTGAAAACAACTCCATATTACGATGCTGCCAGTGGTACTTATATGGCTTTGGTAAAGCCTGAAACTGATTATTCTATTTCTGGTACTTATCAGGGAGCCAAGGAAATGTCATTTAGTGCTACAGGAAGTCTGGCTGGTGGTAAGGCTAAAATGTATACCATTAATGATGCTAATAAGCTAGATTACACCTTACAGATTGGTGATTACCTTTGTGCCGATGGTAATCTGGTAAGTGTAGATGCTGCAACAGTTCCTGACAATGCAATTGGTGTTGTATGTTATGTGGGTAATCCTCAGCCGCATGTGTATGCTCCAGATGATTGTTCCGAAACTCAGGATGCTTTGTATCGTGATTATCCTAACTGTTCTCATGGGTTAGTTCTTTCTTTAAATAATGCTGTTTTACCTGATGGAACAGCTACATCTCAGTATCATACAAGCAAGAGTGGAACTTATGATACATGGTTTGATTCAGATGAGGAATGGGCTGGTAAGTTTGTTTACTGCAATTCAAATCGTGATGGTAATTTGAAGAATGATGCTTTGACTATGTTCCCGGCTTTCTTTGGTTATAACAATACGGTCTTGATGACTATGGTAACAGAAGAAGGTAAAGGTTCTCCTTCTACTTGCGATAATGCTTATAGCTTTATCGTGGCCTATCGCAATGCTGTAGCAGTTCCTTCTGCTGCGACTCCCTGGTATATTCCTTCTATTAAAGATTGGCAGCAAGTTGCTGATAATCTGACCAATATTAATAAAAGTATTATAAAAGTTGGCGGTGAAGAAATGACATCTGTTGATAGTGGTGCTTTAACAGGACATTATTGGTCAAGTACTCAACGTAATGATACGTATCAGTGGACTCATGGTATGGACGGAGGAGCATATAACTTGATTTGTGAACGTGGTTCACGTGCTGGACAATTCCGCATGATGTTAGCTTTTTAAAATCAAAAATGTAAAACGGCAATATGAATAAGAAAAAGAATTATATAAAAAGAACCGCCCTTCCTATGGCGATGCTTCTTTCAGCTGTAGCTGTTTCTCCACTTTTTGGGGAAAAGGCATATGCTGCGGTAGAAGCAACTCAGCAGCAGGGAACTATCAAAGGAACGGTCGTCGATAGTAATGGTGAGCCCGTTATCGGTGCAAATGTCATCATTGAAGGTACTACTACAGGTACTATTACAGATATTGATGGTGTGTTTATGATTAATGCCAAACCTGGTACGAAATTGACTATTTCTTTCATCGGATATGAGTCGGTAACAGTACCTGCAAAAGCAAATATGCGGGTAACCTTATCAGACAATTCGACCATGCTGGGTGAGGTACAAGTAGTGGCATACGGTGTACAGAAAAAAGTCAGTGTGACTGGAGCTATTTCAAGTGTCGGTTCAGAAGAATTGCTGCGTACTCCAGTAAGTTCGGTCACTAATGTGTTGGGTGGTCAGATGACAGGTTTGACAACCGTACAGTATTCTGGTGAACCGGGTGCGGATGCTGCAGATATCCTGGTGCGTGGTAAGGCTACTTTCAATGATTCATCTCCGCTTATTCAGGTAGATGGTGTAGAACGAAGTATGACTGATATTGACCCGAATGAAATTGAGAGCGTGACAGTATTGAAAGATGCTTCTGCTACAGCTGTGTTTGGTATTCGTGGTGCCAATGGTGTAATTTTGATTACAACAAAGCGCGGTAAGGAAGGAAAGCCGAAAATTTCATTCTCAACTTCGGCAACGGTGCTTCAGCCTACCAAGATGGTGGAACAGGCTAATTCTTATCAGTATGCCACTTTCTACAATCAGTTGATGAAAAATGATGGCAAAGATCCCGTTTTTTCAGATGCAATTGTAGAGAAGTTCCGCACTCATTCTGATCCTATACGTTTCCCGGATACTCGCTGGGCTGATTATATTATGAAAAGTGCAGCACTGCAGAGTCAACACAACATGAGTGTTTCTGGAGGTACCGACAGAGTACGTTACTTTATTTCTGCTGGTGCATATACACAGGGTGGTTTGTTTAACAGTTTTAGCTTGCCATACGATGTAAGTTATTCTTACAAGCGTTTTAACTATCGTGCAAACTTTGATATTAATGTCACTAAATCAACCCTTTTATCATTTAATGTGGCTGGAAATGTAGATAATAACAGTAAGCCTCACACGAGTCAGGGAACGTCTGGTATGATTAAAAATATGTATTATGCTACTCCGTTCTCTAGTCCGGGTATTGTAGATGGAAAATTTATCACTACAGCTACAGATTATAATGATGAACAATTGCCATTTACCGGAGGTACTGGTATGGCTTATTATGGAGCTGGATTTGATAAAGTCAGCAACAATAAGCTAAATGCAGACCTTTCACTGGAACAGAAACTTGATTTCCTTACTAAAGGACTTTCATTGAAGTTGAAGGGTTCATATAATAGTGGATTTGTAGTAACAAAGACTGGTACTGGAGGTGCTGTAGCAACTTATACTCCTGTTTTACAAGAAGATGGAAGTCTAGCTTATCGTAAATCAGGTGAAAATACAGATGTAAAATATTCATATGGTACTGGTAAATCTCGTGACTGGTATATGGAGTTAGGGGTGAACTATGCTCGTTCTTTTGGCGATCATAATGTAACTGCTCTTTTCTTGTATAATCAGTCAAAGGAATATTATTATGGAAGCATGTATAGCGATATTCCTCGTGGATATGTTGGCTTTGTAGGTCGTGTGACTTATGACTGGAAAAACCGCTATATGGCTGAGTTTAATATTGGTTATAATGGTTCTGAGAACTTTGCGCCAGAACGTCGTTTTGGTACTTTCCCTGCAGGATCTATCGGTTGGATTATGAGTGAGGAAAAATGGTTCCAGCCTTTAAAACCTTGGGTAACTTTCCTTAAGCTTCGTGCCAGTGTCGGATTGGTAGGTAATGACCGCCCGATTAATAAAGATTTGCGTTTCCTTTATACGCCTGATCCTTACGAAGTGAACAATTCTAGTTTGCCGAACCGTAATGGAGGTTATGCCTACTCTTTTGGTATAGAGAATGGTACTGCTAGTTTGGGTGCACGTGAATCTTCAAAAAATAATGCTAATGTAGGATGGGAAACCGCCTTGAAGCAGAACTATGGTGTAGACATGAACTTTTTTGATGACCGTTTGCGTACTTCTGTTGATTACTTCCGAGAGCATCGTAAGGATATCTTGTTGATTGATGGTACAGCTCCTGGTCTGTTGGGTTTCACGGTACCTTATGCTAATCTTGGAGAGGTAAAGAGCTGGGGGTGGGAGCTTTCATTGAACTGGAATGATAAAATTGGAGAAAATTTCCGCTATTGGGCAACCTTCAATTTGTCTTATAACCAGAATGAAATTCTGGAAAACAAGCAGGCACCTCAGAGTTATGATTATCAGTATACTAAGGGACGCCGTATCGGAGCTCGTTCACAATATGTATTCTTCCGTTATTATGATGAGCAAACTCCTGAGTTGTATGAAAAAACATTTAATCGTCCATACCCAGAACAGATTCAGACCTTGAGAGATGGAGATGCGGTATATGTTGACTTGAATGGTGACCGTAAAATTGATGCAAATGATATGAGTTACGATTACGGTTATACAGATGATCCGGAATACATGGCTGGTTTGACTTTAGGGTTCAGCTGGAAAAACTGGGAAGTAAATACCCAATGGACTGGTGCCTGGAATGTGAGCCGTATGATTTCGGATGTATTCCGTCAGCCTTTCTTTGCTGCTGCTGATGCTTCTCAGGGAGGTTTGCTGGCATATCACTTGAATAATACATGGACAGAGGAAAATCCGTCACAGAGTGCTAAATATCCTCGCGCAACTTTTGATAATCGTAATAATAACTATGCTACTTCTACATTGTATGAACAAGATTCTAAGTATCTGCGATTGAAAACATTGCAGGTTGCTTATAATTTTAATCTTCCTATAATGAAGAAGTTAGGATTAAATACGTTCCAGTTGGCATTCAGTGGATATAACTTGTGGACTCTGACTCCGTATTTGTGGGGAGATCCGGAAACTAGAGCATCTAATGCTCCTTCTTATCCCTTGTCTAAAACTTACACATTAAGCCTGAAGCTAGGATTTTAAAAAATAAAGATTGAAAATATGAAACTAGGATATAAACTTCTGTTCGGCGCATGTGTAGCTGCTAATTTAGTAGCTACATCTTGTGTGGACGATATGAAATTTGGCAATTCTTTCTTGGAAAAAGCACCGGGAGGAAGTGCAACCATAGATACGGTATTCGGGAGCGTAATCTATACGCAGCAGTTCCTGAATTCAATATATGGACGTCAATATTATGGTCTACCTTATAAGAATGATGCCTCTTTGCCGGCATCTAGCAGTCCGTATTGTGGAAAAATTGAGGCTTTAACAGACTGTTGGCAATTGCATTGGCGTGATGCACAGTTGTACACTCAATATTACAGCGGTATCCATACAGCAAACTATGGTACTAATCAGGATAAATTCTGTTACAATGATGAGAAAGTATGGGAGGTTGTACGTTGGTGTTGGCTGTTGCTGGAAAATATTGATCGTGTGCCAAATCTTGATGAAAATGAGAAGGCACGTATGATTGCTGAAGCAAAATGTCTGATGGCTGTACGTTATTTTGATATGTTCCGTCATTATGGTGGTCTTCCTTTGCTGGCTGCCTCTTTCGAAGGAAATGAGTCTAGTTATGAATGTCCTCGTGCAACTGTGGAAGAAACAGTGAACTTTATGATTAAGTTGCTGGATGAGGCGATTAATTCTGGAGCACTTCCTTGGGCTTATGGAGTTGGTGATGATGCGGATGGAAGTTCTACTTATGTAGGGCGATGGACAATGGCAGGAGCTATGGCATTGAAATGTAAGATTTGGCAGTTTGCGGCATCTCCTTTATTTAATGATAATCAGGGTTATGCAGGAGGCGCTTCGGAAGCTGAACAGCAGCACTTGGTATGGTATGGTGGTTATCGTCAGGAACTGTGGGACAATTGCTTGAAAGCATGTGAGGACTTTATGCGCGAATTGCAGGCTCGTGGGTTCTATGAATTGAATCAGTCTGTAAACACAACTCCAGCAGGTTATCGCTATGCTTATCGTATGGGATATTTGTATCAGGGTAGTAAAGAGGTTCTCCATTCAGTACGTGTGCAAATGGGAGATGCTTTTAACTCCAGTACTTATTTCTGGCATAGTTGGAGTGATTACGGTCGTAATTCTTATACTCCGACACAAGAATATGTGGAAATGTTCCCGTGGGCTGATGGAAAACCTTTTAACTGGGAGGAAACAGAAGCTGCTGGAAAACTGGATGAAATGTTTATGAAAGGAACATTGGCCGATAAGAATCTGGAATTGACACGTGACCCTCGTTTGTATGAAACCGTGATTGTTAATGGTTTGCCTAAAATGTTGGACTGGTCGAATACGGCTGGTTTGATGTCAGGACAACCTTATGAACTTTGGGTAGGTGGTTACGATGCCGGAAATAACTCTAAGTTTGAAACCATGCGTTTTGCTACAGGATATGATAACATGAAGTATTATATCGGAACTGAATATCAGCGTAAGTATTGTCAGTGGGTAACTTTACGTTTATCAGATATCTACCTTACTTATGCGGAAGCATTGTTACAGGCTAAAGGAGATAATCAAGGCGCTTTGCTTTGGATTAATAAAGTGCGTGAACGTGTTGGGTTAGGTAAACTGGAAGACTGTAATCCAGAAAAAAATCTGACATCTAATAAAGACAATCTGTTGGAAGAATTGTTGCGCGAACGTGTGTGTGAGCTTGGCATGGAAGATGCACGTTTCTTTGATTTGATTCGTTATAAACGCGCAGACCGTTTTGAAAAGGAATTACACGGGTTGCTGATTTATCGTTTGAATGATAAAGGAGAACGTGTAGAAGAGAAATGGTTTGAAGGAGACCAAAATAAAGGAGCTGCTCAGCCTGTTCATTTTGATTATGAGAGATTTACTCTTTATAATGTACGTCGTTATTGGTGGGATTATGGCTTTGAGCCGAAATGGTATTTGTCACCGTTCCCTCAAACTGAAATTAATAAAGGTTATGGATTAATTCAGAATCCAGGATGGTGATTTATAAATGTATATGTAATTGATTTTTGATAATAGCTTTATGAAAAAATATAAAAATCTGATGTGGGCATGCCTTGCCAGTCTGGCTATTCCTGCTGGTGCTCAAGATGCAGACAACAATATCAGAGGTATGGTTGTCGATAAATGGGGGCATCCGGTTTATGGTGCTTCTGTCATGGTGAAGGGTATGCCGGAAACTAGAGTAGAGACTGATAAAGATGGAAAATTTTCAATAGAGGCTTCTGCTGGACAACAATTGAATATTGTGTCTGTGGATAAAGGTATGACTACAGTAAAGGCTGAAGGAAAATCATTGGTAAAAGTTGTGCTGAATTATGCAGGACAGTCTATCGATGTAGGAGCGGGCCGTACTTTTACTCGTTCTGAATCTACAGCTGCAGTGTCTACTATTTATAATGAGGATTTTGATAAGCGCAGTGCTAAAAATGTATCTAATTCTCTGATAGGACAGGGTATGGGTATGATGGTCCTGCAAAACTCAGGAAACTATGCAGATGTGGAACCTACTTTCTATGTGAGAGGACTTCAGAGTCTGTCTAGCAGCTCTCCATTAATATTGGTTGATGGACTGGAAAGAGATATGAGTTTGCTGAGTCCTGAAGAAGTAGAATCTGTATCTGTTCTGAAAGATGCCGCAGCTGTTGCTTTGTATGGTTATAAAGGCATTAACGGAGCAATTTTGATTACAACTAAGCGCGGTAAATACAATTCTAAGGAAATCAGGTTTACGTATGATCACGTAAATAATTATATGAGCCGTAAACCGGAATTTGTAGATGCATCTACCTATGCTCAAGCTTATAATGAGGCACGTGGTTATGAAGGTTTATCTCCTCGTTATGCTGATAAGGAAGTGGAATATTTCCGCAATGGAGAATATCCTTATTTGTATCCGAATGTAAACTGGCTGGATGAAACATTTAAGAATTCAGGTATTTCTAATAAATATACAATTGAATTCCGTGGAGGTGGATCTAAATTCCGCTACTATTCTATGCTTGATTTAGTAACAGACAGAGGTTTTGTTAAAGAAGGTGATATGAATGATGGGTATTCTACTCAGAATAAATATTCGCGTGCAAATTTACGTACTAACATGGATATTGACGTGAGCAGAACCACAAAACTGAAAGTGAATATTTTGGGAACTTTGTCCGAATCTCTTCGTCCGGGTGCTTCTGCAAATCTTTGGGACATGATTTACACTGTACCTGCTGCGGCTTTTCCTATTAAAGATGAAGATGGATTGTGGGGAGGAAACAATACTACTTGGTTAGGTACTCAGAATCCGGTAGCTCAATCACAAGGAGCAGCTTATTCTAAGGGGCATACACGTAGCTTGTTTGCCGATATTACATTAAATCAGGATTTGTCTGCTGTTACAGAGGGACTTGGGTTCAATTTCCGCTTGGCATACGATAATTATTCTTCAATTTGGGAAGATCACAGTCAGGCTTACCGGTATGGAGGATATGTGGTGTCTTATGATGAGTTGACCGGACCTTTGTATACTCATACAACAGCTGGTGAACCTACTGAAATGGGAAAGAGTGCAAGTATTAATAATTGGGCACGTCAGTTCAATTTCTCTGGAGGTTTTGATTATAATCGTACTTTCAGTGATAAACATGATGTATATTCTCAGTTGAAATGGGAATATGAATATCGTGATTCATACGGGTTGAATACGACTATTTATCGTCAGAATGTGTCATGGTTTACTCATTATGGATATGACAAGCGTTATTTTCTGGATCTGGCTTTGGTAGGTTCTGGTTCTAGTCTGCTTGCTCCAGGACATAAATGGGCGTTCTCTCCTACAGTGTCTGCAGCATGGGTACTTTCTGAAGAAGATTTTATGAATAATGCAGCATGGATTGACTTTTTGAAACTTCGTGCTTCATTTGGTATTATCAATGCAGATTATTTGCCAGCTAGTGATGTATATGATTATTGGGATCAGATTTATACAACAACAGGTACACGCTATATGTTCAATAGTGCGTATGATTCTACATTTGGTACTACAGAACTTGGTCGTTTGGCTAGTACAAATTATACACATGAAAGAGGATATAAATATAATGTCGGTATAGATGCAACTTTATTTAAAGGCTTGAATCTTTCAGTCGATGCGTATTACCAGCGTAGAAATAATATCTGGGTTTCTTCTGAAGGTAAATACACAGCTGTCTTAGGACAGACTCCTCCGTATGAAAACGCAGGTGTGGTAGATAGTTGGGGAGGTGAGTTTAGCCTTGATTATACGAAGCGTATCGGAGATGTAGTATTGAATGCAGGAGGTAGCTTTAACTGGAATCGAAACGAAATTAAAGAGCAGTTGGAAGAACCTAGAATGTATGATAATCTTGTGCAAACAGGTCATTCATTGAATCAGATTTATGGTTTGGAAGCTGTAGGTTTCTTCAAAGATGCAGATGATATTGCTAATAGCTTGCCTCAAAGTTTCGGAACAGTATATCCAGGAGATATTAAGTACCGTGATGTGAATGGAGATAAAGTAATCAATAGTAATGACGTAACGGCTATAGGTTATAGCACTGTTGCTCCAGAAATCTACTATACGTTCCATTTGGGAGCAGAATGGAAGGGACTTGGCTTTGACGCCCAGTTCCAGGGAACAGGCCGTTATTCTGCCATCCTGAATACGAAGAGTATGTTCTGGCCTTTGCTGAGCACAACTACGCTTTCTACTCATTATTATGAAAATCGTTGGACTCCTGATAATCAAGATGCAAAATATCCTCGATTGAGTACTCAGAGCAATACGAACAACTACCAGACAAATACAGTGTGGTTGGCAGATCGTTCCTTCTTGAAACTCCGCAATATTGAAGTTTATTATAATTTCCCTAAATCATGGTTGCAGAAAACAAAATTCATCGGAGATGCAAGATTGTATGTACGAGGAGTTGATTTGCTGTGCTTTGATAAGATTGATGTGTTAGACCCTGAATCTTATGGAGCAACAAACCCATTGAACAAGAGTCTGATTGTTGGTTTGAAAGTAGGTTTTTAATCTTAAAAGAAACGAAGAATGAAACTTAGAAAAATTGTCTATGGTATGTTGTGTATGGGAGCATTGGCTTCGTGCTCAGACCAAATGAACTACCATGAATATAATAATTATGATGAAGATTTTGTGAAGCTGAATTTTGGAAATGTAGGAGGTCTGGTTACTACTATTTACTTGGATCTAGATACCGATTTTGGAAATTATTCAGGTGCAGTAATGGGATCGGCTACAGATGAATCACAGTATGCATATACAGGAAACTCTATTGAGACATTTTATAACGGGGCTTGGAGTCCGATAAATGCTCAAAGTGGGACATGGAATACTTGTTATTCTGGTATCTCTAATTGTAATTTATTCTTGGATAAGTATCTTGGCCTGACATTTCCAGAGTTAGAGCAGAATGCAGACTATAAGCCTCAGATGTTCCGTTATAATAACTACCAGTATGAGGTACGTTTCTTGAGGGCTTATTTCTACTTTAATTTAGTGCGACAATATGGTGATGTTCCATTTACAGATCATTTTATGTCTGCCGATGAAAGTAATTCTTTAGGTCGTACTCCTGCTAAGGATATATTTGATTATATTATTTCTGAATGTGATGAGATAAAAGACTTGATAATAGAAGATTATGCTAATCTTCCAGCAGATGTGGTACTGCCTAGTGAATCTCCAGAAACAGGACGTGTAAATAAGGCTACCGTATTAGCTTTGAAAGCTCGTGCAGCTCTTTATGCGGCAAGTCCGTTGTTCAACACGGAAAATAATCCAGAATTGTGGCATCGTGCAGCTACGGCAAATAAAGAGTTACTGGATTATTGTGTGAACAATCGTGGAATGAAGCTGGTAGATGATTATGCTTCTTTGTGGGATAAGAATAACTATAAAAATGCAACTGATGAGTTGATTTTTGGTCGTCGTGCCAACAAGGAGTCAAGCTCTATGGAATCTTATAATTATCCTGCCGGTATTGAAGGTGGAAAAGGAGGAAACTGCCCTACACAAAATCTGGTGGATGCATATGAAACTACCGACGGTTATCCGGTTCGTTTGGTTGATGGCGTATGGAAAGCGGAAGGAAGTACCGTGTTTAATCCTGCAAAACCTTATGAGAACCGTGATCCACGTTTGAAAATGACAATTTGTGTAAATGAAGAGGTAGAATGGCCTACTTGGAATGAAACTCCAATTTATACTTATCAGGGAGGTGCAAATGGACAGCCTTTGAATGGAGGTACTCCAACGGGATATTATTTGAAGAAATACTGTCAGGGAGACATTGACCTTCGTTCTAATAGTACTTATAAGTCAGCTTATCATACGTGGATTACTTATCGTTTGGGAGAATTCTATTTGAATTATGCGGAAGCTGTATTCCGTTATTTAGGAAATGCAGATGCAACGGATGCCGAGTTTACTATGTCGGCTCGACAGGCTGCCAGTATGACGCGTGAGCGTAAAGGAGTGAATATGCCTGCTTTCCCGTTACGTATGTCAAATGAAGATTTTTGGGAAGCATATAAGAAAGAACGTATGGTGGAACTTGCTTTTGAAGGACATCGTTTTTGGGATGTTCGCCGTTGGAAAGAAGCTGATAAATATTTTTCAAGTGTAGACGGTTTGCAAATAACTAAGACTGGTGACAATGCGGATGGAACAGGTATCTACTCTTATGCAATTGTGAAGAATACTCGTCAGTGGGACGATAAGATGTATTTCTTCCCTATACCTCAATCTGAAAGAATGAAGAATCCTAATTTAGGTCAGAATCCGGGCTGGTAAGCCTGGATTCCAGATTGGAAATCAAGTATAAATATTAAAAAATAAAATATATCATGAAAAGACTATTTACAAGTTTCTTAGGTGCTGTCTGTCTTTTTGCATT
>ERZ772861.2023-NODE-2023-length-14703-cov-3.139268_pt1 | contig 14703 bp, 17 predicted proteins | sample MGYA00512135_ERZ772861 | MGnify/ENA primary metagenome ERZ772861 (study PRJEB29015, sample SAMEA2737700) | human gut metagenome | biome: human gut; feature: human-associated habitat; material: faeces | place: China | collected 2012 ...
ATTAAAGAATCTATTTCATTTAATATTAGTTCATCAATATCATTATTTTCTAAAATGTTTTCTAAATCTTCGATAGATACATTATCATCGAGAATAATACTATCTGACGTTAATTCAAAATATTCAATATGATTATTATAAAATGTATCTAGTTCGTATTCAAAATCAAAATTATTAATAATTTCTAACTTTTCCTTTTCATTAACATTTAAATTATAAATTATTTTATTTATGATTTTTATTAAGCTTTGTTTTGATACTTCTGCCTTAACTTTTCTATTTTTTAAATTAATCATTATACTTATTAAGATATAATCAAATGGTATTTCCATAAAACCTCCTGCGTTCTTATATATATTATCATTATTTTTTTAATAACACAATAATGTTTTAATAATTTTGTGGTATAATTATAAACGAGATAGAAAAGAAAATATTTTTTAGTAGAAAGGAAGGATATGTTAAACAATGGTGATACTATCAAAGAAAGTATCAAAAAATTGAATAATGAATTTAATAGAATAAAAAGAATGGGATATGTTCCAGAGGTTCATCGTGGATATGGTGGTATTGGTGATACATTTGAAAGATTATTAGGAAAAGAAAAGTCTGATTTTTGTGTACCCGATTATGATGGTATTGAAATTAAAACAAGAAGAAGTTTTAGTAAGGGTTTAATTGGTTTATTTGGTTCAGTACCTGATGGTGAAGAACTCTTTGAACTTGATAGACTAAGGGAAAAATATGGATATCCAGATAAAGAAATTAGAAGTGCCAAAGTATTATATTCTGTAGTATATGGTAATATGTTATGTCAGGTTGGAACAAAATATTTTTTTAAATTAGATGTTGATAGAAAAGAAGAAAAGGTATTTTTATGCGTATTTGATAAAAATCTTAATTTATTAGAAAGAAGTGTATATTGGTCTTTCTTTACATTAAAAAATAAATTATATTGTAAATTGCGATATTTAATGCTCGTAGATGCTTGGACAAATAATATAGATGGAAAAATGCACTATAAGTATTACAAGGCTACTTTCTATAAATTAAAAGATATTGACATTTTTATTGATTTGATTGATAAAGGCTTTATAGCGGTTACTTTTAAAATTAGCGTTTACAGAGGAAATTATAGATATGGACTTCCTCATAATCATGGGTTAACTTTTGGTATTAGTAATGAGCATTTGCCTTTGCTTTATGATGAATACAAGTGGTAATGGGACACCTCATTCTCCACTTGTTATATTTAAATTTTTTAGGTACTAAGTTATTGGCTTGGGATCATGTGGTTGCAGAAAATAAATATTAAAAAAGAACTATCGCTAGTTCTTTATTTTTCAATAATGGTCGGGAAGACAGGATTTCAAGCATGTCAATCAATACAAACCCTTTAAATATAATGAATTTGCTTATTTTTCAAGTGCTTAGTTCAATATTTTTTGTCATTTAGTCCAATGTTTTTTTGCCTAAATAGTGCGACCACGAGACAAAAATAAGACCAAAACAAGACCAAAATTAGACCTTGTTTTTTTTATCGTCTTTTATTGGCGTTACTGTCCAACCGCTTGGTGTTTTGCCATTCGGGCATCCTATAAACCCAACAAACTTCAAAGGCTTTACAACTCTTTTGCTTTTCACGTTCTCACCCCCTCCCATTTAATTATTTATCCTAACACAAACAAATAATAAAGTAAATAAAAAACTATAGATTAACTACTCTGTTAATGTCTATAGCTTTTCTTTTTGGCATACTATTGGTTTGAAACCATGCTCTTTTATTTTTTAAATTATATTTAATTATTAAAATAGTATCTTTTCTTCTTGTTAGTCTATAAATAAATTGCTTATCGCTTATTCTTTTTTCAACCATATTATCCCCTCATTTGGCTGAATATTATAGCATAATTTAAGAAAAAATGCAAATCGAGGCATAAAAAAAGAAGTAGATGCTTAGCCTACTTCAATTTAATATAATCTTACATTGTCCCAATTTGTAGTTCCATTTTGGATATTCAAATTAACTTGTCTTTGAACTTCATCATAGTTAGAGCCTAGTGCATTTCTTCTATCTTCACCATTTCCAAAGTCTCCTCTGACAGTCTTTCTAACTAAATCTAGAATATCAACGCTTGGCTCTGGTGCAGGTGCTAATATTTCATTAACTCTAGCTTGCACTTCTGCATATCTATCGCCTAATGCATTCTTTCTATCTTCGCCATTACCATATTTACCAGCGATAACTTCTTGTGCTAATTCCTCTGTAGTTTTTTCCTTGATTGGCTCCGGATTATTAATCTTATTTGCTTCATCTGCGATATACTGCATTTTGCTTCTTAAGTAGTCGCCAGGACAAGTAGTATTTGTGAACATTGAATGCCAAGTTAAATTTTTGCCAGGTACTAACATTCCCAAGTCTCTTCTGTTAGCGATATCTGCTACCAATCTAATAAGACTGTTTAAAGCATTATCAGATACAGGCCAATTTCCTCCTGTTTGTGAGTTAGAAGTTTCAATTGTTACTGACTTACAGTTTGAATCCCAATTTGAATTAGTCCATGCGGTATTGTCTTCATCTACGTAGCTAGCAATTCTTCCGTCATTACCAATACCATAATGCGAACTGCCATATCTACCTTTTGCTTGAAATATTCTACCACATTGTTCTGCTGAAAGAACTCCTGCCATATGATGGATTGTAATAGCTTCAATAGTTCTTCCACTTCTTCCATATGTAAAATTACCTTCATAAGCAGGTACATTTACATCTACTAAACTTGATTTACTCATCTACTTCATCACCTTTACCATTGCTTAACTCTAATTCCATTTCTTCAGTTAATACTAATTCTTTGCTATTCATTAATATCACTACCTTTCTTATCACTCTTAGCAAAGTAAAATGTCATTATCATCATTACCATTGGTACAAACTGCTCTGATGTTACTTTATCAGCAAACCATCCAACTACCAATGCTAAGATCATTATTATTGTCATTATACTTTTTAAATCAATTAATTTTGCTATTTTTTTTAATACTTCGTTTTTCATTACAATTTACCTTCTTTCTTTAATTTCTCCCACTTGTCGTGAACAAAACTATTACCACCATGTTGGCAATAATCATCATATAATTCATAACTTATCAGTTTTTGTTCTGATGAAATTTCTTTTTTATCTGCCAATTCCATAAAATTAATTAAGTTTGTCTTTGTATTTGATAGATTATTTTTTTTGATCTCTTTTTTAATTGGTTCTAATAGTTTGTTCAATGCACTTATGAGAGCCTTTTTTAAGTATGCGATAGAACCTATAAGTGCTACTATAAATGCCAAAACTTTGGCTATCTGCCCTAATGTTATGCTTTCCATTACTCATCCTCTCCCATTTCTTCTTCTACATATAATTCATTTAATTTACTATCATCAAAATTATCTGCCAAAAAGATAATTGTTGCATAGTAAGGTTTATGTTCTTTTTCTTTTTCGGTGGCAGGTATATACACATCGTTGACATCTCTTATATGTTTATTTTCATCTGCTATTAATACTTTTTTCTTTCCATATCTTCTTATTTCCATACATTACACCTCCTAACTTACTGTCCAACCTTTTGATTGAGCATTTGACAACGCTTGTTGTCCTTCTTCGCTTGTTAGTTTTGCTAGATTTGTTGAACCAAATACTACTTGCTGTGGTTTACAACCTTTGGTTTTTATATCATATAAATTATTTAGTACATTTATTATAGATTGTTCTGTCAATTTGGGTGATGATAAGTTTAATGTATAGTTTGGAAAATTGGCAGAAGCAGTTGTTAAATACGCCTGTCCTAAATTTAATAGACCATTTAATGTCGTTAAAGAACGACAGCCATTAAACATATCTCGTACAGTAATTACATTACTCGTATCTAATTGTGGTAATGCTGTTAGAGAATTGCAACCACTAAACATGCTGTTCATAGTAGTTACTTTACTCGTATCTAATTGTGGTATTGTTTTTAAAGAATTACAAACGTTAAACATACCTTCCATAGTAGTTACTTTACTTGTGTTCAATTGTGGTATTGTTTTTAAAGAATAGCAGTAATAGAATGTATTATACATAGCAGTTACTTTACTTGTGTCTAATTGCGGTATTGTTTCTAGAGAGTAACAATTACCAAAAGCAGCAGACACACTCGTTATATTACTTGTATCTAGTTGTGGTAGTGCTGTTAGAGAATAACAGTTAGTAAACACACCAAATAAACTAGTTAAATTACTAAAATCAATGCTAGGTAATGCTAACAATTTATAATAATTTTGAAAATTTTTCTTAGTTGTATTTTTGGGTAAAAATCTAGTATCGCTACTATCATCGCCTTCAAGTTCTACACTACTTAATTTAAACATATCATCTTCACTATCATTCCATTGAACACCATTATCATTATAGTAATCAATTTCTTCATCAGTCCATCCTATTTGTTTTAAGCCTGCTCTATCATAAGAGCCTGTGAATTGCGAACTATTTATTGATACTTTGACCTTACTATAACCATCTAAATCTTCATCAGAAGCATTGTAGGTACCATTTTCTGTTATTGTTTTACTAGCAGTCTTTACTGTGTAACCATTTACTTTTACTTTAGACAAACCAGTATAACCTGTATCTGGTATTATTTCTTGTGTTTCTTTAGTAGGTGTTACTTCTTTTTCTTGAGTAATTGGATCTATATAAATAACAGAATTATTAAGGTTTCCGTTCAATGACTTTTTAATGTTTAAATTGCCACTTAATTTTAGTTTTTCTTCTATCATTAGTCTGCTCCTTCTGGATAAAGAATTATTTTTTTTGCTCCATCATCATCATAACCAATGATTGTATCATCGCCATTTAATTCGATTTCATACCAATATTCAAGTGGTTTATTAGTCATTTCGCCTATTTTCATTTCTTCTCCTGATATATCTATATCTACACTTGTAGACCCCGTTGCAGGTGTTATTTCTTTTCTTAAAATTGGCGACATATTTAATTCTTTCTTACCATAAATTGAAAATATAATTTTGTCTCCATCTTTAAATGTATATTTCTCATCCTTATTATCAATAGAGAATTCAATTAGTAATCTATCTCCTCTATTAATATGAATTTCTTTATCTATTATTTCCATATTTATCATCTCCTTACATTAATTTTATGGCAGCCATCCAAGTGCCGTTTTTACCAAAACCATTATTCATATACGCTGTACCGACGGTTCTGCTATCATAACTGTTTGCCCATAATGTAACATAATATGTCTTTGTTGGATCTAATACTACAAGTGTTGGTGGTAATGATTCTGACCAGAAGTTGTTTCCACTCGGCTGAGCTAGTGTGTGCGATTGTTGATTGTTACCTAATACAAGATTGTTATTACTATCTCTAAGTTCTAAATATGCTGACATACCATATTGACCACAAGTTTTACCCATTATTACGGCGAGCGTAGTATTTTTTATTTCCAATCTATTCCTAGACGGATATGCACCCAAATCACCGTTTTCTTGCCAATTTTCCCAGCCAGTTATTTGAACTGGATTTGTTATTTCTTTTGTTTCAAAATTAGTATTCATTTTACAATAACTTATATTTTTCGTTTTAACAATATCCAAATTTATTTCATCCAATTTATCATTTAAATAATTACAACTATATCCATTTGTAGTGGAAGAGTTAGCCGAATTTTTATTAATGCCTATAGTTTCATCATTTAGATAGGCAGTGCCATATAGCCAAAATTCTTTATCACCAACAGCGATGGTTTCTTGACCTTTTGGTAAAGTTATAATCTCTGTGTCAGAAGAGCCCACTGTTAAGAACTTATCTTTTAAAATGACTTTAAATTGGTATTCTTCATTATAATCAAATAAATTGCCTAAAGACAAATCATTAAATCTAAATGTGCTATTTGTAATCGTTGGAGTTATACTTCCACCATCAGTCCAATCTGTTTCTCCTGACTTTCTATATTTAAAACTACCACTAAGTGCATTTGGTACAGTATCAGTAAATGAACCATTGTAGTAAGCACCATTACAATTTAAGATAGCCTCATTTGATGTTCCTTCTGGTCTAGTTATCGATATAGTATTTATATGTAACTTGATGTAATCAATCATATCTAAAGTAGTATCCGAAGAATTTGGGTAACCTCTACTATCAGTAGCAGATACACTTACTTTATTTGAACCAATTGTACTAAATTGCTTTTGCCAGAAAACTTCATTTTGTCCAGAAGTTCCACTTTTTTCACTCGAAGATGCGGTTTGCCCATCATTTAAATTTATTGAAAATTTCTTTATTTCCGAACTTTTTCGCGATTCTGCTATCACATTTACTGTCGGTTTAGATATATACTTTATAAACTTTGTAGTACTACCAGTAACTGCAGTAACTTCATTATTGGAATCAGATACCACTGCTCTAACACGAGGTTTACACATACTCTCTTTAGCATATAAGTTAAATGAAGTACTCTGTGTATCACCGATTTGTGTACTTCCATTATATGTAGTACAATAAATCGTTCCGGAAATTTCAGTATCATTTGGAATTAAAGCATATATACTATCAGCTATTTCACTAGTTTGAAATTGTACTGTAGTTTCACTTGTCTTTGTCACAATAGTGCCAGTTAAAGTGCCTATCTTGTAAGTTAATGTATTAGTAAATGAAGAAGACTTCTTATCTATACTGATAATTGCATTATCACCAATGTATGGGCTACTACAAGCAACGCCACTCGCTCTAGGTATAGTAGCAAGTGAAACAGTCCCACTAGCACTAGAATAACTAGGTGTAAAATAACTACTAGACATGCTAGCACTAACACTAACATTTTTGCTTCCATCATTATTATGCTTTACTGTCTTAGAATAAGAAGCTACCTCATACCACTCACCACCATTTATATAAGTTGGATATGGTATGTTGCCACTCAAATCATAAGAAGAACCATCTATGGTTATATTTCCAGTCCAATTTCCACCGACATAACTTTGTGAACTAGCTCTACCCAAATACATTGTAACTGTTACTGGAGAAGTATTGTTTGTTATATCATAATTTCCCTCTGTAACTTCCAATTTAAATGTCCATTGGCTGTTGTTAGTACTTCCATTTATTGTTGCCATATATTACACCTCCAAGTCTTCTAAATCTTCTATTAATTCTTTTAAATGATAGATTTTTGTTACTTTTTTATTGTTCTTAGTAGACTTAACAAACTTTAAGTATCCTATTTGAGCAGTACCAGTAACAATAAGTTTATCTATACCAGAACCTTTGTTGTTGAAGATAGCATTTAATTTCTCGTAGTTATATACTCTTATGCCTGTGTTATCTAGTAATGAATTATTTGAATCGCTCGAAGTTCCTACTGATAAACCTTTAGTGCTAAAACTAAAATTCATATCAGTGATCTTGCCTTCAAGTGTTTGAATAGTACCATTTTGAGTTTCTAGACTTTTTTGTACATTCTTAATTGATATGTCAAAATTGTTTACTGTTTGGGTAACCTGTGAAACTTGTTCAGATGTTTCGTCAGTCTTAGAAACAACACTTGCTATTTTTTGATTCTGCTTGTCAACATCAATTTGGGTATTTTTTAATATTTCCGCCAAACTTGAATCTTGTTTTGTCTTAATTTCTTGTTTACTTAGGGCTGGACTTTCTATAACACTTGAAAAGGAACCATCATAAGTAAATTTGTGTTTTAACACATAAGTATCAAAATATTCAGTACTACTTGTGTAAACTCTAATTTTGTGGCCAAGTTTTAAAAATGGCTTACCATAGTATGTAATTAATTTACAATCAACATATTTCATACCTTTAACTCTGTTCCATATTGCAGTAATAGCTTGTTGTCTTAGTTCAGCATTATGTAAGATGTAATCTTCACTTATTACTAATTGGTTTTCACCATTCACAGATATACTGTCATCATCTTTTTTTGTTACATTTTCACTATCAATTTGACTATTTTTAATGATTAAACAATTTATAGGACCGCATATAACTTGTCCACCATCTACACTGCTATAATCATTTAAATTGAAGGTGTAATCTGGTTCTTCACTATCACTTAGCCAACATAAGTCAATTTTGTTAGTGCCATTATCTATATCCGCAAAGGAACAAGCAATTTTGCATATTGTTTGTAATACTGTTCTGTTTTTTTCTCCATTTGTGAATGGATTATTATCAATTGAAATTGTACTATTTAAAAATGTTGTTGTTTTTGGTATTAATCCCAACTGATTGCATACATCTATATAGAGGTCAGCTAAAGTCTTATCACTTGAGGAATAGTCTATATTGCATATATATTTATCATCAAGTTTTGTATACAATTCCGAATATGCCGTTATTTGGCTCATTTTTGCCGTTATTTCATTGTTTGAGCGTTCGATAGTATATTTACCCATATCAATGTATTCCGTGCTTGTATCGCCAAATTTCACGCCAATCTGGGCTTGTATGGATTTATCAGTCAAATTGTTTTGCTCTGCTATAAAATTTGCTTTCAAACATTTTGCATATACTGAACCAATAATATTTCCATCCACATAGCAGCCACTGTCTATTTCGAGGCTCTGTAAGTTATTTGAATTTGTTATTGGTGTATCTATTCCATCTACAATTATTTTTCCTAAGCGATTAGCATTAGCTCTGTTTTTGCATTCATTTATAAAATTTGTACTTGCCATAATCCACCTACAATTCAATTACTGCTTGTGAGGCAGGATTATATAATTCTACAAATCCATCAGGCGTTTTATAAGGCAGCATTGCTTGTACTACTCTATCGCCACGATATCAAGATATATTTTGCCATTGTTTTGTAAATGGATTTAGAAAATCTACACTTAGCGTTGGTGCTTTTATTATCTCGGCATAAAAGTCTACAACTTCATCATCTGTAAGCGGTCTGCTTACTAAATCAATTCTCCATTTAGTATTTATTACGTTAAGCACCATAGTGCCATCTGCATTGGTAACATCACGGCCGCTATTTTTTGATACATCATACCATGATATCTTTGTTTGATTTGATAAGTATTTAGATATATCTACACCATTTAATTTGACTTTCGATATTGTAAGTACTGGACCAGCCAATACATACTTATAGCCATTTGAGGTAAATTCTTTTATCATAATTTCACCATCTTTCATTTTCCCTTGAAAGAAAGTACTACACTTTTTATAAAATATGGTATAATTTGAATATAGGAGGAAGAAATGAAAAATAAAATAATCGGAATAATACTTTGGTGTTTACTTATATTAAGCGTGATATTGTTAATTTTCTTTTGCAACAAAAATATAGGATATGAAGTATCTGAATTAAAACCCAACTCATATTTGAGTACTGCCCATTTAAGAGGAACCTTAAAAAATGTTTCTAATGAAGATTGCAAAGAGGTTCAAATCATTGTCACATTTTCAAGTGGAGCCATAAAAGAAGATGGTTGGCTCTTAATAGAATCTCCAAAGCCTGGCGAGTCAATTTCGTTCAATGAAATTTTGTATAGTAACACTGATGTTTCAAATATTGAAGACTATAATATAAAACTTAAGAAAATTAAATGTATGATTGAAAATTAGTCAAATTTGCATTTTTTATAAAGCCGGTATATTTATTGGACATATTCCGGCTTGTTTTGTTTTTTGATTTATGCCATTAATTGCAGTATCAACAATTATTCCTTCATCAGCATGTACATTAATTTCTGCAATCCCGCCGCTACTACACTGACTCATAGCGCTGTAAACAGCACTATATATTGCACTTGCTATTTGTGATTGATTCAATATTTCTGTTTTACCATTTGCATTTCCTAGTATCTCTGGGCCATTTTCTCCTGCAAAAACTAAACTTCCATGACTTGGTACGCCGCCATTTGCATATTGTTGTATGTTTTTCCATGAGCCGTTTGAATACACTCCACCTTTTGCTCTAAATCCGCCACCGCCACTAACAGTGGAAAAGCCGAATCCTAAGAACGTATTTTTCAATCCCTCAATCCAATTATTTACAGTAGTCTTGGCGCCACTAGTGTCAGCCTTGACTTTAATGGTTGGATTTATTTGATTGATACCAGATTGTAATTCATTGCTTATGTTATAACCCTTACTATACATCTTATCTACTATATCCGTTTGTACATCTTCTGGAAGGGTTTTGAATTCTTCCAAGAATTCATCTTCACTACTTTCAGCCAAATAGCCCCATGCATCTACCACTTCTGGAGTCATAGAATCTACTGTTTGGCTCATATTTGTCAATGTATCTAATAAGTTCTTCTTTTGCCTATTGTATTCTTCTTCGGTCATGCTTCCCAAATCTTTATATTGAATATCAAGATTTTCTATATTTTCTGCCAAAGAATTGGTTATAATTTTGCCATCCACGACATAAGAATTTGTAACATCATCAATCGCCTTATCTATTTCATCCATATTCCCAGTTATACTTGCTGTAGATAACTCAGTATAATCGCTTATTTTTTTTTGATTTTCTGTGACATCATCAGCAAATTCTGAGAGTTTGCTTTTTGCCGTATCCAGACTTTCCTTTAATCTGCCACTTTCGTTTGTGATATTTTGCATTTCAAGATTATATTCCATTATTGAAATTTCACCACGATTATATTGTGCAGCAAGTGATGCCATCTTTGCTTCGGTTGAGTCATATTCTTTTTGAAGTTCTTTAACCGATTTTTTTTGTTCTCTATACTTTTTTAGTAGTTCAGATTGAGATTCTATTGCCTTCGTGTACGCTTCGGTTTTACCTTCTAGCATGATTTCTATTTGTTTTTGTTTTATCAGTTCTTGTATATTCTTTTTTAATTCGTCATACTTTTGTATTTGGCCATCAACAATTTTATATTCAGTTCCATATGCATTGTTTAATTGATTTAAAATAAATGACACCCTATCTTCATATCCAGAAAGAACATTTCCATTAGCGTCTACTAATGAGTCCAACTCATCAACAAGTTTTTGATTTTCTTCATGCAACGATAGTTTATTTTTAACTGTATTGTCTATTTCTTCGTAAACAGCCATTATGGAATCGCCGAATTTAAGCATTTCTTCGCTGCTTGTTTCAACTTTGTTTATCAACTTGTCTGTTTCTGTTTGATATGCACTAGTGGCATCTATCAATAATGCCAGAGCAGAAACCGCACCACCAATTACTGCGCCCCACGGCCCAAATATTGCTCCGATCTGAACGCCGCTTGCAATAGTTGTTAAACCGCCACTGACCAATCCTAAAATATTAGCCAAATTAGCACCCTCTGTAGATAAATCTTTCATAGATTCATGTACAGTATATAATCCAACCGCACCACTAATTAACCCAGAGATTGCAGTTTTAGCACCATTAAGAGCAGTTCCCAATTTGTTGATATTTCCGTAAGAGTCCTTTACGATTATATTCTGCTGTCTCCATGCTTCTATTCCACTTTGAAGTCCATCATTTAAATTGCCTGATAGTTTAGTGTAAATTTTTGTATATTGAATTAAATTTAACATATTAGTCCCTAGTAATTTAAATGGTGATAATATCAACTTCAGTGATTTATATAAACCACTTGTTCCGAATACCGTTATAAGCTTTTTGCCTGTGCTTAACAGCTTTTCAGCCCCAATTACAAGCCCAAGTCCAATTAGTACCTTACCTTCCGTAGAAATGCCTTTAAATGACTTCCACATATTGGCTAATGTTTTTTTTATTCCGCCATATTTAAATGATACTTTACCAGTCAATGGATCTATTTCTTTAGTAAATCCTAACCATTCCATAATCTTATCTCTAATTTCGGTGGCTTTCATTCTTACTTTATCCATACCATTATCGTAGCCTTTAATAGCATCTAATAATCTTTGATCAATGCCACCACCAACATTCGTGCCGTTATCAGAATCTTTGTTTTCGTTAATATTATGTATTTCATCAAAACCAAGTACTTGTCTTTTAAGTTCTTTTACAGCCTTACTGGCGTCATCTGCACTATCTTCAATTCCATCATATATACCTTCTTGACTCGCAATTCCTGTATTGTAATCTGTAAGTTCTATTCCAAACATAGTTGCAATTGCATTTGATATTTCTTTTATTACCATTAATACTGCATTTGCATATGGTAGAAATTTAGCAAATGTTCCTATAAATAGGCTCGATAACGCAACTTTTGTTTCTACCAATTGTTGCTTGAAAATTTTCATTTGATTGGCTGGAGATTCAAGATTGTTTGCAAAATCTCCCATAGCAATTTTTGCTTGTTTTAGCGTTGCTAAATATCTAAGTATTTCTTTTTCTGCTTGAGATAAGTTTTTTACTTGTTCATCTATACCTAGTGAATCCAATATGGGTTGCATCGAGTTTTGCGTAACATCTATACCAAATGATCTTAAAGGTTTTGTTTGCCCAGCATATACTCCTGCTCTTAAGGCTTCAGCGGTTGCTTCTTCTCCTTTGTTGTATAATGACGCCAAATCGTATGTCAACTTAGTCATTGTTTCCGACATTATTGCCGAATACTTATCTTGTATGCCGACTGTTTCGCCCATTGATTGATATATACCCTGCATATATAATGTTTCAGTTTTGTTCGTTCCGAATTTTTCGTTTAATTTGTTTTGAAACTTAGTAGCCTCTGTTCCGAGTCTAGAAAACGTTTTTACACCATCTTTTTCTATATTGTTAAACACAACATTAAACAAATTTAATTGCTCGGTATAATTAACCGCTTCGTCAACCCATCCAAGCATTTGTCTTGTTATTCTCTTCACGCTTGCAAATGTAAAAGCGGATTTTAATGCAGTCCCCATTTTGTTAGCACTATCTGTCGCCTTATCGGATGATTGTTTAATTTGATTAATGTTTTTTGTTATATTCGTTGTTTTGTTAATAGTCGAACCAGTTTTCTTTTCAATATGTCCTAATTCCAAATAAATATTTGTTAATACATTTTCTACATTAGTTAAACTCTTTACTAAACTTTCAACACTTGTTTTTGCCTCTTGCGCCTTCGATTTAATTTGTAGTTCTAGTGTTTGCTCGTTCATTATTCTCACCTACCTTTTCGGTCATTCCCTTTTTGGTAGTGCTGTTTGTTCTTATTGCATTTACCTGAGCAATTCTTGCCTTAATATCTGCAACATTCATTTCTATTTGTTTTTGCTTTTGCTCTTCTGTAATTTCTGCCCTTTCATTAAAGCCGTATGGTTTTTCAGAGTATTTAACTTTTTGCTTACTAAAAGCATTACATAATGCCACGGTTATTGCTTCATGAAAATATGCGCCTTGTAACCAGGCATTATTGTTAAATATTTCTCGTTCAGATTTTAGCTTATTAAAATAAGAAAAACGGTATGCCCAGAATAGGTCTGGGTTATCTTCCCAAAACTCTTTCACAGACATACCGTATGTTATCGCCATAGGCAACAAGTCATAAAACCAATCTGTTAAGTTCTTATATTGTTTGCCTTTTTCTTCTTGTATATCGTTATCTATGCTTCGATTATCTCTAGTTCCTCGTCGTTCTCCTTCGAGTCTGTATCGGCTAGGGCACGCATAAAAGTTTGATATTCCTCAATTCCAAATTTAACAACTTTTGCTGCATTCTTGCCACTCTTTTGATATGTGTCCATTAATTTAAGCGCTAAATTAGGATTAACATCTTTATGATTAGCAAGAAATAAGCTTGTCCATATCAAATCGTAAAATGTAATTGGTTTCTTTTCAAACTCTTCAATGCTAAATCCCATTGCTTCAAGCCATTTAATACTATCTCTAGTCATTTCTAAAGTATAATCTTTATCATTTATTTTTAATTTTAACTTTCTCATTGTTTTTCCCCACTTTCTTTAACTATGCAGTTTCTATTAATGCTGTTACTTCTGTTGATGTCTTATCAGCAATTTGAGTGCTTGGAACTGTATGTAATGTACATTCAATTACACCACCAACAGATACTTCGTTTTTCCAAGTTTGACAAATACCTGTATATAAAGCACCTGTTCCATCTGGATATTTAATTAAAATATCTTTTGCTGTATTATCACATACTGTTTTTACAGCTGTTAAATTTTCTTCACTATAGTTATAAATAAAGTCCATATCACCAGTATCAGGTCTATCTGGAATATATACTTTTGATGGATCACTTGAAGTTGTTATTTCAACTGTTCCACCTGCTTGTCCAGTTGCTGGAGCACCTTTAACTGCCACTAATTTTTCTTTTGGAAATTTTGCCGCAGAAGTTTCTTTTATTCTGATTTCAATACCTAAATCTAACATTATTTATTCACCTCTCATTGTAATTTCCCTTACAAATTGAAGCGCTACATTCGTTTAATTTGGATAAATAACTAAATTATCTAATCCATATTTTGTATCTAATTTTCCAGTTATTTTAACTATATTTCTATGTACATTAGAATCAGTATTTAATGCATCTAATTCTGTTTTAATGGTTACATGATAATTGTTTTTAAAATAATCAACTACTTGTTCAGTAACTTCATTACAAATAGTTCTTTTTGATGTTTTTCCACTTACCATTGAATAAACATTTATTTCAATACCAAATGTATAAGTTTCTTCTCCGTAACTTAAATTATTATATTTATTAGTTACTGGAAGTAAT
>ERZ772861.2027-NODE-2027-length-14673-cov-5.033178_pt1 | contig 14673 bp, 13 predicted proteins | sample MGYA00512135_ERZ772861 | MGnify/ENA primary metagenome ERZ772861 (study PRJEB29015, sample SAMEA2737700) | human gut metagenome | biome: human gut; feature: human-associated habitat; material: faeces | place: China | collected 2012 ...
TCGCTGCTTCCGAATTTGAAGCGCTGGTGCTGGAATGCTCCCTCATCAAGCGCTATATGCCCAAATATAACATTCTTCTGAAGGATGACAAGGGCTACCCCTATTTGCGCCTGGACATGAAGGAGCTGTACCCCAGAATTACTCTGGTCAGTAAGCTCAGTGACGACGGGGCACACTATTATGGTCCCTTCGGCAGCCGGGGGGTGACCTACGGCGTACTGGAAGCCATCGAGAAAACCTTGAAGCTGCCCACCTGCACCAGGGAATTTCCCCGGGACGTGGGTAAGGATCGCCCCTGCCTGAATTACCACATGAACCAGTGCGCCGGTTGGTGCCAGGAAAGCAAGAGCTGCACCGAATACCGGGAAACAATGGAGCAGGCGCGGCAGTTACTTGGCGGCAATTATAAGTCCGTGGCCGAGGAAATCAAAAAGCAGATGCTGGCGGCGGCCGATAATCTGGAATTTGAATTGGCGGCTTCCCTCCGTGACCGACTGGGCGCGGTGGAATCCCTGGGGCAAAAGCAGCTGGTGACGGCGGGGACGCTGGCAGACACCGATGTGGTGGGCTATGGAGAGACGGAAGTGAAGGCCTGCTTTGCGGTGCTGCATTTCAGCGGCGGCAATCTGCTGGACAAGGAATATGAGGTGTTTCCCACCCCGGACGACAAGGAGGAAGCGGTTTCCAGCCTGATGAAGCAGTTTTACCTCAGCCGGGGCTTTGCCCCCAAGCACGTGCTGCTGCCGTTTCCACTGGAGGATGGGGAGCTGTTTTCGGCGCTGATGGAGCAGCAGTTTGGCCGCGCCTCCAAGCTTCGGGTGCCCCAGCGGGGGGACAATACCCGCTTGGTGGAGCTGGCCTGCAAAAATGCGCTGGAGGAGGCCAGACGGGTCACCGACAAGGAGGAGCGCAACAGCGCCATATTGACGCTGTTGGGAAAAATGCTGGGGATTCCTGCCCCCCGGCGCATCGAGTCCTTCGATATTTCCAATATCTCCGGCACGGACATTGTGGCCAGTATGGTGGTGTTCCAGGACGGGAAGCCAAAAAAGAGCGACTATAAGCGCTTCAAGGTGGAGGGGCTTGAAAATCAGGACGACTATGCCTCCATGTATCAGGTGGTGAAGCGACGCTTTGTCCATTTCAAGGCGGGAGACAAGGGCTTTGATGCCCCGCCGGATTTGCTGCTGATTGACGGCGGCATTGTTCACGCCCAAACGGCAGAGCGGGCACTGGGCGAAGTGGGCGTTTCCTTCCCGGTGTTCGGCATGGTGAAGGATGACCGGCACCGCACCCGGGCGCTGGTTACGACTGATGGGCAGGAAATATCCATTGACACCAACCAGGCGATTTTCTCCCTGATTGGCAATATTCAGGAGGAAACCCACCGCTTTGCCATCACCTATCACCGTCAGCTGCGCAGCAAACGGCTGCGCTATTCGGAGTTGGATGGTATTGCGGGCGTTGGTCCCAAGCGGAAGCAGGAGCTTTTAAAGCAGTTCAAGTCCATCAAGGCCATTGGGGAGGCGACCCTGGCCGAGCTGGAGCGGCTGCTGCCCAAGGATGCTGCTTTGGCTGTCTATGAGCACTTCCATTCTAATTCTTCAGCCGAGCCGTAGAAGCGGCTGTCAGCCGCCCCACAGAGAGTACAAACCATTCATCCAAGTAGAAAGGAATCGCCTATGCGTGTCATATCAGGAAAAGCAAAGGGTATCCAGCTGCAAACACCTCAGGGAATGCTCACCCGCCCCACCACGGACCGGGTGAAGGAGGCGCTGTTCAGCATCCTCCAATTTGACTTACCCGGGACGCGGGTGCTGGATCTGTTCGGCGGAACCGGTCAGTTGGGCATTGAGGCGCTGAGCCGGGGAGCGAAAAGCGCCGTTTTTGTGGATGCCCGTCGGGAAGCCTGCCAGCTGATTCGCGCAAATCTGCAAAAGACCCGTTTGGAGCAGAGCGCTCAGGTTGTCCAGTCCGACTACATGGAATACCTCAGCCGATGCCGGGAGAAGTTCGGCCTGATTCTGCTTGACCCACCCTATGCAGAAGTTTTCCTGGAAAATGCACTGAAAAGAATAACAGAAATTGACATTTTGCAGCCGGGTGGTATAATAGCCGCAGAGCGCCCCTTGGGGAAGGAGCTTCCCTGGGATTTTCCGGGCTATAGCCGGTCGAGGGATTATAAGTACGGCAAAATCCTGCTCACCCTATACCGTAAAAATGAAGGATAAAATGGATATAATATGAAAACAGCTATCTATCCCGGCAGCTTTGACCCGGTGACCAGCGGTCACCTGAACATCATCCGCCGTGCGGCCAACATTTTTGACAGGCTCATTGTCTGTGTAATGGTCAACGCCGGGAAAAATCCCATGTTCACCTTGGAGGAGCGGGAAGCCCTCATCCGGCGGGTGACGGCAGACTTGCCCAATGTAGAGGTGGATTCTTCCAACGAGCTGCTGGCCGATTATGCCCGCCGCCGGGGCAGCTGCGTGATTGTCAAGGGGCTGCGTGCCGGCTCCGACTTTGAAAGCGAATTTCAGATGGCGCTGGTGAACCGCAAGCTCAACCCGGAGCTGGATACCATGTTCCTCACCGCCGACAGTCAGTATATGTATTTAAGCTCCAGCATGGTCAAGGAGCTTGGAAAATATGGCGCGGAGCTTTCCGATTTTCTCCCGCAGGAAATCATCCCGGACTTCCGTGAGAAACTTTGCAATTAAATGGAGGATTTATCATGAGCAACAACAGCACAGAGGATATTATCGGCACCTTGTACGACATGGTGCAGGACGCACGTTCCATGCCCCTGGCCGCAGACAAGTGCATTTTGGAGCGGGACAGAGTGCTTGACCTGCTGGACGAGGTAATCTCCCGTCTGCCCGCCGAAATCAAGCAGTCCCGCACCATTGTGGAGTCCCGCAATGAGCTGATTGCCCAGGCCCGGCGGGAAGCAGAGGGGATTTTGCAGAAGGCCAACGAGCAGGCAAGCGAGCTGGTGAGCAAGGAGGAAATCTACAAGGCCGCCAAGAAGCGCGCCGAGGAGCTGGTTGCCCAGACCCAGGAGCGCATTGATCAGATTCGCAAGGCCGGCAACGATTACATGGCAGAGTCTCTGCGCCGCACCGAGGAGGTCATTTCTCAGGCACTGCACGAGGTGCAGGATACCCGCATGAAGTTTACGGCTGTCACCGAGTCCCAGGAGCAGCGGGCAAAGCAGATGCCCAATGTGGACGTGGATATGTAATTGAATTTTTGAAAAGAAAAGCAAGGCACCGCTTCGATTTATCTAAGCGGTGCCCTTGCTGGTTGTTGGATGGAATATCAGGAGGATAGAATGGAGCGGTGTGTCATACATCTGTTTGGAGCGTCCGGCTCCGGTACATCAACGCTTGGCAGATTTATTGCTGACCGGATGGACTGTTTTTTCATGGATACGGATGACTATTACTGGCAGCCTACAGACCCCAAATACACCACCAGTCGCCCCATCCCGGAGCGGCTGGAGTTGATGCAGCGGGACATTGCCGCCCACAAGCGGGTGGTGATTTCCGGCTCCCTCGTGGATTGGGGGGACGGGCTTATTCCGCTGTTTACGCTGGCAATTCGGGTGGAAACGCCAACAGCGGTGCGAATTGCCCGACTTCGGGCAAGGGAAAGGGCGCGCTTTGGCAGTCGGCTTGACCCGGATGGCGATATGTATGCGCAGCATGAGAAATTTATTCGCTGGGCAGCTGATTATGATGAGGGGGACATCCATATGCGCAGCAAGGCGATGCATGACCAGTGGCAGAAGCAGCTTGCTTGTCCACTTGTGACAGTTGACGGCAATTTACCGGTGGAAGCAAGTTGGGAAATGGTCAAGCTGTATTTGTGATGCTGCTTTTTGATTGCAAGCGATATACCCTTTACTGATGATATGGAGCGAGCGCCCGGTCAAAACCGGACGCTCGTTTGTGCTTAGTCTTTCAGACAGCCCAGGGGGACAACGTAAACGCCGTCCGGGCGGCGGTAGGCGTAATTTCCCGTGCCGGTTAAAACCATCAGAAAAGATGGCTTTTTCATTTTGTCGGTGTCAATCTTTTCTGCCAGGGTCTTCAGGTTGGCGGAACCTTCTTCAATCAACCGGTCGCCGCCCAGCTTGATTTCCACAAGCCCGTAAGAGCCGTTGCGCAGATGTACAACCGCGTCACATTCCAGCCCTTCTTTGTCTCGATAGTGGTAGACTTCTCCGTTCAGGGCATCGGCAAAAATGCGAAGGTCACGGACACACATGGTTTCAAACAGGAAGCCGAAGGTTTTCAAATCCGAAATCAAATCCTGCGGTCCGATGCCCAGCGCCGCCGCTGCAATAGAGGGGTCAATATAATACCGGGTATTGGAGGAACGGATTGCCGTTTTGGAGCGAAGGTTGGGATTCCAGGCAAGCATATCCTCCACCACAAAGATTTTTCGCAGAGCGTTGAGATAGGCGGCAACAGTTTCTGCGTCAAAGGCAGCCTCGTTATTGGCGGCGATGTCCTGGGCAATGACGGTATTGGGAACTTGACTGCCCTGATTCCTGGCGTAGGAACGCATGAGCCGCTTGACCCGTTCCGGGTCTTTCTTGACGTTATCCACACGGTTGATGTCCGCATGAACAACTGCGTCATAATAGTCAATGGCCTGGTCCAGCGCAATCTCGTCCCTCATTCCCACCGCCTGGGGCCAGCCGCCCCGGCATACCAGAAACGCAAGTCGGTCAATGTCGAGCCTGGATTCGCCGTCGAGTTCCTCCGGCTGGGAAAAGAGCGCGTTCAGGCTGACTTCTCCGGTGGATTCCCCAGACTCGAACAGGCTCATGGGGCGCATGGTGAGCCAAGTGAAGCGCCCGGTGCCGGAATGGGTGATTTCCTTTGTGTCCGGCGGCACGGCAGAACCGGTCAGCACAAACTGCCCCAGTTCTCCCCGGTGGTCAACTTCAAACCGGATGGCATCCCACAGCTTGGGTGCCAGCTGCCATTCGTCAATCAGCCGGGGCGTTTCCCCTCGCAAAAGCCGCTTGGGACTCAGCTCGGACATGGTGATGTTCTGCTCTTTTGTTTCCGGGTCGTCCATGTAGAGGATGCTTTTGGCAATCTGCTCCGCTGTGGTGGTCTTTCCGCACCACTTCGGCCCTTCAATCAGCACGGCCCCTTTGCCTTCCAGCTTCCGTTTCAGAATTTCATCGGCAATTCTTTTCCGATACTCCTTCATTGGGCACACCTCATTTCTGCTTGTTTATCCATATTATACCCTGACTGTTTATAAGAATCAAGAAAAAACCGATGATTGGAAAAAACTTAATCCGATGATTGGCAGAAAATCATACCGACAATTGGCGGAAAATTACACCGATGGTTGGCGGAAATCTGAACCGATGATTGGCGAAAAATCATTCCGCCGAATGGAAGCCGGGGGAATATGGAGACGACCGATATATGGAAAATGGTTTGGCGTGTAGTGCGTTACCGGGTGGGTTAGGGCAATAGCGTATCCGTACCATCTTCGTAGCGTCATTGTCCGGCGGCACTGCCGCCAAGGACAGCCACCGTAGAAAAACCACGGTGGCTGTTTGGATGATTGCATTATTTTCTATCCGTTTTCTTCTCCGGTGCAGCAGGTGTTGCTGTCCTTTTTCCGGTCGCAGCCCCTTGGGGCAAACTGGGCGGCGGGGAAGGGAATCCGGCTGAACATTTCGCAGGGGTCTTCGGTGCAGCCGGGGTTGTCGCAGCATTCCTTGGTGGGGATGCTGTAGTCCATCACCGGCACAATCAGCTGGGCATCCCGCTCCAGCCGGATGATGGAGAACTGCCCCAGGGTGACATACAGCCGCCGGTTCTCCGGGGTCAGCACCAGGTCTTCGTCAAACATCGCCCGCACCGATTCCGGCACCTGCAAGGTGGCTTCTTTGCAGCTGGTTTCGCAGATTTCCCGCACCCGGGAGCCAAGCACCATAGGGTCGAGCACCTCTACCACGGCGGTGGGGCGGTTGGCGTAACTTCTTGTAACACCGTCCGGGGCATACAGCCGGGTGTCACTGCGGTAGATGTGGGTGCAGCTGTCCTCACCGCACAGCACCGCTCGCTTGGAAAACACGGCCAGGCCATACAGCGTGGCGGGGCGGGACGCACCGACCACGGTGTCGGCAATGATGCGGTAGTAGAAGGTGACATCGATGCAGTAGTGGTTGCGGTCGAAGGCCACCGGGCTGACATCGATATAGGTACTGATAAGCTCTGCGCACCGCACCCGGGTTCCGGCGCTGCTGTCCAGCAGCGTTTGGGAGCTGGCGGTCAGGTACACGGGCAGGTCTTCGATGCAGTCCTTGTCACGGCAGGAATCTGTGATTTTGCGGGTGTGGATGGACATGGCCTGGTGCAGCTCCCCCGGGTCGCAGCGCAGGGTGTCTTGGCATTGGTCTGACATGGGAATCCCTCCTAAACGTCTTATAAGCGAAAAGGGCTTATAAGACAGTTTATGCGTGTCACCGCCGCCTGTGTACTGTAGACGCTCCCCAAAAGCAACGAAAGAGTGGGGGAAAGTCAGTTGGAGAAACGGTATACGGTTTCAGAGTGATATTTCTCTCCGGCCTTGGTCACTGGCTGCTTCCATTCGGGGTGATGGATGGCATCGGGATAGAACTGGGTTTCCAGGGCAATGCCGCTGTGGCTGCCATAGCACACGCCGCCCTTGCCCGACTCCCGGATGAAATTGCCGGCATAGAACTGGATGCCGGGCAGGTCGGTGTAAACGGCCATGGTTCTGCCGGAAACAGGGTCGGACAGCACGGCGCAGGGATTGCAGAACACCTCAAAATTGTGGTCATAGCCGCCCTGCAAATGCAGCGGCTCCTCGTCGGCTTCGATGTCCTGACCAATGGCTTTGGGCATCCGGAAGTCCATGGCGGTGCCCCCCACGCTGCGCATTTCTCCGGTGGGGATGCTCTCGGCATCGGCAACGCAGAAGGTGCGGGCGGGCAGCATCAACAGCTGGTCTATGGCAGCCGGGGTGTTTGCTTCACCGGCCAGATTGAAATAGCTGTGGTTGGTGAGGTTAAAGATGGTGTCCCGGTCGCACACAGCATCATAGGCAATGTGCAGGCCGCCGGTTTCGTCCAGGCTGTAGGTCACGTCAATGGAGGCGTTGCCGGGGTAGCCCTGGTCACCGGCGGGGCTGTTCAGGCGGAGGGAGATGCTGGTGTCGGTGCAGGTGGTGACCGTCCACAGCCGGGTGTGGTAGAAGTTGGGGCCGGAATGGAGGTTGTTGCCGTGTTCGTTGGGGGTCAGGCTGTATTCCCGCCCGCTCAGGGAAAAGGTGCTGCCCTTGATGCGGTTGGCACTGCGCCCCACAATCGCGCCGAAGAAGCTGCTGCCCGCCAGGTAGTCCGCCGCGTTGTCATAGCCCAGGACAACGTCAACCACATTGCCGTCTGCATCGGGCACAAAGACACTGACCAGGGTTGCACCCAGGTCGGTTACGGTGGCGGTGATGCCGCCGCAGGAGATGGTGTATAAATAAGTCTGCTCACCGGTGGGCAGAACGCCGAAAGATTTCTTCATCAAAAAACTCCTTTCATTTTTGGGGAAAGAACGGTAAAGATTATGTTAATTCCACTTCTGCTGATTATACTATATTCTTCCCCCTTTTTCAATCAGTTCTTTCATTTGGCGCGTAGAATCGGCAACATTCGCCCTTTTCCAGAGGGGCACGGGCAGAAAACATTTGCGGAACATTTTTCCGCATCTTTGTGTAAAATACTATATTTTGTACTGCTTACTTGACAATGACACAAGATATAGTATATAATGTGACCTGCACGCGAGCCGTGCACCCAGACAAAAAGGAGGAACTCTGCGTGAAGATTATTAAGAGAAACGGTACCGAGGCCGATTTCGATATTGAGAAGATTAACAGAGCCGTCACCAAGGCCAATGCCGCCGCCGATGAAAAGGTGCGCCTGACTCCCTTGCAGATTCGCCGCATTTCCGAGCGGGTAGAGGTTGCTTGCGAGGAAATGGGCCGCAGCCCCTCGGTGGAGGAGATTCAGGATTTGGTGGAAAAATCCATCATGGCCCATGGCGCTTTCGAGGTTGCCAAGGAATACATCACCTATCGCTACACCCGCAGCCTGCTGCGCCAGTCCAATACCACTGATGACCGCATCCTCAGCCTGATTGAGTGCAACAACGAGGAGGTCAAGCAGGAAAACGCCAACAAAAACCCCACCATCAACGCCGTGCAGCGTGACTACATGGCGGGCGAGGTGTCCAAGGACATCACCAACCGCATTCTGCTGCCGGCTGAAATTGTGGCAGCCCACCAAAGTGGCATCATCCATTTCCATGACTCCGACTATTATGCCCAGCATATGCACAACTGCGACCTGGTGAATCTGGAAGATATGCTGCAAAACGGCACGGTGATTTCCGGCACCCTGATTGAGAAGCCCCATTCCTTCTCCACGGCCTGCAACATCGCCACCCAGATTATTGCCCAAGTGGCATCCAACCAATACGGCGGTCAGTCCATTTCTCTGACCCACCTGGCTCCCTTTGTCCAGATCAGCCGGGAGAAGATTCGCAGAAATGTGCTCAAGGAGCTGGAAGAATTTGGCGTGCAGCCCTCCGAGGAGGCGGTTGCCAAGGTGGTGGAGGAGCGCCTGCGGGACGAAGTCCGCAGAGGCGTGCAGACCATCCAGTATCAGGTGGTCACCCTGATGACCACCAACGGTCAGGCTCCCTTTATTACCGTGTTTATGTACCTGAACGAAGCCAGAAACCAGCAGGAGAAAAAGGATCTGGCAATGATTATCGAGGAGACGCTGCGCCAGCGCTATGAGGGCGTGAAGAACGAAAAGGGCGTGTGGATTACCCCTGCATTCCCCAAGCTGATTTATGTACTGGAGGAGGAGAACATCCGGGAGGGCACGCCTTACTGGTATCTGACCAAGCTGGCAGCCCAGTGCACCGCCAAGCGCATGGTGCCCGACTATATCAGCGAAAAGAAAATGCTGGAACTGAAGGTGGACAAAAACGGCGAGGGTCACTGCTATACCTGCATGGGCTGCCGCTCCTTCCTGACCCCTTATGTGGATGAAAACGGCAAGCCCAAATACTATGGCCGCTTCAACCAGGGCGTTGTCACCATCAACCTGGTGGACGTGGCGCTGTCCTCCGAGCGGGACATGGATAAGTTCTGGAAGATTTTTGACGAGCGGCTGGAACTGTGCCACGAGGCGCTGATGTGCCGCCACAACCGGCTGAAGGGAACGCTGTCCGATGCTGCTCCCATCCTGTGGCAGTATGGCGCACTGGCGCGGCTGAAGAAGGGTGAGCCCATCGACAAGCTGCTCTACGGCGGCTACTCCACCATTTCTCTGGGCTACGCCGGCCTTTACGAGTGCGTCAAGTATATGACCGGAAAATCCCATACCGATGAGGCGGCAAAGCCCTTTGCCCTGGAAGTGATGCAGCATATGAACGATGCCTGCAAGACTTGGAAGGCACAGCATAATATCGACTTCTCTCTGTACGGCACACCCCTGGAATCCACCACCTATAAATTCGCCAAGTGCCTGCAAAAGCGCTTCGGCCTGATTCCCGGCATCACCGACAAGAGCTATATCACCAATTCCTACCATGTCCATGTGTCCGAGCCCATCGATGCCTTTACGAAGCTCCGCTTCGAGGCGGAGTTCCAGCAGCTGTCTCCCGGCGGCGCCATCAGCTATGTGGAGGTGCCCAATATGCAGCAGAACATCGATGCGGTGCTGGAGCTGATGCAGTTCATCTATGACAACATCATGTACGCCGAGCTGAATACCAAGTCCGACTATTGCCAGGTTTGCGGCTATGATGGCGAGATTGAGATTCAGGAGGATGACAACAAACTGGTTTGGGTCTGCCCTCAGTGCGGCAACCGGGACCAGAACAAAATGAACGTAGCCCGGCGCACCTGCGGCTATATCGGCACCCAGTTCTGGAATCAGGGCCGGACCCAGGAAATTAAAGATCGGGTCCTCCATTTGTAAAAACCATTACCTTAATACGGCACAGAAAGGAAGGGTTAATCATGACCAAGACAACCATTCAGGTATCCGGTATGGCCTGCTCCATGTGTGAGTCCCATGTCAACGATGCCATTCGTTCCGCTTTTTCTGTGGATAAGGTGACTTCATCCCACACCAAGGGAGAGACCGTGGTTATTTCCAAGGAACCCTTGGACGAGAAAGCCATCCACGCAGCATTGGATCCCACCGGCTACACAGTGGGTGGGATCACCTCGGAGCCTTATGAAAAGAAAGGCTTTTCCCTGTTCGGCAGAAATAAGTAACCGGAACCAGGAGCGCCGCCCATTCTTCGTGAACGGGCGGCGCTTTTCAATCATCCCACATGTGCTCCCGCACATAGGCATCCATTTCTTTTTCATAGCGGAACCGGATATTTTTCAGGCTTTCTCCTTTTAATATAGAGAAGTAGGCCTCCTGGTGGATGGCGCACTGCTCCCGGTCTCCGGTGAAGAGGTTGGCGGCGGTCATAAGGGCAAAGGCGGCATCCGGGTATTTGGCCTGCAGCGCGTCCGCTTTTTCCGGCGGAGCCTGGAGCAGGGCCTCCATTCCGCGGATATGGGAAAAGATGTCCGCTTCCCGGCGGGAAAGGGCGGCGTTGGTTGGATGGGTAGCGTTTGTTGACATGATGACGTTCCTCCTCAAATCACACTGAGCGGCATTATACCACGGGAAACAGCGGCGGTGCAATTGACGATTTCCACAGAAAACCGCCTCTAAAATCGGGAACCTTTCCTCTTGACAGGCGAGAACTTAGGGAAATGCCGGAAAACCCCACAAATCTCTAAGTCCCGGAAGGGACGTGCCTTGGGCAGAAGGCAGAATTTGGAGAAGAAAAGCCGCAATGTATTGATTTTTTGTGAATATCAGCTAAAATATAGACAATAAATTTGTGCAAAAGGATGGTAATCTCTCGTGAATAAGGATTTGACAGTGGGAAAACCCGGCGCGGTTCTGCGGGATTTCTGCGTACCGCTGCTGGGCAGTATTATTTTTCAGCAGCTCTATAACATTGCCGACAGCTTGGTGGCGGGGAAATTCATCGGCGAGAATGCTCTGGCTGCCGTTGGCAACAGCTATGAGATTACCCTGATTTTCATTGCCTTTGCCTTTGGCTGCAATATGGGCTGCTCGGTGGTGGTGAGCCAGCTCTACGGGGCCAAGGACTACAAAGGTGTGAAGACCGCTGTATATACCGCCAGCATTTTCAGCGCCTTGATCTGCGGCGGGCTGATGGTGCTTGGAGTCACCTCTGCCGGATGGCTGCTGGGGCTGATCCGCACACCCCAGGAGGTCTTTGGGGATTCCAGGCTGTATCTGGATATTTATGTTTACGGACTACCCTTTGTCTTCTTCTACAACATTGCTACGGGCATTTTTTCTGCCATGGGGGACTCTAAGACGCCCTTTTATTTTCTGGCGGTATCCTCCGTCTCGAATATTGCGGTGGATATCCTCTTCGTCAGCGCTTTTCAGATGGGTGTGGCCGGTGTGGCCTGGGCTACCTTCCTGTGCCAGGGCATTAGCTGCGTGCTGGCCGTCCTCGTGGTGATCCGCCGGTTGGAGAAGGTCTGCGCGGGAGAAAAGGCCCCGGTGTTTTCCGCCGTGCTTCTGCGGAAAATTGTGGTGATCGCCATCCCCAGCATTTTGCAGCAGAGCTTCATTTCTGTGGGCAATATCATCATTCAGGGTGTTATCAACGGCTTCGGCCCTGCGGTCATGGCAGGCTACTCCGCCGCTGTGAAGCTCAATAATCTGGTGCTGACCTGCTTCACCACCGTTGGAAACGGCGTATCCAACTACACCGCCCAGAACATTGGGGCAGGGAAGCTTCATCGGGTCCGGCAGGGCTTCCAGGCGGGCATCCGCATGATCTGGCTGGTGGCCATCCCTCTGAGCCTGCTGTATTTCTTCGGCGGCAAGCTGGTGCTGACTCTGTTCCTGGACGAAAGCTCCGCTCAGGCCACCCGGACGGGACTTATTTTCCTGCGGATCTTGGCGCCTTTCTATTTTGTGATCTCCGCCAAGCTCATTGCCGACGGCATCCTCCGGGGGGCAGGGCTGATGAAGAAATTCATGGTGGCGACCTTTGTAGATCTGCTTCTGCGGGTGATCCTGGCGCTGACCCTGTCCAGGACCGCTTTGGGGGAGCTGGGGATCTGGGGCTCCTGGCCTGTTGGCTGGGTCGCCGCCGCGCTGATCTCCCTCAATTACTACCGTACCGGTCCTTGGATCACAGAAAAAGACCCCGATGCCGACATGGCAGAGGAGGACTGACGGAAAGCACCCTGACATGGGGTGCTTTTTTCGTCCCTGGGCGGATGCCCCATCCGCGGGGGTCGTTCTCCTTGCTGGCAGAATATACAAATCTGTACAAAACGGTTGCCATATGCTAACCTCCTTTTTGTTAGCATAGACAAACTTTTCCAAACTCTTCCAAACCCAGTTGACAAGTGGGGAGGTGGGGAGTATACTCTATGGCAGTTAGCGAGAGCTAATTTTTTAAGGCTGCATAGTTAGCTGAAACTAATTAGCATATGCGAACAAAGACCGTACAGTGAAAGAGGGGGAAGCTATGATGCCGCTTACTTTTGCGGACAATGATACGGTGAACATCATTCGCCGTGTGGGCGGAAGCCCTGAGGTCAAGAAGCATCTGGAAAACCTGGGCTTCGTTGTCGGCGGGAACGTGCAGGTCATCAACCGTCTCGGCGGAAACGTGATTGTGAACGTGAAAGAGTCCCGTGTGGCAATCAGCGAGGAAATGGCCCGTAAAATTATGATCTGAGGAGGAAAAAGAGGATGAAAACATTGCGGCAGGTTGCCATTGGTGATACCGTCACCGTGGTCAAGATCCATGGTGAGGGGGCTGTCCGTCGCCGGATTATGGACATGGGCCTGACCAAGGGCGTGTCCGTCACGGTTCGGAAGGTGGCTCCCCTGGGAGACCCTATCCAGCTGAATGTGAGAGGCTATGAGCTGTCCATCCGGAAAGCGGATGCGGACATGGTGGAAGTTCAGTAAGAAAAGGAGAAGTTTGGAAATGGAAAACAAACCCATTCGAATTGCCCTGGCTGGCAACCCCAACTGCGGCAAGACGACCCTGTTCAATGCCCTGACCGGCTCCAACCAGTTCGTTGGTAACTGGCCCGGCGTTACCGTTGAGAAGAAGGAGGGCAAGCTGAAGCGTCACGATGATGTGATCATCACTGACCTTCCTGGCATTTACTCCCTGTCCCCCTACACCCTGGAGGAAGTGGTTGCCCGTAATTATCTGATCGGCGAGCGCCCGGATGCCATTCTGAACATCATCGACGGCACCAACCTGGAGCGGAACCTGTATCTGACCACTCAGCTGACGGAGCTGGGCATCCCCGTGGTGGTGGCCATCAACATGATGGACCTGGTCAAAAAGAACGGGGACCAGATCAACATTGAGGAGCTCCACCGTCAGCTTGGCTGCAAGGTGGTTGAGATCTCCGCTTTGAAGGGCACCGGTGTTCAGGAAGCTGCCGAGATCGCCATCAAGGCCGCCGGTGGTGCCAAGACCGTGCCCATGCACACCTTCTCCGGCCCTGTGGAGCATGCCATTGCCCATATTGAGGAGGCAGTCCTCCATGATATGCCTGAGGAGCAGCAGCGCTGGTACGCCATCAAGATCTTCGAGCGTGACGACAAGGTCCTGGCCCAGCTGAACATCCCCAAGGATGTGATGGAGCATATCGAGGCGGACATTCAGGCCGCCGAGAAAGAGGACGATGACGATGCCGAGTCCATCATCACCGGTGAGCGTTACGTCTATATCGCCTCTATCATCAAGTCCTGCTATAAGAAGAAAAACGCCGGTAATCTGACCACCTCTGATAAGATCGATAAGATCGTGACCAACCGCTGGCTGGGTCTGCCCATCTTCGCCCTGGTTATGTTCCTGGTTTACTACATCGCCATGGTGACTGTAGGTGCTGCCGCTACGGACTGGGCCAACGATGGCCTGTTCGGCGATGGCTACCACCTGTTCGGTATCGGCACCGCCGCCTATGAAGAGGCTGCCGAGGAGTATGGCGACACCAATCAGATCATTGCCGCTCTGGTTTCCCAGTACGGTGACGAAACAACCGAAGCTGCTCTGGATGCTGAGAGCGAGGATTACGACGAGGCTGCTGCCGCTGAGGCAATCGAGACCCTCCGTGCCGCCGTTCCCGCCGGTGCTTCCATCGACTATGAGGTTGAGGATGAGGAGACCCTGGCTGTCTCCACCGAGACTGCAAGCTACAAGGATATTGAGGCTGCTCTGGATGCCTACGGCACCGAGCCGGATCCCGCCGACTACGGCGTGTGGGTCCCCGGCGTGCCTGTGCTGGTAGGGGACCTTCTGGAAAGCCTGAACTGTGCCGACTGGCTCTCCGGCCTGATCAACGATGGCATTGTGGCCGGTGTTGGCGCCGTCCTGGGCTTCGTTCCCCAGATGCTGGTGCTGTTCTTCCTGCTGGCGATCCTGGAGGCCTGCGGCTATATGTCCCGTATCGCCTTCGTTCTGGACCGGATCTTCCGCCGCTTTGGCCTGTCCGGTAAGTCTTTCATCCCCA